>Ga0181567_10002474_pt1 | contig 13802 bp, 13 predicted proteins | sample 101ome_14_FD_133761 | JGI IMG/M metagenome (GOLD analysis project Ga0181567, IMG submission 133761) | Coastal salt marsh microbial communities from the Groves Creek Marsh, Skidaway Island, Georgia - 101403AT metaG (megahit assembly) | ecosystem: Environmental > Aquatic > Marine > Intertidal...
GGAGAGGCGGTTGAGATAACAACCACTTCGCGCCAGTGGATGAAAGGCGCGAATTACCCTGATCCTCCTGATCCTCCTGATCCCCTTGGCCCGCTTGACCATTCATCATTTAATCATGCCCGATGCTTAAAACCACAGGTTCTGCTAATACCGTTGACAGATCAGCGATTTCTGCCATCGCCGCGAATAATTCTGATGCCACGGTTTCATGGGTAGTCATGATAATTGGCACATCACCATGTATTCCATCTTCGGATCGAGAAGGCTGATTAATGCTCTCAACAGAGATATCATGCTGGCGCAAAATCGCTGTCACATCAGCGAGAACACCAGGGCGATCATAGACTTGAAGCCTAATAAAATGCCGTTCTGCGCGATTATTCTGAGCCTGACCTTGGGCAGGTTTTAGCATTGATGCTGGTTCCCCAAAAAAAGGTGAGATACGGCCTTGCGCAATATCAATAACATCCGCCAATACCGCTGAGGCTGTGGCCCCTGCCCCTGCGCCAGGGCCAATGGCGGTCACTGCCCCAATTGGCTCCCCCGTAAAGGCCACCGCGTTAAGTGGCCCATCAATCTTTGCAAGACTATTATCAAGCGGTAATAAAACTGGGCGCACCATAGCCGCCACTTGTCCATCACTGTTGCGTTCCACCTCACCCAATAGGCGGATAGTGCAACCTAGATGAAGCGCATTTTTCATATCTGTCAGGGTAATTTGGCGAATGCCTGTGATGCTGACCTCATCAATAGCAGGTGCATAGCCAAAGCCAATCGATGACAAAATGGCAAGCTTATGAGCAGCATCAACCCCGTCAATATCAAAACTGGGATCAGCCTCAGCATAGCCAAGCGCCTGCGCCTCAGACAGCACATCCTCAAACTCACGATTTTCGTGTTGCATCACTGAGAGGATATAATTGCAAGTTCCGTTCAGAATGCCCGTGATCCGTGTGAGATGATTACCTGCCAAACTTTCTTTTAGCATCTTAATGACGGGTATCCCCCCTGCGACTGAAGCTTCTCCAGCAAGCGCAAGGCCAGAGTCTTCTGCTGATGCCGCAAGAGCTAAACCATGATGCGCCAATAGGGCTTTGTTCGCCGTCACCACATGGCAGCCTTGATTAAGCGCCGACGACACCAGATCATAGGCTACGCCCTCTGACCCACCAATTAGCTCAATAACCATATCCACATCTTGTCTTGCCGCTAAATCAAGAGGGTTTTGACAAAATTCAATGCCATCCATTGAAAAGCCACGTTCCTTATTGGCATCACGCGCAGATACCGCCACCAGATTGATTGGTTGCCCTGCCTTACGCGTGAAATGTTCTTTGTTAAGGGTAAGTTGACGGGCAACTTCTGCCCCAACCGTGCCAAGACCAGCGATAGCGATATTTAAACTTTTGCTCATTTTTCTTACTTCCGATCTTTCGGATGATTAATGCCATCACAAATGGCAACATTGTTGTAATCCTGCATAACGATATGATCAAAACAGGTGATGTTCACACCAAATTCAGACGCATTACTGCGCCGCCGGTGATGGGTGTAAATTCCGCAATTCTGACAGAAAAAATGCTCAGCCACTTTGGTGTTAAATTGATAGCGTTTAAGCATATCAGCACCCTTGATCACTTCAATCTTATCTTCATCAACCCCAACAGTTGGCGCCCACCGACGGCGGCAAAAAGAACAATCACAGCGGCGGGCAACAGAAAATTCTGTATCAGCAGGAATAGCGATTTCCACTGCCCCACAATGACAAGTTCCGGTAATGCGTTTTTCCGTTTCCATGGCGCCTATCATGCCTTTTTCGCCCCCGCATGGCAATAAGGCTATTGCTATGATTAAGGATTTCTGAAGTAAAGTTTACTGAACCTTTATTGTTCGCGAATAAAACCTGCCAAAGACCTCACCACAATTTTAGCAAAAAAAAGAGCTGCAAATCTTTGCAACTCTTTCTTTGAATATGATTTGGATAAAATATTTTATCGCTTGGAGAACTGGAAGCTCTTACGCGCCTTGGCTCTGCCGTACTTCTTACGTTCCACTGTCCGGCTATCACGTGTCAGGAAGCCACCAGCCTTAAGCACAGGACGCAAACCAGGTTCAAAGCGGATCAGCGCATGGCTAATCCCGTGACGAACCGCCCCGGCCTGGCCAGATAGTCCACCACCTTTAACCGTGGCAATCACATCAAACTCACCTGTTCTGGCGGCAACTTCGAACGGCTGCGCTAAAAGCATCTGAAGAACAGGACGAGCAAAATATTCGCCAATATCTTTACCGTTCACCTGAACCCGGCCTGACCCACGCTTAAGCCATACCCGAGCCGACGCATCTTTACGGCGGCCAGTAGCATAAGAACGACCAAGCGCATCAATCTGAGGTTCCACAATTGCGGTATCTGCCGCGGCAGGGGCACCACCATCAGTTTTTAATGCCTCAAGAGCGGCCATTCCTTCTGGCTGATCCGCCGTTGCTGCAGTGGTTTCAATCTGGTTTTCATCAGCCATGGTTTATCTCGCTGTGTTCTTGGGGTTCATCGCGGCAACATCCAACTTTTTTGGCTGTTGTGCGTCATGGGGATGCTGATCACCAGCATAGACATGCAAATGTTTCATGCAACGGCGACCAAGCGGACCACGTGGGATCATACGCTCAACAGCTTTGATCAAAACACGCTCTGGAAAACGGCCATCAAGCAATTTTTCAGCCGTACGTGATTTGATCCCGCCCGGATAGCCTGTGTGCCAGTAATAGGTTTTTTGACTGCGCTTATTGCCTTTAAGCAGAACCTTTTCTGCGTTAACAACAATCACATTATCACCGCAATCCATATGCGGGGTAAAGCTGGGCTTGTGTTTGCCGCGTAACCGGTTAGCAATAAGCGACGCTAGACGCCCCAAAACCAAACCTTCGGCATCAACAACACACCAGTCTTTCTTGATATCGGCAGGCGTTGCCGAATATGTTTTGAATTGAGACATGGGTTTATTCCAATGAACTTTGTTGAACTCTGGACGTGTTATAGACAGACCTTTCCCTATCGTCAACGCCTAAATTCTAATAAAATTAGAAATAATCGTTAAATATCAACTATTTATTTTTACGGTTATATTTTACCACATCAAAATCCTTATTAATTCTGGCAAAATGCTTGTGAAAACGGGCATTGCCCTTATCTGCGAAACTGCGCTAAAACATAATCTGATCTTTAATCCACGAGGCCTAGTCATGATCCTTCTGATCGACAATTACGACAGCTTTACTTGGAATCTTTGGCATTTCCTCTCTGATTTAGGGGCAGAAGTGAAAACCATCCGCAATGACGAACTAAGCGTTGCTGATGTGATAGACTTGAACCCTGATGGCATTGTCATTTCACCAGGGCCTGCCACGCCGGATAAGGCAGGGATTTGCATTCCTTTAATCACAGAGGCGGCTGGTCTTATTCCCATTCTCGGTGTTTGTCTGGGGCATCAGGCCATTGGCGCTGCTTTTGGGGCCAACATTGACCGTATTGATCCTCCTGTCCATGGCAAATTATCCTTTGTTCAGCATGAAGGCAAAGGCATCTTTTCTGGCTGTGATCTGGAATTTGCTGTGTCACGGTATCATTCCTTAGTGATTAGCCCAGATTCCATGCCCGATGATTTGATGATTACCGCCAAAACTCATCATGGTGTGATCATGGGGGTTCAACACAAAACCCATCCTATTTATGGCGTGCAATTCCACCCTGAATCCATTGCTTCGGAAAATGGCTATCGCATTCTTGCGAATTTCCTTAGCGTGACTGGCTTACCTCATGCCATTAGTAATGATCATATCACGCAACTGGAAAGTCAGTTGCTAAACTTGTCAAAAACTCATCCTGAACATATCCATGACTGATTTAGATAAAACGGCATCTGATTTGAAAACCTTGTTAGCAAAACTGGTGCGCCAGAAACTGCCGCGCGATGAGATGGAGGTTGCTTTTACTGTCCTCCTTAGTGGTGATGCCAGCCCAGAACAAATCGCTGGATTTATCTGTGCCCTCGCCGCACGAGGTGAAAGCGTTGATGATGTGGTTGCAGGTGTGAATGTCTTGCTTAGTCATGCCAAAACTATCTCCGCCCCTCAAGAGGCGATGGATATTGTTGGCACTGGCGGTGATGGGGTCGGCACATGGAACATTTCTACCGCCGCCGCGCTAACAGTGGCTGGGGCTGGCTTTCCGGTAGCAAAGCATGGCAATGTCGCGGTTTCGTCAAAAAGTGGCGCTGCTGAAGTGTTGTCCCAATTGGGGGTAAACCTCAACACAGATTTGGTGAATGTTCAGGCCGCCCTTGATGAGGCTGGCATATGTTTTTTAATGGCACCGCGCCACCATCAGGTGATGCGCCATGTCGGCCCTGTTCGTGCCGCGCTTGGCTTTCGCTCTATTTTTAACATGATGGGGCCGCTATCCAATCCAGCCTTAGTCAAACGCTATATGGTTGGCGTATATTCATCTGATCTGATCACCCCTTATGGTGAGATGTTGCAGGGGCTTGGTGCAACTCACGCTATGGTAGTGCATGGCAATGATGGCCTTGATGAGGTCACAACGACTGGTCCCACAACTGCGATAAGACTGCATAATGGTCAGCTAGAGAAAATGACTTTGCATCCCTCAGATATCGGCCTAGAGACGGCCAAAACCCAAGACCTGATTGGCGGCACCCCAGAAGAAAACGCCGCCGCCATGCGTGCCATTCTTAACGGGGCAAAAAATGCATATCGGGATATTGTCCTTTTCAATGCCGCGGTGGCACTATTTGGGGCAGGCCATGCTAACGACCTGACCTCTGCGGCAGCCATGGCGGCATCATCACTTGATCAAGGGTTGGCCTTAGCTAAGCTGGATCAACTGGTCGCAATTACAAATCGAGGCGAGTGAAATGACAGACGTCTTAAAGGCTATTATTCGTGACAAGATTGATGCAGTCAAAGCCCTTAAAGCCACCCCGGAAAGCCGTGAGTTTTCTGCCAGAATAGCAGATATGCCCGCAACACGTGGGTTTGCCGCAGCGTTAAAAAAAGCTTCTGCCCAAGGCTATGGCCTGATTGCTGAGTTTAAGCGAGCGTCCCCTTCGCGCGGCATCATTAACGCCAACGCCAAACCAGAAACCATTGCCCCTTCCTATGAAGCCGGGGGAGCAACTTGCCTTTCGGTTCTCACCGATGAAGCTTATTTTCATGGTCATTTAGAGGATATGATCACCGCAAAAGCTACATCCATGTTACCCGTTTTACGAAAAGATTTTACCGTTGATCCCATTCAGATTTTTGAAGCGCGAGCCAATGGCGCAGATGCTATTCTTTTGATCCTGTCCGCGCTGGACGACAGCCAAGCCTCAGAACTTGAAGACGCGGCGTTATCATGCGGGTTGGATGTGTTAATTGAGACCCATGATGCTGAAGAAATTGAACGCGCGCTTAAACTACGTTCACCTATGATCGGCATTAATAACCGCAACTTGCGCACCATGAAAACAGATCTGGCCACAGGGGAAAAGTTGATGCAGGGCATCCCCTCTGACCGCATTGCTATTGCTGAAAGTGGGCTTCGTTCCAGCGATGATCTGGCACGAATGGCACGCGCCGGGGCAAGATGCTTTTTAATTGGTGAGTTTCTGATGGAACAAGATGATATTGCCATGGCAACGAGCACATTGTTATCAAACCCTCTGCCAGCAAACTGGAAGGATATGGGATGAGCAAGCTGACCCATTTCGACGATAAGGGCAAACCCCATATGGTCGATATTTCGGGCAAATCAGAAACCCACCGTATTGCCATAGCCGAAGGCCATATCACAATGGCTAACGATACGCTTGCGCTGATCCGCGAAAAAGGCCACAAAAAAGGCGATGTCCTGAGCATTGCTGAATTGGCTGGCATAATGGCAGCAAAGCAAACCTCACAACTGATCCCCCTTTGTCATCCTCTTAGTCTCAGCCATGTATCCGTTCAGCTTACCTGTGGGGATGACCGGGTGCATATATCTGCTGAATGTCGCCTCACTGGTCAGACTGGGGTAGAGATGGAGGCCTTAACCGCCGTATCCGTAGCCGCACTTACGGTATATGACATGGTCAAAGCGGTGGATAAAACCATGGTGATTGGCGGCATTAGGTTGCTGGAAAAAAGTGGGGGCAAATCAGGCCTCTTCAAGGCTGATGCGTAAGCCTCTTATCCCTGTCAGTGAGGCCATTGCCCGTATTGCCGAGGCGATGCGTGTCATGCCAAATGAAGAGGTTTCTCTTTCAGAAGCATCAGGACGGATCATTGCTAATGACGCTATCGCTGCGCTAACAAACCCACCTGCGGACCAATCCGCCATGGACGGCTATGCGGCGAGGGGTGAAGATGTCTCAGATTTGCCTTGTGTTCTGCGCCTTGCAGGGGAAAGCGCGGCAGGGCATCCATGGACAGCCCCCCTAGACCCGGGAACTTGCGTTCGCATTTCTACGGGCGCTAATATCCCAGAAGGGGCTGACCGCATTTTGATCCTTGAAAACACCCTTTCGGATCACAACAGTGAACAGATTGAAGTGTTAGAAGCCTCTGGCAAAGACCAATTCATCCGCCGTAAGGGGCAGGATTTTCACGCTGGTGATATTTTGGTCAATCAAGGCACACGGCTTAACGGCAGACAGATCGGATTGCTTGCTGCCGCCGGGCATCATCGGCTTTTGGTGCGCCGCAAACCCGTAGTGGCCATCCTATCAACAGGAAGTGAACTGGTTGAACCCGGGACTAACCCAAGCGCGGCACAAATCATTTCCAGCAATAGCATCATGATTGCTGAAATGGTGACATCAATGGGGGCAACCGCGATGCCTTTGCCGCCAATCCCTGATCACAAAAACGCACTGCTCGACGCCATAAATGGCATCACAAATGCCGATCTGCTGGTTTTGACGGGTGGGGCTTCGGTTGGCAAGCATGATCTGGTGGCAGGCATGATGAAAGATCATGATGGTCTTGATTTCTGGCGCATTGCCATGCGTCCGGGGAAGCCAATGATCTTTGGGCATATCACTATCGGATCTGTGCCATCAGAACCCACAACAACACCTATGCTGGGGCTTCCTGGCAATCCGGTGTCTTCGGGGGTTTGCACACTCATCTTTGTTCGTGCGGCTATTCGCGCCATGCTTGGGCTTTCGCCTGACCCTGTGACGCGTAAGGCGGTTGTTACCGCCGACCTTCCTGCCAATGACCAGCGTGAAGAATATATGCGCGGAATGATCCGATATGACGACGTATCTGGCCTTAATCACTTCACCCCTCTTTTGTCCCAAGACAGCGGCAAGATGAAGGATTTTGCCCTTGCTGAGGCATTGATGATCCGCCCTGCTCATGCTGATGCCCTTTACGCAGGAAGCATGGTTGATATCATCTGTCTTAATTCCGCAGATTCCTAAATCATCCTTGACAATCAGCACATAATTAGATCAAATCATGAACAAATCATGATCACATTCGATTGTGATCACATTAGATCGTAATCACGCTGGCATAATAAAGGAGCAGAATATGCTGACCCGAAAACAACGCGATATTCTCACCTTATTAATCAGGCATGTGGAACAGCATGGGGTAGCCCCCAGTTTTGATGAATTATGTGATGCTGCCGGATTAAAATCCAAATCTGGCATCCACCGTCTGATGTCAGGGCTTGAAGAAAGGGGCTATATCGCGCGGCTTCATAATCGGGCTAGGGCTGTTTCTATTCTTCGCCACATAGATGGTTCAGATTATACGGAAAATAGGCCGAACCCTAATACTGCAACCACACAAGATTCCGCCAAGGCAATTTATGAAGATGTGGTAGAAATTCCCTTACTTGGAAAAATTGCTGCTGGATCACCTATTACCGCCCTGTCTGACCATTCTAATCTGATGACAGTACCCCAATACATGATCGGAAGAGGTGAATATTTTGCTCTGACCATCGAAGGGGATTCGATGATTGACGCTGGCATTCTTGATGGTGACACGGTGCTAATTGAACGTTCAGACACCGCCCAAACTGGCGAAATTGTGGTCGCTTTGATTGACCATGAAGAAGCGACATTGAAACGGCTTCGCCGCAAAGCTCATAGCATTGCGCTAGAACCAGCAAATTCGCGTTACAAAACTCGGATTTTTGGCCCTGATCAAGTCAAGATCCAAGGCAAACTAAAAGGTCTCATTCGGCAATATTAACACTCTTGATGCGATAGGATTGCCCCTGACTTGTGGCATAAATCAGCATTCCGCCACTATTATAAAGCATGGGCTCATCAATCAGCTCTGCCCCTGTTGCACAGGGATATTTTGCCTTAACAAGGGAAAGTACCAAGCTTGCATTTTGACAAGCTTTTGTTAAGCCACGCCGATCCCACACCATCGCAATCACTTGGTTATTCCCCGACAACACAGTGCAAAAACCATCACCGCAAACGCTATCCTCATGATTACGAATATAAACAGCCTCTGCAAAACCAAATGATGTTGCCAGAAGTCTAGCGGCAAAACCATCATCACGCGAACTGCTAATCACTAGCCTGCCATCATGCGAAGTCACAGCTAGCATCGGTTTTCCATAATCAAGAATAACCCCTGCTAGGGGACGTTGCTGGATCGTCCAAAGCAGCACCGCAAGGCCAACCAAGGGTACGCCAAGCCAACGCCATCTGCCTTGTATCAAAGCCATGATCATAAAGGCTGATGCAAATCCAAGGGTTGCCAGGGCCGAAGGCGGTAAGACCGCAAGTCTGGCGCCCTGCCAGCCAGACACAACACTAGCAAAATGGGACAGCAACAATATTGCCGCATTCATGATGCTAAGCGGCAAGGCTTCAAACCCTAATGGAGCAAGCGCTACCGCCGCCGCACCCATAGGCATGATCACAAATCCCATCAGTGGCATTCCCAGCACATTTGCAAGAACTGACCATGTTGTTGTTACGCCAAAATGGTGGAGCGCAAAAGGCAATGAGGCCAGCGTCGCGATAACAGATGATAACGCAATTGCCAGAACATACCGCACCAACCTTAACGGCCAGGAAATTGGCCGAAAAGGACGATATTGTTGCCAATACGTCCACACCACCACCAAACCAAATACTGCTGAAAATGACATCTGAAATGCAGGGCCAAAAAGGCTGGACGGATCGCATAACAAAATGATAATTGCCGCCAGCTGAACATGGTGAAGCGTAATACCGCGCCGTGATACCAACACAGCAATAAGCGATAAACCTAGCATAAGAAATGCCCTTAGCGCACTCACCGGAACACCGGCAAAGAACAGATAAAACAAACATAGAGGCAAGGCCAATAACGCCGACAGCTTTAAGGGATTAAAACGGCTAGAAAACACCGGGAAAAGCGCCAAAGATGAACGCACCAAAACCATGATAACGCCGCAAATCAGCATCATGTGAAGTCCAGAGATTGCCAATAAATGTGCTAACCCTGCTCCGCGCCATGCTTCACGCAAGTCATGTGGGATCGCCGCACGATAACCAATGAGTAAAGCTGACGCCACAGGCGCACCCCATGCGTTATCCATATGCTGAAACAATTTGTCTTGAAAACTACGTCTGGCTTTTGCTAGTGACCAGCCCTGCCCGGGTGTAATACTGACAATCTCACGCACAAAGCCGCCTGCTAATATTCCACGCCTGAGGGCATGGCGTTCAAAATCATACCCTCCCGGTAACAATTGCGGCAAAAGCGGTTGAAAATTAACCTGCATCACCACCATATCCCCGGGCAGAAGTGGCGGCACACCTGATGGGACAAGCAATCTGGCTGACCCATCAGCAAATTGATCTGCGACTGGGCTTTTGTCTTTGAGACGAATGATAATCTGTTGTCGATTGCCGCGGTATCTTTGGCTTTCCACCACTAACGCCGTCACCATAATCTCATCTTTTGGCACGGCAACCGATAGAGGCACAGAGCGCAAATCATGAGTAATGATCACTTGCCCTATGATCGTCACCGCCACTGCACCACTTAACCAAGCCAAACGCCAATATCCTCGCAAGGCTAAAATCAACGCGATCGCCATCAGCATCAGAATGTTAAAAGCTACCCAAAACACCAGCCATGAGGCCGCCATCATCATTACGCCGGAACCGAGGTCATGATGGAAAATGACATGACCAGATATGACCCCAAGCATCAGGCAAAGCATGATCACCAGTGACCATCCCCCATTGCGTGAGGCTGTTGGAGGAAGAGGTTCCATTTCCCACACTGATGTTTGCGGAGATTGCTTTTCTGGTGCTGGCGATTTGTCTGTCATCGTGCTATCCCTCAATATCACTTCATTATGCCCGTTAAAGGTTAATATTTTATGAGCGTCGTCACGAGATTTGCCCCATCCCCCACAGGCTTCCTTCATATCGGAGGCGCCCGCACCGCTTTATTCAACTTTTTGTTTGCCCGTCACCATGGCGGCAAATACCTTTTGCGGATTGAAGACACAGATAGAGAGCGTTCTACCGATCCTGCCATTGCCGCTATTCATGAAGGCTTAAATTGGCTTAATCTAACAGGTGATGATGAGCCTATTTATCAGTTCAGCCGGATGGAACGGCACGCCCAAATTGCCCATCAATTGCTAGAAAAAGGCCTTGCCTATCGCTGTTATCTGACGACTGAGGAATTAAGCCAAATGCGCGAAAAAGCCCGGGAAGTTGGGCATCCCATCCGCTCACCATGGCGTGACAAACCTACTTCAGCCGCGCCAGATGCTCCTTTTGTTGTTCGCCTTCGCATGCCAGAGACGGGCGCAACCACAATTTCTGATGCGGTTCAGGGTGATGTCACCGTTCAGCATCAGCAATTGGATGATCTGATCATGCTTCGAAGTGACGGCACGCCAACCTATATGTTGGCGGTTGTTGTCGATGATCATGACATGGGTGTTAGCCATGTTATTCGCGGTGACGACCATCTTAACAACGCCTTTCGCCAACAACAAATTATTGCCGCGATGGATTGGCCTCAACCTATTTATGCTCATATCCCCTTGATCCATGGGTCTGATGGGGCAAAGCTGTCTAAGCGCCATGGCGCTTTATCGGTGATGGAATATCAAAACATGGGTTTCTTGCCAGAGGCGGTAAACAATTATCTCTTACGCCTAGGTTGGAGTCATGGCGATGATGAAATCATTAGCCAAGATGACGCGATATCATGGTTTGATCTTAGCGCAGTTGGCAAATCACCCGCACGTTTTGATATGGATAAATTAACGGCAATGAACAGCCATTATATTGGTGCCGCCTCTGATGACACCATTATCAAGATGATCACCAGTGCGCCATTAACGCCCGAAATGGAAACACGCCTGCGTCTGTTGGCTCCGGCGATCAAAGAGCGTGCGCAACTAGTCACTGACCTGCCTGACATGGCGGATTTTGCGCTTAGCCCCGCCGCCCCTGTGATTGCAGAGGACGCCAAGCCTATTTTAGATGACGATATGCTGAACCGGCTATCAGCATTTGCCACAGCTTATTCCCTGAATGATGCTGATATCCAATACAGGGATCCAGAGGCGATTAAAGCGTGGCTGAATGGCTGGCTAGAAGACCAGGGCATGAAGATGCGTGACCTTGGTCCTGGTCTCCGAGTTGCCCTAACAGGAAAAAAACAAGCTCCTGATATTGTTCTGATTCTCGCTGTTTTAGGCCCTGAAGAGACCAAAAACCGAATTGAGACTGTTTGCAATAAATAAGCCCTGCGGTTATAATGCCTCTTCGCATTAATAGGAATTTATCAGATCATGACCATGAAAACAGTTACTGTTACCGATAACAGCTCAGGCAAATCTATTGACCTTCCCGTTCTTGAAGGCACACTTGGTCAACCGGTCATAGATATTCGCAGCATTCATTCAGAATTGAATATGTTTACATTTGACCCCGGCTTTATGGCAACGGCGTCCTGTAAATCACGACTGACTTATATTGATGGCGACAAAGGCCAATTGATGCATGGCGGTTACAGCATTGATGAGTTGGCTGAAAAAAGTGATTTTCTTGAGGTCTGCTATTTGCTTCTTCATGGGGAATTGCCAAATGTTGATGAAAAAAGTGAGTTTGATTACGCCATTACAAATCACACTATGGTGCATGAACAGATCAACTCCTTCTTCCGCGGGTTTCGCCGCGATGCCCATCCGATGGCCATTTTATGTGGTGTTACAGGGGCGCTTTCTGCCTTTTACCATGATTCCACTGATATCAGTGACCCGATCCAGCGCATGGTCGCCTCACGCCGCCTGATTGCAAAGATGCCAACCTTGGCGGCTATGGCCTTTAAGTATTCCTCTGGTCAGCCCTTTAATTATCCTCGTAATAATTTGAAATATGCTGAAAACTTCTTGCATATGTGTTTTGCTGTGCCGACCGAAGAATATGAAATTAATCCTGTGCTGGCTTCGGCTATGGATAAAATTTTGATCTTACACGCTGATCATGAACAAAACGCCTCTACCTCAACCGTTCGGCTTGCTGGCTCATCTGGAGCTAATCCCTTTGCATGTATCGCCGCTGGCATTGCCGCATTATGGGGGCCTGCGCATGGCGGTGCGAATGAAGCTGTTTTGGATATGCTAGGCGAAATTGGGAGCACATCTCAAATCCCTAAATATATTGAGCGCGCACGCGATAAAAATGATCCGTTCCGTCTGTTTGGTTTTGGGCATCGGGTTTATAAGAATTTTGATCCACGTGCCAAAGTCATGCGTGAGGAATGCCACAAAGTGCTAAAGCAGCTTGGCGTAAGTAATGATCCTTTGCTAGAAATTGCCCTTGAGCTTGAAGAAATTGCTCTGAAAGATGACTATTTCATTGAGAAAAAACTCTATCCTAATGTAGATTTCTACTCAGGCATCATCCTCAAGGCTATGGGTTTCCCTACCTCAATGTTTACGGTTTTATTTGCTGTTGCCCGAACCGTAGGATGGGTATCCCAATGGAAAGAGATGATCGAAGATCCGATGCAAAGAATTGGTCGTCCGCGCCAGCTCTATACAGGCTCTTCCCCAAGATCTTATATCCCAATTGAAAAAAGAAGCTAAGTCTTAGCCGTTATTAAGGGCATCTTTGATTGCGGCCACTGATGCCATGGCAAAATTGCTGTGCTGTTTTGGTCTGGCAGAGGCATTAATGATAGCAGCGATATTTGGCCCCTTTTGTGTATCAGACAAAGCCATCTTCACATGATGACACATTGCTTGTGAAGTTACCTGCTTCGCCAGCAAAAAGGGATAAAGGGGTTGATTTGCCAGAACATTCGCCAAAACCACCTTACTCATATCCATGACTAACCGCCCTAGGGTTAGGGAAAGCCAATCAGCATCATAGATGATCACGCCAGGCAATCCTGCTAGGCTGGCCTCAAGCGTGGCTGTTCCTGAACAAATGATCCCTGCATCCCCTGCGGCTAATGCCGTTATCATATTGTTGTCACCTGATACCAGTTTAATATCGCTATGGTCAGCTAGATACGCTGTGATGAGAGGTTCAACATAAGATGACACGGGCAAAATGGCAGTTAATGACGGATATTCAAGTTTAAGATCATCATATGCCTTCATCATGCGCGGCAATAGTCGCTTAACCTCACCGTTTCTACTGCCTGGGGCAAGAACCACGATGGGGGTTTTTCGGTTTAAGCCTAGGGCTTTTCTGGCTTCTGCCTTGGTTGGAATTTTACGATCAAAAAGAGGATGACCAACATAATCAGTCTTAAGCCTA
>Ga0181567_10002480_pt1 | contig 13795 bp, 9 predicted proteins | sample 101ome_14_FD_133761 | JGI IMG/M metagenome (GOLD analysis project Ga0181567, IMG submission 133761) | Coastal salt marsh microbial communities from the Groves Creek Marsh, Skidaway Island, Georgia - 101403AT metaG (megahit assembly) | ecosystem: Environmental > Aquatic > Marine > Intertidal zone...
ATCCTCAACAGACTTGACCTCTTCCTCATTATTAGATACAGCCCTGTATTTATAATTTGGCTGAACCATTAAAATTTTTGGTCCTATTTTAATAAACTTGATTATTCTTGTTCCACCTATTTGTCCCCTGTCCAAACCAATGTCATTAGAGCCCACCCCTGCAGACAAGTAATTCACATAGATCATTTCTTCATTTAGGTTTTCAATCTCAAGGTATACCTTGCCCTTTGTGTCATCCCAATAATAATTTAAAAAACCCTCTTTTTTATAGAAGTTTTGAGTGAACGATTTAATTGAATTACCCTGAGAATAAGCCGTTTGGCATAAACTAAAAATAAGTAAATAGACAAAAAATTGTAAAGCTGTTTTTTTCATAATTGTTGTTTATTGAGTAAAAATAATATCATCTTTTTGTTGTGGGTTTTTTAATCTTAAAACCGAAAGTTTATTTAATACCTCAAAGTATATTAAATTTTCTTGTTCTTCAAAATCAGAAAACAATGATCTGTCTATAATTGTTATAGTTTTTAACTTTTTGATTTTTAATACTTCAAAATAACAGTTAATAGTACCGTTAATATATTCGTGACCTAAATAATTAATAGAATGTTCTTTTCCATTGACTTTAAACTGAACGTTTTCATTTAAATACTCTTCAATATAATTATCAACTACCTCTCTTTTTGATCCTAAAATGTCAAATTTATTTAGTTTGTTTTTTTTCTTTAGAGCAACTTCAAAATCATCAAAAAAAATTTTTTTTTGAACTTCTATAGCTTTTCTTTCTACATCATACTCCATATACGAGACGCTTACATAAAACTCGTGCACAAAAAAAAATGAAACAATAGAAAGTATGTTGATCATAAATATTTTAATAAATTTAACAACAAATTTTTACTGAAAGAATATGGAAGAGTTTAAAACGTGGTTTTTAGTTGGGTTTGATCACATCTTAAATGTTGCTGCTTTAGATCATATATTGTTTGTTTTAGCACTTGTAGTTGTATACAAACCAAATATGATAAAGCAGATTGTTATACTTATAACAGCCTTTACCATTGGTCACTCAATAACACTAATTATATCAGCTTTAGATTTAATAACATATGACCAAAAGGTAATTGAATTTGCAATACCATTAACTATTGTATTAACCGCCTTAAATAATATCGTCAACAGAAAAAAAGAAATGAAAAAAGCTGTTAACTCAAATTACGTAATTGCCTTAGTTTTTGGTTTAGTTCATGGTTTGGGTTTTGCTAATTACTTAAAGGCGCTATTATTTGAAGGGAATATTGTTATGGAGTTGTTTTCATTTAATGTAGGTATTGAGGTGGCTCAACTTATCATTGTTTTTGTCTTTTTATTTTGTAGTTTCCTAGGGTCAAACTATCTCTTCAAAAAGAGAGAAAACTGGGTGTTATTTGTGTCTTCTGCAATTTTTGGTATAAGTTTGATGTTAACGTTAAACGCAAAATTCTGGTAATATGAAAAGATTTTTATTGTTATTATTTATAGTTATTAGTCACACCTCTTTTTCTCAAGGGTCCTATGGGGAGTGGGAGAAAAAATTTGAGCAGCTTGGTACTATGTTACCAACCCCTAACGCATACAGAGCAGCTTCCGGAGCTCCAGGTATAGACTATTGGCAACAAAAAGCGGACTATAAAATCGATGTTAGAATTGATGATGAAAACCAGATACTTTATGGTGAAGAAGAGATAACATATTTTAATAACTCACCAGATGTTTTAAGATATCTGTGGGTTCAGTTAGATCAAAATGTGAGAGCTAACGACTCAAATACACCCCTTGTTTCTCCATCTAAAATGTCAAACTCATTTAGTGGAAAGAGCTTACAGAGACTTACAAACGAATTCACTAACATAAAAGGTGAAAAATACAATGGGGGATACAAAATTGCACATGTCAAAGACTCACAAGGAAAAGATTTAAATTACTTAGTAGTCAGTACAATGATGAGAATAGACCTTGATGAACCTATGTCAACTGGTGACTCCTACACATTTAATATTAAGTGGTCATACGAAATAAATGACAGAATGAAAATAGGAGGAAGAGGAGGTTATGAGTATTTTCCAAAAGATAAAAATTTTAGTTACACTATTGCTCAATGGTTTCCTAGAATGGCAGTATATGATGACAAGGAAGGTTGGCAAAACAAACAGTTTCTTGGAAGGGGGGAGTTTGCTTTACCTTTTGGAGACTATGAGCTGAACATAACTGTTCCAGCAGACTTCATAGTAGCTGCAACCGGTGATCTTCAAAACGCAAAAGAAGTATTAACAAAAAAAGAATTAGAAAGGTACGAAAAAGCAAAAAAAACATTTGATAAACCGGTAATTATAACCACACAAGAGGAGGCAATAAAAAAAGAAAAGAATCCAGTTAGAAACAAAACTAAGACATGGAGATATAAAGCAGATATGGTTCGTGATGTAGCCTTCGCTACTTCTAGAAAATTCATTTGGGATGCTATGGCTGTTCAGTTAGATAACAATACACCGCTTGCTATGTCTTATTATTCAAAAGAAGGGAATCCGCTCTGGGAAGAAGAATCTACTAAAGCAGTAGCAAACACTTTAAAAACATTTTCTAAACACACCATTGAATACCCTTACCCTGTAGCGATATCCGTTCATGCAGCCTCTATAGGAATGGAGTATCCTATGATCTGTTTTAATTTCGGAAGACCAAATGAAGATGGAACATATTCAGATGCTACAAAGTGGGGAATGATAAGTGTAATAATTCATGAGGTAGGACACTTTTTTATACCAATGATTATTAACTCAGACGAAAGACAGTGGACATGGATGGATGAGGGGCTTAACACATTTGTTCAGTCTTTAACACAAAGAGAATATTACAGCGATGGACCACTTAGGAGGGGAACAGCTGAGAGTATTGTAAACTATATGAGAATGCCAAAAGATATGCTTAGACCAATCATGACAAATTCTGAACAAATTGCTGATAGAGAGTTTGGCGCTAACGCATATGCCAAGCCAGCAGCAGCGTTAAGCGTTTTGAGAGAAACAATCATGGGGCCTGAACTTTTTGATTATGCTTTTAAAGAATATTCCAGAAGATGGGCGTTTAAGCACCCAGACCCAGCTGATTTCTTTAGAACTATGGAGGACGCTAGCGCAATAGATTTAGATTGGTTTTGGAGGGGATGGTTCTACTCAACAGATAATGTTGATGTCTCTGTTGAAAACGTAAAATGGTATAAAATGAAAAACATAGATGAGCCGTTTGAAAATAGGGCAAGCGTTAGAGAAAAAGACATTAAAGGAAATAAAAAGATCGCCTCTGATGATCCAAAATATTCACTACCTTTTCAGCCAACTGAATTTAATTTCTCAAATACAAATAAGAATGAGTATAGAGAATTTAGAAACGAAGTTAATGACAGTGCCATTAAACTTGAAAATGCTGACAAAAATTTTTATGAGGTAACCTTTGAGAATAAAGGGGGGCTTGTTACCCCATTAATAATAGAGTGGACATACAACGACGGTACAAAGGAGGTTGAGATAATTCCTGCAGAAATATGGCGATTCAATGAAAAGGTTGTTAGTAAAGTTTTTATTAAAGATAAGGTGGTTAAAAACATTACTCTTGATCCAAATAAAGAAACGGCAGATGTAAATATTAAAGATAATAACTACCCTAGAGTAGAGGTAAAAAGTGATTTTGACAGGTTTAATAATTAAAAGGGAAGTTTTTGAACATCAACATTTCCTCCGGTTAAAATAATTACAACCTTTTTGTTTTTAAATTCTTTTGGTTCTTTTAAAAGAGCAGCTAGTGGGACAGAACAGGACGGCTCACAGACTATTTTTAATCTCTCCCAAATTAATCGCATTGCTGAGATAATTTCTTCCTCAGTAACTGTTACTATATTACTTGCCCCGTTTAATATTATATTAAAAGTCCGCTCAGATAAAGACGTTTTAAGTCCATCTGCAATTGTATTTGGTGATTGAACGGGTATTAATATTTTTTTAGTAAACGACTCATATGCGTCTGATGCATTAAGTGGTTCTGCTAAAACAACTTTTGTTTTTGAAGAAAAAAGTTTTGTAGATAAAACTGTACCTGAAGCTAAACCCCCTCCACCAACAGGACACATTATAAAATCTAAATCATTAGTTGTGTCATAAATTTCTTTAGCACATGTAGCCTGGCCACAAATAACATCTTCATTATCAAAAGGGTGGATAAAGTTTGCGTTTGTATTTTGAATTATATTATTGCAAGTTTCTTCTCTTGATTTTTCATTATTTTCACATAAATAAACCTCAGCCCCATATCCTTTAACAGCTTTGACTTTTATTTTTGGTGCTCCTTTGGGCATGACTATATGCGCTTTAGCGTTAACGATTTTAGAAGATAGGGCTACCGCCTGGGCGTGATTTCCAGATGAGTGTGTGACAAAACCATTACCTCTTTCTTCCTCTGAATAAGACAATACAGCGTTTATTGCACCTCGCATTTTGAATGCTCCTATCTTCTGAAAATTCTCACATTTAAAATAAAGGTTCGCTCCTGATATTTTGTTTATAGCCGATGAGCTTAACAAAGGAGTGTTGTGAATGTATTCACTAATCCTATCATGAGCAGAGAGGATTTTTGATCGGTAGTTTTCTATATCTAGTGTGCTTCTAACCATGTCTTACCTATACCTACATCCACGGTTAACGGGACTTTAATTTTAATTACATTCTCCATAATTGATTTTACATTTTCTTCTAGTTCCTCCCTTTCAGACTTAATCACATCAAATACTAACTCATCATGAACCTGCATAATCATTTTCGACTTAAGACCATTCTTGTTCATCCAGTCAGAAATTTTAATCATTGCTAATTTAATTATATCTGCAGCACTTCCTTGGATTGGTGAATTAATAGCGTTTCTTTCAGCAAACCCACGAAGAGTAAAGTTTCTAGAGTCTATATCTCGAAGGTACCTTCTCCTACCCAAAATGGTTTCAACATATTTTTTCTCTTTCGCTTTTTTTATGGAGTTATCCATATACTCCTTCACTAAGCTAAACTCTGAAAAATATGAGTCGATAATCTCTTTAGCTTCTGAGCGAGGTATATCTAGGTTTTGAGACAAGCCAAAAGGTGATATTCCATAAATTATCCCAAAGTTAACCTCTTTAGCTCTCCTTCTCATGTCTCCCGTAACATCTTCAAGTGAGACATTAAAAACCCTTGAGGCTGTTATTGAGTGAATGTCTTTCTCGTTTTTGAAGGCATTTATCATTTCTGGATCACCACTAAACGAAGCAATAATTCTAAGCTCAATCTGAGAATAATCAGCCGCTAATATAAAATCTCCTTCGTTTCTTGAGACAAAAGCAGAGCGGGTTTCCCTTCCTAAAGATGTTCGAATAGGTATGTTTTGAAGATTAGGCTTATTGGAGCTCAACCTTCCTGTGGCTGTTACCGCTTGAGCATAATCAGTATGGATTAAACCGTCTAATGGTGAGACCATTTCGGGAAGAGCATTAATATAGGTTGACAGAAGTTTTTTGTATTCTCTAAACTCTAAAATCAAATCAACTATTTTATTTTTTTTTGATAGCTTCAAAAGAATTTCCTCTCCTGTTGAATACTGTCCTGATTTGGTTTTCTTTGGGTTTTCGTCAATTTTTAATTTATCAAACAAAATAACCCCAAGTTGCTTTGGTGAGGCTATATTAAAAGTTTCACCAGCTATTGAGAAAATTTTTTGTTCTGTTTCTTCTATTAGTTTTGTGAGTTGATTTGACATACTTGATAAAAAACCAACATCTATTTTAACGCCATTGTTTTCTATTTCACACAACACGCGCATCAACGGTTGTTCGACATCATAAAAAAGGCTAGATAATTTTAGTTTTTTAAGCTCTTTATCAAGAATTTTTTTAAGGGTAAAAGTAACATCTGCGTCCTCACAAGCATAATGACATATATCTTCAGGAGGTAAGTCTGTCATTTGTTTTTGATTTACACCAGGCTTGCCAATAATATCCTCTATAGGCACACACTTGTGGTTTAAATAATTTTCAGATAAGACATCTAGTTTATGTCTAGCCTCGGGACTAATTAAATAATGGGCTAGCATTGTATCAAAAATGTTGTTTGATATATTAATACCAAACTTTCTTAAAATCTGTATGTCATATTTTAAGTTGTGACCAATTATTTTTGTCTTTGGGTTTTCAAGGTGTGGTTTGATTTTCTCGATTATCCTTTCTTTGTTTTTAAGAGTAGGCAAATAATATCCTTCATTTTCTTTGAAACACAAAGCAATACCAGCTAATTCCGCTTCCTGAATATTTAAACTTGACGTTTCTGTGTCTACACAAAGCTCATCAACCGAATTGAGCTTCATTAAAAAACTATCTACTTCTTCTTCCAAAATCATTCTATAATTTACTGTTGACTTTTTATCAGGCTTTTCTTCTGAAAAAAAACTAAGCTGACCCTCTTCTTTTTCGGATAAAATACCAGCATTAACCATTCTGGTTTTTATGGTTCTAAACTCCATCTCATCTAATAAGGAATTAAGATTTTTGCTATCTGCTTTTTTAATTTTTAAATCAGACAGACTTATTTCTAAAGGAACGTCTGTTTTAATTATCGCTAATTCTTTTGACATAAGGGCGGACTGTTGATTCTCCTGAATTTTTAATCCGACATACCCTTTTCTATTATTTTTGTTTTCTATTATTCCTTCCACACTATCGTATTCATCTAAAAGCTTCTGAGCTGTTTTTGGTCCAACGCCAGGGACGCCTGGTATATTATCAACACTATCTCCTTGGAGTCCCAAAAAATCAATCACCTGCTCTACGCGTTTGATTTTAAATTTATTTAACACCTCATCAACACCTAGTATATCAACCCCTCTACCCATAAATGCAGGTTTGTATAAAAAAACATTTTTCTTTACCAACTGGGCAAAATCTTTATCAGGAGTCATCATGAAAACAGATACCCTTTTTTCTTTAGAAATATTATGAGACAGAGTGCCTATTACGTCGTCTGCCTCAAACCCATCCTTCTCAACAATCTCAATATTTAAGTGTTTTAAAAAGTTTTTAATAATAGGAATAGCGATCTGAATATCCTCTGGTTGCCTTTCTCTATTTGCTTTGTATTCTGTAAAAATATCAGACCTAAAGGTTGGGGCTTTGGTATCAAAAGCAACAGCAAGATGTGTTGGAGACTCTTTATTAACAAGCTCCAAGAGTGTATTTAAAAAACCATAAACTGCGCTCGTGTTTATCCCCTTTGAATTTACAATTGGGTTTTTGCTAAAAGCAAAATGCGCCCTGTAAATAAGTGCCATTGCATCTAACAAAAAAACTTTATTTGAATCTTTCAATTTTGATAAAAAATTTAATCAATAAAAACTAATCTGTATATTAGATTAAAAAAATTGAATGAAAAATAAAATTAAATTTTATTTAATTGTATTGACCTGTTTCTGCTCGTCTTTTTTAATAACAAAAAACTTTTCGCTATCTATAAAGGAAATTTCATCAGCTTTAAAAATATCGGGGGTTAATTTCACTAAAGAACAACAAAAAACTATGGTTCCCTATGTTAAAAGAAATCGGAATGCTTATTTAGAAATGAGGGACATTCCTTTAAATAACAACACCCCACCAGCCGTTAGGTTTTCAGTGACAGAAGAACGCTCAAATACCATAAACTTTACATTTAATAGCAAAGAGGTCACACTTCCAAAAAACAAAAAAGATATTGCCTACTTAACTATTGGTGAGTTATCATATTTAATTAAAGAAAGATTGATTTCTTCTACTGAAATAACAAAAATATACCTTGAAAGAATAAAAGAACATAACCAAAAATTAAATGCGGTTGTAACCTTAACAGAAGACTTAGCATTAAAACAAGCTTTACGGGCAGATGAGGAAATTAGAAATGGGGTTTACAAGGGTCCACTTCACGGTATTCCTTATGGAATAAAAGACCTAGCCGCGTATCCAGGATATCCTACAACCTGGGGAGCTATGCCTTATAAAAACCAAATTATCAATGAAAAAGCCCTTGTAATTGAAAAACTAGAAAAAGCTGGTGCTGTGATGTTGTGTAAACTATCATCCGGATCATTAGCTAGAGGAGATGTTTGGTATGGTGGAAAAACTAAAAACCCATGGGATATCGACCAGGGTTCAAGTGGATCGTCAGCTGGATCTGCTTCAGCTGTTGCAGCTGGTCTTGTTGCGTTTGCTATTGGAACAGAAACTTTAGGCTCAATTATTTCACCATCCACAAGATGTGGTGTTACCGGATTAAGACCAACTTTCGGGTCTGTCCCCACAAAAGGCTTTATGACCCTTTCTTGGAGTATGGATAAGGTTGGTCCTATTTGTAGAAGCGCAAGAGATTGTGCAATTGTTTACAACCATATAAAAGAAACTAAACCAGACGCTTCCTTAATTAATTTTGACTTACAAACAAAAAACCTAAAGATTGGCTATTTGTCTAATTTATTTAAAGAAGACACTTCTAGGTATAGCAAGAACAATAATAAAACGCTAGAAATAGTTAAGCTAAAGTATCCGTTAGAAGAATTAAGTCTACCGCATAACTTTCCATACAGTGTTTTTGATGTAATTTTAAGGTCTGAGGCTGGAGCTTTTTTTGATGACTTTTTATTAAAAAACCTTGACTCATCAATGGTGGAACAAGGAGAAAGTTCAAGAGCAAACTCTTTAAGACAATCAAGATTAATTCCTGCGGTAGAATACATTCAAGCTAATAGACACAGAGAGGTTTTGGTTAATGATATAAAAGTGTTATTCAAAAACTTTGATGTTATTTTATCTCCAAGTTTTGGAAAAAACCAACTACTAATAACTAACCTAACAGGTCACCCTGTGGTTTCTGTGCCTAATGGTCTTGATGAAAAAGGAAGGCCAACAAGTATTTCTGTGATAGGTAACCATGGTGCTGAGGATAAAATTTTATATTTTGCAGAGGTGCTACAAAATGAACTAAAGTTTAATAAAAAAAGACCTCCATTATTTAACTAATATGAACTGCCAAAAACAAAAATTTATTTTGACAGGAAAAAAAAGCTACCTTAACTGTGCTTACATGTCACCTATGTTAAAGAAAGTTGAAAAAGCGGGCATTGCTGGTTTAAAAATTAAAAGAGCACCAAATAAACTTTTGCCTAACGATTTTTTTGTTGGGGTTTCTAATTTAAAAAAACACTTTGCTACTTTAATCAACCTTAAAGACCACGAGAGAATTGCTTTAGCTCCTTCTGTGTCATATGGAATAGCCAATGTTACCAACAATATTAAGCTAGAGTCAAAAAACAATGTTGTTTTATTAGGCGATCAATTTCCTAGTAATGTCTACCCTTGGATGTCATTAATAAAAAAATATAATGCAGAACTTGTTTTTGTGAATAAGCCTAATAATGAAAAAGGGTGTGGTGAGGCGTGGAATGAAAATATTTTAAAAAAAATAAATAATAACACAAAAGTTGTGTCTATGGGTATGGTTCATTGGGCGGATGGAACGATATTTGATTTAGAAAAAATTAGAGAAAAAACCAGAAAGGTTGGTGCTCTTCTTATTATCGACGGAACACAATCAGTAGGTGCGATGCCTTTTGATATTAATACAATTCAACCCGATGCATTAGTCTGTGCAGCATATAAATGGTTAATGGGTCCCTATGGTTCGGCTGTTTGTTATTTTGGTAAGAGTTTTGATGAAGGGTCTCCTATTGAAGAAAGTTGGATTAACAGAAAAGGTAGTGAAGATTTCTCTCAGCTTATAAACTATCAAGAAGAATATGCAAAGGGAGCAAGAAAATTTTCTGTAGGACAACAAAGTAGTTTTATAAATGTGTCAATGCTGATTGCTGCAATTAAACAATTAAATTCATGGGGGGTTAAAAACATTTATAACTACACTGAATCAATCACTGATTCTTGCTTTGAAATTCTAGATAGAAACAAAGTTTGGTTTGAAGAAAAAAAATACAGAGCAGCCCATTTATTTGGACTAAGACCAAAAAGAAATCTGAAAAAAGTTTTAAAAAATATTAAAGAAAAAAACATTTACGTATCCTTAAGAGGAGATAGCATTAGGGTATCACCATCTGTTTACAACACAAAACAAGAAATAGAAAGGTTGTTTAAATGTATTTCAGAAAATGCATAGAATAGCGTTCCTTTTTCTTTTGCTTTTTGTTAACTCAGAATCCTTTTCTCAGTTTAGTAAATCTGAAATAGCGCCGCCTGGTATAAATTGGCAGTATAAGAAAAGTAAAAATTTTAAGATTTATTTTCCAAAAGAGTTAGATTCTATCGCTAACTATACAATCTCTTTCTTAGAAAATAATATTAATGAAATAAAGATAAACCCAAATGACAAAATAAGAAGAAGTAGAATTATTCTCCACAATCAAAATAGTATCCCAAACGCTTTTGTTACATCAAGTCCCCGAAGAAGTGAGTTCTATGTAAACGCAAGGGCTGAATCTCCTCATTTTATCCACAACAACAACTGGATTGATTTATTGTCTGTACACGAGTATAGGCACCTTGTTCAAAGGGAGCTTGGGCATAATAACTTTTTTAATAAAGCGGTCTTTTATTTATTTGGAGAGGGTTTGTCCTCTATGTTAAGTCGTTCTACTGCGCCTAATTGGTATTGGGAGGGGGATGCTGTATATACAGAAACAACAAAAAGTAATTTTGGAAGAGGAAGAATACCAAGATTTGTGCTAACAACACAAATGAATATTTTGTCAAAAAATAAAATTAAATACGAAAGACAAACCTTGGGAAGTTTTAAATACAAAACACCAAATGAGTATGAGACGGGATACTTAATGGTGAAGCATTTAAATAATTCTTATGGAAATGATGTGTTTAATGAAATTGTAAAAAAAGCAAATAGACAGTCTTTTCTTCCGATGCCTTTCTTTAGGGCTCTAAAGAAAGAAACTGGTTTAAACTATAATCAACTTTACTTTGACGCTATTAGCTCGCTGCCACAAAAAGAACTAATAGAGAAAAAAGAACCTATTAACTTAAGGGTTAACAATTCATATTCAAGCTTCTTATATCCAAGAGAAATTAAAAGTGAAAGGTTTGTTGCTTTGAGAGAGGGGTATGGAAGTTATCAGGATTTTAGAATTATTGATAATAAAGGAAACGTATCGTTGCTATTTACACCTGGTTTGATTAATGATTTTGGTAGAATTCCATACTCTAACAACATGATAGCTTGGCTTGAGTTTGACAAAGATCCTAGGTGGGACAAGAGGGTTTTTTCAAGCTTAAAAATTTTAGAATTAAGCGCCAAAAAGATAATAAACAAACCCTTGAGGGGCTTCTTTTCATCTGCAGATCTTTCACCTGATGGTAAGCGGGTGTTGGTTGCTGTAAATAATCTTGACGGCTCTCAAGGTTTTGAGGAATATGAGATGAAAACAATGACGAAAATAAAAGAAAAACATTTTGGAGGTGGTGTTGTTTCCTCTTTAAAATATTACTCTAATAGTACTTTGATAGGAATAAAAACATTAGGTGGAGTTAAGAGTGTTTTTTTATTCGACTTAAATAAGAATCAATTGAAAGAAATCTACAAAACAAACAAAAACATTGGGTGGCCTTCTAAAGTTGGTAATCGTTTAGTTTTTTCTGTCAAAAAAAATGACTTTGAAGAGATCGTTTGTGTTAACCTAGAAACACAAGAAATTTATATAGTAACTGAGACTCAACTTGGAAATTATTACCCAAGTGTTAATAAAAATAAAATTGTTTTCTCGTCTATGGGAAATAATGGTTTTGATATTTACACCTCCAGTTTTGAAGAAATGGAGAGTGTGTTAGACTATTCGCAAAACTTAGAGCCAGAATTAAAAGAACAAAACACAAAACAAAACAATTATAAAACACAAAAAAGCAACCCGTTGGTGGATTTTATTTATCCGGTGTCTTGGGGTATAAGCGACTATGGAATATCGGAAAGAGGTTTAGATTTTCTAACCCTTGGTTTAGAGTCTAAAAACTTATTCGGAACTTTAATGTTTAATGGGGGGCACAAAATCGATATAAGAGACAAAAAACACGAAAATTACTTTGGGATAAGTTACCAAGGTTTTTTTCCAATAATTGACTTCACGATCTCTTCATCAAAAGATTACTTTAATCAAAACATTATTATAAACAACAACGAGGGAAATAAAGACACCATATATGACGCTGATATAAACTTCAAGATAAAAGAGATAACCTCATCTTTAAAAGTTCCTCTTTCTTTTACCAAGGGTAAATTTTTTAGTTCTTTTTTGGGTTCTCTAGGTTTTTCTCATCAAAAATTTAAAGACTTTTACACCACTGCCCTCTCAAGTGAATCAGGAAGATTTCCATTAATATCATCAAGAGACACAAGGTCCTATGTTTCGGGTTTATTGCTATACTCTAGAAAACACAAAAAATCCAGAAGGCAGGTTTATAGTCCCTATGAACAAACGTTATTATTGGAATTAAAAAGAACAACACCAAACAGCGACTACAAAGGAAGTTATTTAAGGTCTGATCTATATTTAGCTTTTCCTGGTTTTCAAAACCTACACTCAACAAGACTTAAGTTTAGAGGAGAGTCACAGGCTGATGAAGATTATTTGTTTAGAAACAATATAAATTTTATATATGGTTATGATAATAATTTTCGTTTTTCTAGTTTTCTTGGTTGGGGTTTAGAGTACGAGCTTCCTTTGTTTTATCCAGATTTTTCTATAGGCCCTATAGCTTATGTTCAAAGAGTACGCGGTATGGCTTTTTTAAATGGGGGCACAGTTGAGGGAATTTCAAATAACGGAAGTAACCGTTTTAAAGAAACACCAAAAAGCTTAGGTTTTGGAATAACTTTAGATTTAAACTTATTTAGACAAACCTTTATGTTTGATTTAGGTGTAAAATACGCTTACGTATTTGGGGTAAGTGATTTTGAAAAAGGGCCAAGTGTTGAGATTACTTTAGGAAGTATTACTTTCTAAAGTTTTAATTATTAAAAATTAATTTTTAATTTCGAAAAAAAAAATATGTTTCCTACGAATCCTGCTGTTACCGATGGTGTTGAATTATTTGTTTGGATTGTTGTAATCCTTATAAGTTTTGTTGGCGCTGTTTCTATTGTTGATTTTAGAAACGTTAAAAAGAAAGGTTAAAACTCTGAGTCTTTTTGATGGTTGCTAACTTTACTATTAGGCACAAAAACCGAACAAAGTATAGCCGAAACAAACAAAACAATAATTAAAATTAACATTTCCATAATCTTCTGTTTTTTTATGCAAATATACCTATGAGCCTTAAAACTTTAGATGATATTAAAATAAAAATAATTACTTTTTTTAATTAAACTTGTTTATGCAAAATCCTTTTCATCTTGCCTTCCCTATTAAAGATATAGAAGAGACAAAGGCTTTTTATAAAAAGTATTTCAATTGTAAGATTGGAAGAGAAGATAAAAAGTGGGTAGATTTTGATTTTTATGGACACCAACTATCAGCGCACCTTAGACCTGAAGAGTTAAATAATACTAAAGAAAACTCTGTTGATGGAAAAAAAGTTCCTGTTAGACATTTTGGTGTGATTTTAGGTTGGGACGAATGGCATAAACTTTCATCTGAACTAAAAAGCGATAATATAGATTTTATAATTGATCCTTATATTAGGTTTAAAGGGGAAACAGGAGAACAAGCAACA
>Ga0181567_10002484_pt1 | contig 13782 bp, 10 predicted proteins | sample 101ome_14_FD_133761 | JGI IMG/M metagenome (GOLD analysis project Ga0181567, IMG submission 133761) | Coastal salt marsh microbial communities from the Groves Creek Marsh, Skidaway Island, Georgia - 101403AT metaG (megahit assembly) | ecosystem: Environmental > Aquatic > Marine > Intertidal...
CTGTTGCGTGCCCATTCATCGGGCGCACTGCCTCACACTACAATAACACTGTGAAATACAACCATGGGATGTTTGATTCGGCTGGGCCTCATGATGTTCTTTGTGCTAGCCGTCCTCGGTGCCACGCTTTGGCTATACTTCAACTCGGGTTTCCCCGAACTGGCGGAACCCACTCCGACGCAGCACTCGCTCACGCAGCCTTTAAACCAATCGCATTGGAAGCGCTCTTAGACTCTGTGATTGTGCGGACCTGCAACGGAACCGTAGCGTCGCTTGCAGTCACACAGCCACACTCAATTGGCCAGATTCCCCACGTCGACATCCGCGCTCATAAAATGCGTTCCCCATGGCACCCCATCAAGCATCTATTTGAAAACGGTACGAGTTCTTTTTATGCTACGGCACAGGTACAGCTTCTGTAATACACACTGACCAGATGATGCGACGCGCCGGGCAGACGCCGCATTCTTTCTACGCAAACTGAAAGCATTCCACATGACCAACTTTATCGTATTTCTAACGGATGACCAAGGCTACGGAGACCTCTCCTGCATGGGATGCGAGGATTTTCGCACGCCGCACCTAGACCGCATGGCCAGCGACGGGGCGCGATTTACCTCGTGGTATTCAAACAGCCCCGTGTGCAGCCCCTCACGCGCATCGCTGCTAACGGGTCGCTACCCGGGCAACGCCGGCGTTCGCTCTATACTGGCGGGCCATCGAACGGCTAGCGGACTACCTCCGAGCACGCCCACGCTGGCCACGGCGCTCGGCGAACTCGGCTACAATTCGTACATGTCGGGTAAGTGGCATCTGGGTCTGCAGCCAGACTCGCGCCCTTCTGCACACGGCTTTAACCACTGGTACGGCTTTATGGCCGGATGCATCGACTACTACTCGCATATTTTTTACTGGGGAGCAAACCAAGGCGGTCCCGGTCAGAATCCCACTCATGACCTATGGGAGGACGATAGGGAGATATGGGACAACGGTCAGTACTTCACGGAGATGATCACCCGCAAAGCAATCGAATACCTGCGCCGCGCCAACGCTGCAGGCCAACCGTTTTTTCTTTACGTCCCCTATAATGCGCCGCACTATCCCATGCACGCTCCGCAAGAATACATGGATCGCTTCGCCCACCTAGACTGGGACCGCCAGGTCATGGCCGCTATGCTAGCGGCCGTCGACGATAGCGTCGGCGCCATTCTCGACGAAGTTGAGCGGCTGGGTATGGCCGAAGACACCTGCTCTTTTTTCACCTCGGACAACGGCCCGTCTCGCGAAACGCGCAACTGGCTCGACGGCACGCTAGACCCCTATTACGGCAGCAGTTCGGGCAAGCTCAAGGGACACAAATTTAGCCTCTACGAAGGCGGGATTCGCCTGCCTGGAATTATGCACTGGCCCGGTCGCATTCCCGCGGGACAGGTACTGGACGCGCCCTGCGCCTCTATGGATATTTTCCCGACGTTTTTGCAGATAGCCGGCGGTGATTCATCACGGTACGAGATCGACGGAATCGATATTCTGCCCTACGTAGCCGATGGCGCAGTGCCGCAAGAGCGCACGCTGTTTTGGGAGATGGGTAAACAGACCGCCGTGCGCAGAGGTGACTGGAAGCTCGTCCTAGACGGCCAGCTGGTAGAAGGAGCACCAGCGGAAGACGCGGTGCACTTAGCCAACCTCGAGACAGATATGAGCGAGCAGCATAACGCGAAGGATGAACAGCCCGAACTAACTGTCCAACTGCAGACCGAGGCGCAGAATTGGCGCGCCGATATTGAAGCGCGGTGGGAACGCGAGTACGCACCGAAAAAGCAGGGTACCGTAACCCATGGTTAACGGCCCAGTACCGAATGGCACTTAGGCACTCGGCGGAGACCGCAGCGGAATCGGATCGACCACCTGACGCCGCTCGGGCGTTAGTCGCTCCAGAAGTTCCGGCGAAGGCGCGTAGTTAAAGCGCGAGCGAATCCAGCGCGGAGAATAGCGATAGAGCAGCATCCGTCGAAAGCCGTCGCGAGTGCGCGCAGCGGAGCCGTGCGTAATCGTATCCGTGAAGAGCAGGACGTCGCCCGCCTCTAAGTAGAGTTCGCGCATGCCAAGCGCGATTCCAGCCGCTTCGTCGCTGCGATAGGTGCGACTCCCCTCTTCCCCCGTAAGTTTTGGATGCGGTATTGTCGCCTTGTGGCTACCGGGGATCAGCGTAGTCGGTCCATCTCCAGGCCCAATGTCTTCAAGGGCCGTAATGCAGTTGATCTGACCGACCATCCACTCTCCGGTATTAGCCTGGCGAAATGTCATATAGCTGCACGGAATATGCCCCCCGCAATGAATCCCAATATAGCCATCGCGCCCGCGTATATTGAGCAGCGTCTCGTGCAGTGATAGACCGTTGTGGGGGTTGATCCAGCGCCGCACGTGATCAATCCAGGATGGATGGTCAATATGGCGCTCAAAGACGGCCCCGGCCTCTATGACATTTTGGAAGTTGATCCCGTCGGCATCGCTGTAGGTGTGCGTCTCAACCCGGCCGATCCAAGCTCCATCGGTTCGGCCCGCACGCCCTCCGCGTTGCGCGCAGTCCATGTAGTGCCAGTGAGCGTCGGCCCAGGCATTCATCTCGGCAATATCTTCTGCGCCGACGGCGCCTTTGATAATCAAATAGCCGTTGAGTTCGAATAGATAGTCGACCAGATAGGCATCACTACAGCCCGCTTCAACGCAGGACAGATTCTCGCTCCCACTCGATTGGTTCATAGGCTCCCCCATTGGGTTGTTTTTGTGCCTGAGAGACTCTACCAAGGCACGCTCAGGCCGAGCTCGTTGGCAACGCCCTGCAAGCGCTCTCGATGCCATTCACCCACTGGCACCCCCTCGCGCATATACGCATCTTCGCGGACCGCCTCGATCCCACCGGGCACGTGCGATTCGCTAAACCCCTCCAAAGGCGCCAGCGCGCCAATGCGGTCGACGTATTCGTCTATATCCCGCTTAAACACGTCGGTCTCGTGAAATAGGTCGATGCGCAGGGCGATTAACAGCGAGCCCTGATTGGCGCCCGGCCACGCCCAGCGCGGTTTATCGGCATCGATGCCAAGGCCGGACAGCATACCGCCCCAGGCCTGACATATTTCGCCCATACCGATACAGCGCAGCACCAGGCCCGGCGCGCGCTCCGACAGTTCGCTGCGCAGTTCGCCCTTGTAAAAATCGTGCAGCGCACCAAAATCAAGCACAAACGGCGGATGCTTTTCCGTCGGCACTCCGAAGGCCATCGGCGACCCCCCGCCGGCGCTAAAGAGCGACTTGCCCGGCTGCAGGTCTAGCTGATGTCCAGAAGTAACGTAGACGATTAAATCCTCTTCCAACGCCATGCGCGCGTAGATACCAGCGGCACCAAAATGCCCGTGATTCCTGCTCATCATCGCCGCCATTCCCGCATTCTTGGCCTTTTCTATGGCGCGTAGCGTGCCTTCGTAGGCGGGGAAATAACCCAGCCCACCGTCGCCATCGACCAACGCACTGACGGCCGTCTCGCGAACCAAGCTCACCTCGGGGTTGCAGTTGAGTTGGCCATCGCGCATCAGGATCGCATAGGTGGCAATCTGCTGCGTTCCGTGGCTAAAGATGCCGCGGAGATCATTTTTGGTGAGTAAATCAGCGAGTAAATCGGCTCTGTCTTTGGGTAGGCCTACACACTGCGCGGCCTCTGTGACAAAGCTCTGCAGCTGCTCGGCAGAGACGCGTATATGGTTTTCTGGTGGACGATTCATGTCATATCCTTCTGTAAAATTTGCACGAGACTGTGAGACGCACAGTCAAAAAAATACGCTCTTTCTTTCGCAGCAGCCATACGGTCTACCCGAGCGCGTGGGCAAGCACCAGCGCATCGCCGACTTGACGCTGAGACGTATTCACACTACTTAGAGAAACACGCCCTCTAAACAAGACGCCCTGTGAGCAATGTCCACCATGTCCTATACCCACTGCGTATTACCACCCCATCCGACCCAGGCCGATCTGCAGCAGGCTGCTGCAGACTATCGCGCCATGGTCGTCAGCGTCATCCAGGCCATCGTAGAACGATACCACCGCACGCCCGACTACCCCTTTGTCGACACCAAGCTCAACCTCATAACGGGTGAGGACTTTGCCCAAGACGATCCCATACGCGGTCGCGGCGCAATCTACGGCTGGATCCAAGGACGCGGATTGGAGTCTCTTGTTGGACACGCGCGTTTTTTGGCGCCCGACGCTCAGTATGCCCCGCTCGTTGCCGCACTAGACGAGATGATCGACCAGATCACCGTTCAGCTTCAGATCATGCGATCGCGCAACGGCGGTCATCTGTCTTTTCTGATGGATCCCGAAGGACAGCCCTTTTCCCTAGATCCCGATGGATGCCCCGTTCCCTTCGCAATAGACGCTGAAAGTCCCTATGGCTTCAGTGATCTATTCGCTTCTAAAGGCCTCTTTGCCGCCGCAACCCATACGGGCAATGACGCAGCCCTAAGAGACGCCTTGGACTACGTGGAACGGGTCGAGAAAGCCATATGGGATGAACGCTTCCAATCCGATCAGATACCGCTCGACCCCAAACTACGCCCCGAACCACGCGACGGTTTCCGCACACACGGAGCCTACATGATACAGATTGGCACGCTGGCCATGCTAGCTGAAGCGGACATCGGCGGAGCCGTTGAACGCGGCCTGCGTCTCGTCGAGTACGAGTTGGAAACCTATGCCAATCTCGGAGGGCGCTTGGTGGATCTGCGGGAAGGCGATTTTTGGGAAGGCGTCAACGAACAGGGCGCGCCCTACCGGGAGGCCGACGGCGTTCTCTACTCGGATCCGGGACACGCTCTCGAGTTTGTTGGATTGGCGCTCAAGTTTATCGCGGCGGCCCAACCGCACGCTTCGCCAGAGCAGACCGAGCGCCTCCACGCTGCCCAACGGCCCATGTTCACGCTGCTAGAGCGCAACTTTGCCAACGGCTATATCGCCAATCCCGGCGGCATCTCCAAAGCGTATGATCTGGTCTCTCGTAGACACCTTAACACAGATATGCCCTGGTGGAACCTGCCCGAGACCATTCGCTCGGCGGCACTCGCGTGGAACGTCGCCTCGAACGGAGAGGAAAGAGCGCGCTGCCTGGAAATTCTACGCGACACGCACAACGCGTTTCGTCACTTTATACGAACCGATTTACACCTGATGGCCTACCAAACGCGTTCGATTGGGGGCAAACCCGTCGACGCCATACCGGCAACCGCCGACGCAGACCCGGGCTATCATACGGGCTTGAGCCTGATCGATGCGATTGAGATACTAGCGCGCTAGTACGACTAGTCTAAAGTCAGATCGGGAATAAAGAGGCTGCCCTCTGTCGTGCCTTCAGGCGCCTGCATGCGCAGCGCGTTTCCCAGCGCCCGTGGCGCAAGATCGCCGCGGAGTGCCCGCTCAAATAGCCGTCCCACTTCGACGACCTGATCACCACACTCGTGGGCAAACTCTAAGCGCCAGTGCGTAATGCCGTAGGAAAGCCAGCGTGCCATATGGGCCGAGGCCTCCTGAGCTTCAGCTCCAAAAACGGTGTTGCGACAGCCCACATCAGCCAGCACCGGATGTGCCCGACCCTGACGATCGCGCAGCGCAACCCGGTGTTCCGTACAGGGCTTACCGCAGTCGCGTTTTGAAGTCCCCTCCGACAGAAAGCGGCAAAAAACGCAGTGCTCCGTATGGAATACGGGCAGGTGCCCGTAGGCGACGACTTCAATCTTTTGGGGGCCGACGCGCTCGGCCAATGCCGCAACCTGTGCGCCGTTTAAATCGTGCGTAGGCGTAAGCCGTTCCAAGCCGAGTTTCAACAGTTCGTTTGCACTGATTTCGTTGGCCGCATTGAGGCTAAAATCACCCGTGAGCGGTGGATGTTCCCGCTGCATGAGCGACTCGAGCAGTCCCCCCCCGCGCACCAGAATAGGCGCCTGCAAGTTGCACAGAAAGCGCGCGATGGCCTCTTCTCCCTGCTTGACGATGCGCGGACTGGCAACGCGCAGGGATACGTTTTGCGCCCGCACGGCGTCTACCGCCGGTCGCAGATCATACAAGTCGAGATAGTCCAGCGTAACGCTGGCCGGCCTCAGCGAAAGCGCCGCCTCTAGCTGCTCCGGCGTGCGGACGAGCAGGTGGAGCTGCGGTCGAGCCGAATGCGGAGGCGTTTCAGGCGCACTGCGCAGCGCACCGAGCGCCACTTTGGGATCGTTGGCCGGCTGACGTTTGGGCCGCTTCTGCAGCGCGCGCAGCGCTTCTACCGCCTCTTGACGCAGTGCGCCTAGCGCAGAAACGGGCATAAAAACGTCCTCATCGGTGTCTAGTTCGAGCACGTCGAGCACGTAGGGCGTATGGCCCAAGCGATTCCACTGCGCCCTGAGATAGTCCACGTCTAGCGCGCGATTTTGCGCAACGCTCAGCGGCTGCGACGAACAGACCTCGACCGAAATAGATGCGTCGTCTGCCAATGTCCACTCGGCGCGCAGCGGCGCGCCAACCCGCGCTATCGCCCGAACCACCAGAGCCTGTTTGTACAACGGAGTCTTCGCCTGAACGTAGGGCCGCACGCGCTTTTCGAGCTGTGGGTCGCGCGTGCGCCACAGCCAATCACCGGGTCGGATACGCGTAAAATCAATCGCGCCGTTGGCAAATGAGACCTCGACCGTGCCCTCTCCGACGGGCAGCACATGGTAGACGTGTCCCCCCTCTTCTGGCAGGGCCGGATCGCGCCAGTCTGCCGCATCGAAGACCACGCCGTCACCTGCTTTAAGCGGTGCGGCCGCTGCGGCGGGTTCCGGCTCGACCAGCACGCTCTCATCGCGCACGGCCCTCACAGATCCCACGCGCACGCCGCGATGGCGCGGCGCCCGTCCGCGCACGACGGTCTGATGATTCGTACCCTGTAAAAAATGCGGGCCCAGTCCTCGGGAATAGACCTGTTCCAAATCCAATTCGTCGCGAGCCTCAATCTGCAATAGCCCTCCGTCCCAAGCCGCATCAACGGCGGCGCGATAGGCACGCGTCGTGAGCGCAACGTAGTCGGCTTCTTTATAACGCCCCTCAATCTTGAGGGCCGATATGCCAATCTGGACCAGCGAACGCACCTCGTGCAAGGCATAGAGATCCCCGGGCGATAGCAGGTAACGCGCGTCGTCTAGAGGACGAATCTCCTCGTCTACCAGCAAGTCGTACGGCAGCCGACACGCTTGAGCACACTGGCCGCGATTAGCGCTGCGCCCCCCCCACGCTTCCGAGGAGAAACACTGACCGGAGTAGGAAACGCACAGGGCGCCGTGTACAAAGACCTCTAACTCACAGTCGCTTTCCGACTGCAGTGCGCGAATCTCGTGCAGAGAGAGCTCGCGCGCCAAGACGACGCGACGAACGCCAAAGCGCTGAGCGAGCCGCACGCCCTCGGCGTTGGCAATGCTCATTTGCGTGCTGCCGTGAATTTCGAGTTCGGGAGCAACTTCGCGCGCCAGACGCGCAATACCAAGGTCCTGCACGATTAGCGCATCGGGGCCGATATCCGCCAAATCGGCCAGCATCTGAGCGGCGCGATCGAGCTCCTCGTCATAGACGAGCGTATTAAAGGTCACGTACCCTTTGACTCCGCGTTCGCGCAGCCAAGACATCGCCTCGGGCAGCTCTTCTTGCGTAAAACCGACCTTGGCGCGCGCAGAAAATTGATCGAGTCCCAAATATACGGCGTCGGCACCGGCCTCAACCGCAGCGCGCAGCTGGGGCCAATAGCCGGCGGGACTCATAATCTCGGGTTTTTGCTTCATTGGACTCACGTAGATAGGAACGGGATAATTACCATCGTAAAGTGCAAAGAGAGAAATTTCAACGGCGCGCCCTGTACAGTCAATGCTACGAGGCCATCGGACTCCCTTTACGCATCCAATCGGACTCGCTATACTTGCGCCATGACACCATCAGACGAAGATATTTGGCATTTTCAACACAGCGGCTACTACGTGGTGCCGCAAACGCTTCCCGAAGCGCTAATCGCCCGGCTCAATGCAGCGACCGATCGCGAACTAGCGGCCTTGCGCGAACCGATCGTGTGGGAAAAGGGCGACGGACGAGACTCACGAGACATTCGCCGCCTGTCAAAGATTCTACAGCGCGATCCCGTATTTATGGAAGCGGCCACCCAACCGTTTCTGCTCGACGCCTTGGAGATTGCCCTGGGTCCCAATATTGACCTGCTGACCAACAAGCACAACCACCTCATGGTGCGCCCCCCTCAATCGGGGATTGTGCCCTGGCACAGTGGCGAAGAAGCCTATGAGCCCACGCTTGCTACCGCCTTAATCTATCTGGAGGAATCGACGATAGAAAACGGCTGCGTGCGCATTGTGCCAGGCTCGCATCACCGCCCTTTTCGCCAGCAGCGGCGCTATCCGGGCGGCGATTTCCACACGCATGCTCTGTATTATCGCGCCCTGCCCGTGCCCATGCCGCGCGGTGGGATTCTGATTTTTAACGATAGCTGTTTCCACGGCGCTGACGTCAATCGATCTCCTCATTCCCGGCGCAGCATGACCTTGGGGTACCGTGCCCACGACGCCCACGATGTGTCCAAAGAAGATCCGGAAAAGGTGCTCGTGCGCGGAGAGCGCACCTATACGGGACATCCCCATCCCTTTCCCAACCTACCCGCCGGCCCGCTGACCGACACGTAAGATTCCGACTTGGAGGACTTTGGCATGAATGAGGAAGAAAAATACCTGTTTGATATCAATGGCTATATCGTCGTCCGCGACGTGCTCACCGCAGACGAGATCGCCGCAGCCAACGCCGCCATTGATCACCACGCAGATCGCATACAGGAGCGCGTCGGCGAGCTTTCCCTCTCAGGCGGATCACCCGCGCTGCGCGGCGAGACTGGACGCGGCGACCTAGGCGGTGCCCTTAGCTGGGAAAAGCCGCACTGCGAACCCTTTCGCGCCATGTTGGCCCATCCTCGCCTGACGCCCTATATGCACGAGATTCTCGGCCAAGGATTTCGCCTGGATCACAACCTCGGCATCATCACCATGCGCAAGGGCGCCGAGGGACACGTGTTGCACGGCTCCTCCGGACCCGGTTTCGACCCACATCAATACTATATTTTTCAAAATGGGCGAATGCACAACGGACTGACCGTTGTCGCCTGGCAACTGGCGGACATCAATCCGGGAGACGGCGGCCTATGCGTAATACCAGGCAGCCACAAGGGCAATTACCCCTGTCCGCCCGCGCTGCGCCGCGGCGAGACGAACAGCGATTTTATCAAGCAAATCACCTGTAAAGCCGGTGACGTAATTATCTTTACCGAAGCGGTGACGCACGGCACGCTGCCGTGGACGGCCGATCGCGATCGCCGCACTGCCCTCTTCCGGTTTTCTCCGGGGAATATGGCATACGCAAATAACTACGACTGGCCGTCGTCCATGTTAGACGGACTAACGCCCGAGCAGCGCGCGGTCCTCGAACCGCCGTATCACCTGCGCCTAAATCGTCCCGTTCTGGATTGAAGCCGGCTAACCTCTAAGGCCGCGACTACCAATTACGCGGTCCTGCCGAGAGAAGCATCAGACGCCCATTTACGGGAATAAAACTCCAGCGTCCAAGGTCTACAAGCAGCGGTCCACAGCGCGCATGCCATGCGGCACCCTGTTTCCGCAACGCCCGCCGCTACGAGTGTTTATCTGGGCCCACCTGACGCGTGTAGCAGCATTCCCTGCGCAGCTTTTTTTGCTTACTCTTTAATGCGACAAACCTCTCATATAAAAGGAGCAAGCTCAATGGGAAAATTGGGATACGACGATACACCCCTCATCCGCGACTCTACCTACTGCGTGCACGACCCCAAGCGACCGGCACCGCGCGTCGTAGCGCCGGCAGATGCCGCTGGTCAAGCACCGGCTGACGCCGTCGTGCTCTTTGACGGCAGTGACCTCTCTGGTTGGAGCAGCGTCAGCGGTGGCGATGCAGGCTGGAAGGTTGAAGATGGTTATATGGAAGTCGTGCCGGGCACGGGCGACATTCAAACCAATGCCCACTTTGGCGACGTGCAGTACCACTTGGAGTTTGCCTGCCCGGCCGAAGTCAAGGGAGAGAGTCAGGGGCGGGGCAACAGCGGCGTCTTTCTCATGGGACGCTACGAAATACAGGTGCTGGACGGCTATGAAAATCCGACGTATGCCGACGGTATTACGGCTTCCGTATACGGCGAATATCCGCCGCTGGTCAACGCCTGCCGTGCCCCCGGCCAGTGGCAGACCTACGACATTCTGTGGACGGCACCGCGTTTTAACGGCGTCGACTTAGTCAGCCCGGCCTATGCCACAGTTATCCACAACGGCGTCGTCGTGCACAACCACGTAGAATTACACGGCCCGACCGGACATCGCGACGTCTACCCTTATGTAGCTCATGCACCGCAGGGCCCACTGCGCCTACAGGATCACGGCGACCTAGTGCGCTTCCGCACCATCTGGGCTCGCCCCATAGGCGGATACGACGAGGGCTAGACACGCGGCCAGACAGCGCGCTTTAAAAGCGGGGATCTGTCCATATTCGGATTGGTCCCCGCTGCGCGTCTACGATCGCCGTACCGACAGGACGCGCAGGTCGCCCTGTCGCTCGGTTAGCCCCTCCCCGTCAAAGTGCACGAGCAGAGCCATGGCACATTTGCGATTACAGTCCATCCGTTCCCTGTAGGCAGAGACCGTCACGCTGGAGTTCTCTTCTAGGTAGGTCCGCAGCGTCTCGCGCGCCTCATCGATGATGTCGGCGTGCAGGAGCATCCCCCCCTCTAAATTGGCGACCACGCCCAGACGCTGTAGAGCCCCCAGTACGGGATCCAATGCACTCAGACTGATCCCCAGCGAACGAGCCAGACCCGCCGCATCCTGGAGCCCTGCCCAATCTCGTGTTCGAACCCGTTCCTCAACGCGCTGTCGCAGGGCATTTTCTTCTTCGCTAAACTCAATAGAATGACCGGTTAGACACACGACGGAACCCCTAATTTCCACGCGCCCGGCTGCCTCTATCTGATCGAGCACCCAGTCAAAGAGTTCGCTCTGCGCATAGCGCGCACTCCGCTGGCGCAGCTCTTCGCGACGCAGGCCATCGCGCAGGGGATACTGGGCGTGAAAATCAGCCAGTGAAGACGCGATCCGATCCGACCACATACTCGCTACGTCGGCATGCAAAGCCGTTTGATCTCCGCTCGAACCGCTCAGCAGGACGCGTCCCAAACCGTGTAAGTCCGCAAGGATGGTGTCCACTCGGTCCACGGATAGAGCACACGTTGCGGCGAGCTGGCGCTGCCTGCACAGGCGATCTTCATCCCGACGCAGCAGCGCCTCTACGACCGCCTGCACGTCCGCATTTTCCAACGCGGATAAATGCGTACAGGCATTGCTGTCGGCGCGCCGATGTTTGTGCGGGTGGGGATCGAGCACGGTGCCGCCCCCTATGCTGAGCGCCGGTGAGTAGCGGCGCAGCACAAAGCGATCCCCCCAGGCCACACACAGCGGTTTTTCTAGGCGCAGCTGGGCTAAGGCCCGCTCCCCTGGAAACACCTGTTCGCAGTCTAAGAGCACTACGCGCGCCAGCACTTCGGCCGTTCCCACGTGTAAACGCACGCGCGTGCGCTGTTCCAGAGGCGCCGGACTCGAAGCGAGGAGCTCCAAGCGCACGTCGATCATACTGGTCTGTTCAAATAGACCCGCTGTGGCCAATACGTCGCCGCGCTCGACCTGATCGAGTTCAATACCGACCAGGTTGATCGCCGCCCGGTCTCCCGCCGAGGCGCGCGCAACCGTCTGACCGTGCTGCTGGATAGTGCGCACGCGAGCCGAATGTCCACTCGGCAACACGTCTACCGATGCGCCCTCGTCAACAGCGCCTGATACGACCGTACCCGTGCCAACCAGACCAAAACCCTTAACGGAAAAAACCCGATCGAGCGGCAGCCGAAAGGGCGCATCTGCACGCCGCACGTGCGTTTCCGAAGCGCACTCTAGCAACCGTGCGCGCAGCGCGTCGACGCCTTCCCCAGTCTGTGCCGAGACGCGCACGATGGGCGCCTCTTCTAAGAAGGTTCCACGGACAAATTCGCCCAATTCATCCTCGACCAACTCCACCCATTCTTCTTCGACTAAGTCGACCTTATTTAACGCAATAATCCCACGCTTAACTCCGAGCAGATTCAAGATGTCGAGATGTTCGCGCGACTGCGGCATAATACCATCATCTGCTGCAATCACCAGCAGCGCCACGTCTATCGCGCTGACGCCAGCGACCATCGTCTTGACAAAGCGCTCATGCCCGGGCACGTCGACAATCGCAATATCATCGCCCATAAAAGCAAAGCCGAGCTCAATCGTTATGCCCCGCGCCTTTTCTTCCGGTGCCCGATCGGTGTCCGTGCCCGTAAGCGCTTTAACGAGCAGCGTTTTACCGTGGTCAATATGTCCTGCAGTCCCTACTACCGTATGTGCCATGTGCCTTCTGGATTTATGGGTGAACCGTGCGTTATATTACTGTCCTAACTACACCTATGCAAAAGGCAGGAGCGCTCATGCAACTCAAACACATGCGACCATACCAACTCCGTGACTACGTAGAGGCGGGCCACCCGCTGCTCGTACCGGCGGGCTGTATCGAAACGCACGGCCCGCATATGGCCATAGGACACGATACGATTATCGTCGAAGAGATTTGCCAGCGCATTGCTGAGCGAACGCCCTGCGCTATAGCCCCCTCTTTCGAATACGGACCGACCGGCTACGCGCTCGGTGGACCCGAAGACGGCACCATCGATCCCGACTATGACGCCTTTGGACGCTACGTGAAGAGTATTATGAAAAACTTCCTAGAGATGGGCTTTCGCAAGGTGTATGTGAGCATTATGCATCAGGGCATGGAAGCACCGCTCGCACTCGCCTTCAAGAAAGCCGCAGCCGAGCTCACCTTTGAACGCGTGTTGGAAAGCGGATACGAGCGCGGCTGGTGGGGGCGCAGAGAAGACGAACAGGCGGTGGGAGGTGCGATATGGGGCCACATTCAGGTCCTGCCCATGATTTTACCGGCCTCCAGCCCACCGGCCGGAGGGGACCACGCTGGCTATAACGAGACGTCTTTTCTCATCGCCGCGCGGCCGGAGCTAGTCGAGCAGGAGCGCCTGGACGACAACGCCCCCTGGTACTGTAGAGGAGATGAGGAAAAAAATAGCTGGACGGCCAACGCGGAACACGGCCAGGCGATGATTGATGCCGTGGTCGACGCTTGGGTAGAGAAGATAGACGGCGAGAGGACATAGGACATGGCAACGGTCATACATATCGAACCCCAGCAGGTCCAGCCGCACGACCTGCAGCCCGCAGTGGATGCGCTGCGCACGGGCGGCGTCATCATCTATCCCACGGACACCATTTACGGACTGGGGTGCGATATCACCAACCCACTGGCCGTTCAGCGCGTGCAGCAGATCAAGGGACGCGACGCGAACAAGCCGATGTCTTTTGTATGCGCTGACCTACAGGATGTGGTTCGCTATGCGCGCGTTTCCGAATACGCCCGACCGCTGCTCGAACGCTGTTTACCAGGCGCTTATACCTTTGTCTTACCCGCAACGGACAGTGCCCCGGACATACTTACTACGGGCCAGCAAACCGTTGGACTGCGCATTCCAGACCATCCCATTCCGCTGGCGCTGGTCAACGC
>Ga0181567_10002497_pt1 | contig 13749 bp, 11 predicted proteins | sample 101ome_14_FD_133761 | JGI IMG/M metagenome (GOLD analysis project Ga0181567, IMG submission 133761) | Coastal salt marsh microbial communities from the Groves Creek Marsh, Skidaway Island, Georgia - 101403AT metaG (megahit assembly) | ecosystem: Environmental > Aquatic > Marine > Intertidal...
CCTGGTCTTGGAGGAAAAGATAGGCGAAGCGGAAGGACCTTTGTTGTTAACAATTGACCCAGCCTCTGAAGACAAGGGAATCGAGGAAAAAGCTGGGGAAACTCTTCGGCTGGATAAAGGCAGAGCAATTGTACCTACTCATTCTTTAGTGAAAAGTAAGGAAGAAAAAAATAGGGACCTTTCAAGGTTTGATCTTAGCGAAGAGGAAACAGTACCATTGGGTTTAGGGGAACCTTTCTCTTTGCCCGCAACTCCCCTCTTCGATAAAGGTTTTAGCGGGATCAAAAAAGAAACTTTTGAGGATGGGACTTTAAAACGGGAAAGCCACTACCTTGGCGGCAAAAAGCACGGTCCTTACACGGTGTGGTATGAAAGTGGAGGGATGCAAAAAAAAGGCTGGATGAAAGATGATAAGTGGCATGGTACTTATCAGGAGTGGTGGCCCGAGGGCGTGTTAAGAGTGAAAGGAGCCTACTTTGAGGGTATGCAGAATGGTGAATGGAGGTTTTTTGATACGGATGGCAATGCACTGCCTACTCTATACTTTGATATGGGGCAGGAGGTAACCCGGGACCTCAAGAAGTTAAGGTCCCAATAGAGTGCCAATACCATTTTGGAAACGGGTGACTTTTAGGACGCTTCCATTTTCTTCATATTGATAAACCGTTCCATTGCCCTCCTTCAGGTCTGTTTTTTTGCAAGGTTGACCATCGGGGGTCCAAACCAAGGCGGAAACCGCCAACCCCACCTGACTCCATGATTCCGATGCTTGGATCCCGGACTGGTAGAAGTCTACCCATTTCCCGTCCACCTCTCCCTCTTTTGTCTGCCCAAGTGCCTTGACCTGGCCATGGGGATACCATACCTGGAAGTGTCCAGAATAGTTATCATTGTGCCAGTTTATTTGAGATTCAAGTTGACCGTTGGAGTGCCATGAAAGCCAGGTGCCTTCTTTTTGTCCATCCTCCAAATAACCAAGTCTCTTTATGGTTTCGTTGGAATATTCCTCTTTCACCCAGCCCGTGTAAGGGTCATCGGTCTGGTCTACATATAACTGGATCATGCCATACATGAGTTTACGGTTTAGACTGCTCAGAGAGATTGCCTCCGCTTTTGCCTCTTCCAAAACCTCCTGGTTAGTGATATCTGGAATCCCGCAGTGAGAGAGGAACAGGCAGGCAAACAAGGTGAAGAGTCGATGGAGACACCTTAGCTTTACCGATGGAGATTTATTCATTCCTTGGAAGCATAACAAAGGTAATCTCATTGCCCAAGTTTAGAAAAATCTCTATAAAAAACCTGAATGATTTTTATCAAAGAAGTGAATTTAGCCTTCGGGCATAAGAAAATTTTTAATCATATTTCCGAAACAATTGGGGCACGCGACCGTATCGCACTCGTGGGTTCAAATGGTTCGGGGAAGACAACATTGCTGAGGATGTTAATGGGGGAGGTGGAACCGGATGAAGGGGAGATCCAAAAACCCGACTATGCCACAGTTGGTTATTTGCCTCAGGATGGAATATCGGTCGAGGGCCATACGCTGAGGGAGGAAGCATTATCTGCCTTTGCTGGAGCTGTTGATTTAAAACAGACTTTGGATGAGGCTGAAACCCGTCTTGGGGAAATGGACCCTGACACCGAGGAGTTTTATGATTTAATTGACCAGATGGGAGCTTGGGAGGAACAACTGGCTTCTTTTGAACCGGAAAAAATGAATGCCCGGATTGAAAAGATCATGATGGGGATGGGTTTTTCCGTTGCCGATATGGACCGGCAGGTGGATGAATTTTCCGGAGGGTGGCAGATGCGGATTGCCCTGGGCAAACTGCTTCTGCAAAGTCCCTCTTTATTAATTCTGGATGAGCCGACGAATCATTTGGATATTATTTCCCAGCACTGGCTGGAGCATTACCTTCGAAACTACCAGGGGGCGATTTTACTGATCTCCCACGACCGTGCCTTTCTGGAGTCGGTTACGGAAAGAACCATCGAGTTGAAATTAGGCACCCTTAACAGTTACAAAGGGAACTACACCTTTTATCTAAAAGAGAGTGCGGCCAGGCTGGAACGCCAGAGGAAGGCATCGGTGAATCAAAAAAAAGAAATTCAAAAGGAGAAAGAATTTATCAACCGGTTTCGCTCCAACATCAAAAAGGCGGCCATGGTACAAAGCCGAATCAAGGCATTGGAGAAAATGGAAATCATCAAACCTGAAGCGGAGGAAAAGAAGATCTATTTTCGCTTTCCGCCTTCTCCTCCAGCGAGCCATAAAGTGGTGGAACTGGAAGGCTTGGAGAAGTCTTATGACGATTTGCGTGTCTTTGACGGGTTGGATTTACGGATTGAAAAGGGGGACCGTATTGCTGTGGTGGGCGTAAACGGTGCCGGTAAATCAACCCTGGTGCGTATTCTGGCAGGGGTGGAACCTTTCCAGGCGGGCACCCGGGATGTAGGGGTCAATACGGTGATCGGTTATTTCGCCCAGCACCAGGCCGAGGAGTTAAATCCTGAAAATGAGGTGCTGGCTGAAGTTGAATCCTCCCTGCATGATAACCCGGATGCAAACCCGCGTGCAGCCTTGGGTGCTTTGTTGTTTAGTGGGAATGATGTGTTTAAAAAGACTTCGGTCTTATCCGGAGGGGAAAGAAACCGGGTGGCCTTGGCCAAGTTGCTCATGAAACCCTGCAACTTTCTGATCATGGACGAGCCAACCAATCACCTTGATATCAGGAGTAAGGAAGTCCTGCAGGAAGCACTGAATTTATTTGATGGAACCGCCATTATTGTAAGTCACGACCGGTCCTTTTTGGACAAAGTGGTAACCAAAGTACTGGAAGTATCTCCAAGCAAAACCCGGATGTTAACCTGCAATGTCTCGGAGTATATGGAGCGGTTGAGTACCGAGCAGAGTGGCTAGTTTTTTGTTCCTGGTAGCGGATATTTAAAATTCGGGTGAGGCGGGCCCCTCAGCTTGCTTTAACCGTGACTGGTCAGGCTTTTTAAAAGAGCAAAACCGCCAACCAGAAGGACGGCAAAAACAAAGGCCAGGAGGTTGAAGTGTTTATCAATTTTTTCCTTCATTGGCTCTCCAAATTTAGCAATCAGGATGGCAACCAGGAAAAATCGAGCTGAGCGGCTCACTGCCGAGGCCAGAATGAAGGGAAGTAGGCTCATGCTCAAAACCCCACTGGCTATGGTAAACACTTTGTAGGGTATCGGGGAGAACCCCGCGAGGAAGACCAGAGGCCAGCCCCATTCCGCATACCATTCGGTAATTCGCTCGAATTTGGCTTCGGTAAAGCCAGGGACGTACTGGAAGAAGTAGGTTTGTAAACTATCCCAGCCCACTGCACCAATGCCGTACCCCGCGAGTCCACCAAGTACCGAGGCAATGGAGCAAATGAAGGCAAAGCGAAGGGCTTTCTTGAGGGCTCCCAGGCAAAGGGGGATAAGGAGGACATCGGGAGGAATGGGAAAGAAACTGGCCTCAGCAAAGGATATCCCTGCCAGCCAAGTCGTGGCGGATTTTCTCTCCGCGAGGGAAAGAGTCCAGTGATAAATTTTACGCAATGGGTTCTTGGTGGTTTTGTCCATGGTGAGAGTCGTTTACGGGTTATAAACCGATGGTTTTAAAGTAGCAACATAGGGTAGTTGCCGGTACTGGCCGGCGTAATCGAGCCCGTACCCTACAACAAACTCATCGGGGATGGCGAAACCAAACCAGTCCGCCCTGAAATTATTCTGCCTTCGGTCTGGTTTGTCCAGGAATACACATGTGCGAACCGACGCTGGTTTCTGCGACAAAACTTCCTTGCTTACCCGTTCCATGGTGTGGCCGGTGTCAAGGATATCATCCACGAGAAGCACATGCCTGCCCTGCACCTCTGATTTTAGAGAACTGAGAATACGGGGTGCTGTTTCGGGATCCACGGAGTCCCCGTAACTGGAGACCCGTATACAGTCCAGTCTTAAGCGGATGGATAAGTTTCGAATGAGGTCAGCGGTGAAGACAATGGCCCCATCAAGAAGAGTGACAAGCAGGATTTCTTTACCTTGGTAGAAGAGGTCAATTTCCTTACCGAGAATGGAAACCCTTTCCCGGATATCCTCCTCAGAATGTAGGATTTTTTGAAGGTCGTTTTTCAAGAAAAATGGGCTACAAGTTCATCGATACTCGACTGGGCAGAGTTTGCATACCCACCGCCAAATAAATTAAAATGATTCAGCTCATGGTATAAATTATATAATGATTTCCGCATGCTGAATCCTGGGTCGAGTGGGTACACATCGTGGTAGGCCTTGTAAAAAGCAGGAGAAAACCCACCAAACATGTAAGTGAAGGCAAGGTCGGCCTCCCGGTCACCGTAGTAACTGGCGGGATCAAAGATGAAGGGGTTGCCGGCTGAGTCAAAAGAGGCATTTCCTCCCCAAAGATCACCATGTAATAAGGATGGGTGGGGCAAGTAATCCTGAAAGAAAAAGGAAATTCCATCCAGGAGTTCATCCACTTTATCAAATGTTTTATTTTTCTTTTTGGCCAATTCGAACTGGTGCCCTAAGCGGTGGGTTCGATAAAATTCCACCCAATTTTCACTTTTAGGGTTGGGTTGTGGGGTTGCCCCGATGCAGTTATCTAATGTCCATCCAAAAAAAGTTTGCTTAATCGAGTGAAGCTTGGCGAGATTGCGGCCCAATTGAGCGGAGCTGGAATTGGATGAGCTTCCTTCCTTGATGAATTCGAGAACCAGGAAGGATGAGCTTGGGGTTTGACCATATGTGATGACCTCAGGAACCCGAATGGTTTGCGTTTTTTTTATTTCAACCAGGGCCTGAGCTTCTGCCTGGAAAAACGGTGCAAAATGTAAATCATTTTCCTTAATGAAGTAGTCGCGACCATCCGCAGACTGAATCCTGGAAGCTCGGTTGATACAACCTCCACTTACAGGTTTCTGCTTTTGGGGGATAAAGGGTACCTGCGTTTTATCGGAAATTGCGTCTGCAATACTTGGGTACTCTTGGCCTCGGTTCACCTTGTATCGTGTGTTTTTTTAGAGCTTGCTCTCCAAATCATCCAGAAGACGAACGCATCCGTCCTCGAGGAGATCCAGTACTTTTTCAAACCCCTGGGCTCCTCCATAGTATGGATCAGGGACCTCGGTGTCCGGGCCGGAGACAAAATCGCAAAAGGGTTTAATTTTATCCTTTGCTTTCTGGTCCGGTGCCAAATGAGAGAGTTCCGAAAAATTGAAGTGATCCATGGTGATGAGCATATCGGCCTGGGCAAAGTCTTCACCGGATACCATGCGGGCAGTCCCTCCGGTCTGAATGTTTCGCTCTTTGGCGGCTTTTTGCATTCTGGAATCCGGTGGGTTTCCCTGATGCTGGGAAATGGTGCCAGCTGAATCACAGGTAATCTGTTCTTGCAGATTCCTGTCCTTGACTAATTTTCTAAAGGTTGCCTCTGCGGCAGGAGACCGACAAATGTTGCCCCAACATATGAAAACGATATGCATAATACCAAAAACCCATGGCAAGGAATGACAATGTATTCAAGGAGTAAAAAAGAAAACCTAGTTTTTGTGAACCCGGAGGCCCAGTCCGATGAGTAAAAAAATAACCATCCTGGGCTGTGGGTACTTGGGTAAGAAGCTGGCATCTTCATGCCTCGAGTTAGGCTGGGAGGTTTCTGCCTTCACTCGCAATCAAGGCACAGCCTCCGCGTTGACCCACTTGGGTGTCCATCGTGTGGTGACTGGAAAACTTGAAGAACGGGGCTGGCATGATCAAATGGATGGGAAGCAGGATTATGTTGTGAACTGTGTGGGTGCTTCATCTCCAACCCTGGAGGGATACCAGCAATCCTATTTGCAGGGAATGAAATCGGTAAGGGATTGGCTTCGTTCACAGCAAGATCTCACGTTTATATTTACTAGCAGTACCTCGGTTTATCCACAGTGTGGTGGAGAAGTGGTTGATGAGGATTCGGGTCATGAAAAGGTTTCTGCCCGTGGGCAGGTTTTGCTGGATGCGGAAGAGGTTTGCATGGACCAAAACACGGAGGGCCGAAAGTGCTTTGTTCTTCGTTTGGCAGGTTTATACGGGCCGGGCAGGCATTTGTTAATCGATAAAGTCAAGGCAGGAGAAGACTTGAAGGGAAGGGGCGATCGTACCTTAAACCTGACTCACCGTGATGATGCGGTTGCGGCAATCCTTGCGGTTTTAAAGAAAAGTACAACCTTGGCCCGTGGCAAAACCTATAATGTTTCGGACAATGAATGGGCTGAAAGAAGGGAAATTGTGGGCTGGATTGCCAACCACCTTGGCCTGGATGCCCCCGTTTTTGATAAGATTGAAAGGGACGGCACTCCGAACCGTAAAGTTTCCAGTCAATTAATCCGAAAGGAAGTGGGATGGCAGCCAGTCTACGACTCATTTAAAAAAGCATACCAAGAAATGCTTGCAAGCTAGGCATTCAACCCCTTCAATAAGTGGCATGGTAGGCGTAGGAAAATTACTCAAGCAGGCTCAGAAAATGCAAAAGAAGATGGAGGAAGCTCAGGCTCTTCTATCCGAAGAAATTATTGAGGTCAGTGGAGGCGGGGGTGCCGTGACTGTCAAGGTTTCAGGTCAGGGAGAATTTAAAGACCTTCAACTTGACCCCGAGTTTTTGAAGGAGGATGCTGAATTTGTGTCAGAGGCAATATTACAAGCGGTTGTTGATGCGTCCGAGCAGGCCAAGAAAAAGAATGATGAAGCCATGAGTGGCCTCACGGGGGGTATGCAAATGCCCGGCTTATTTTAAACTTCCGTAACATTGATATCCTCCTACGATGACCTTGTTCAGGGACTGAAGTCCTTGCCTGGGTTAGGCTTTCGCTCTGCGGAAAAAATCGCCCTGTATTTGCTGGTCGAAAAACCTGCGAAAGCCACAGCTCTTGCCACGGCGATCGAAAAGGCCTCTGCCTCTTTGGGGCCTTGCTCCGTTTGCGGTAATTTGACCGAGTCCGGTGAATGCTCGATCTGCTTATCCGAAGATCGGGAGAAGTCCACGCTTTGTATTGTGGAGTCGGTCACAGATTTGTACGCCATGGAAAGATCGGGAGTTTTTCGGGGGAAGTATCATGTGCTACAGGGAAAACTTTCCCCCATCCGGGGAATCGGCCCAGAGCAATTAAATTTATCCACCCTGGCTCAGCGCTTACAGGACGAGCAAACTGAAGAAGTGATTTTAGCCTTAGGCAATGATATGGAGGGAGAAGCTACCTGCCACTACTTGAAGGAAGAAATCATAGGAGATCAGAATATCCAGGTAAGCCGTATTGGTTTTGGCTTACCCAGTGGAGCTGGGATTACTTATGCGGATGAGACCACATTGAAGAATGCACTGGAAGGCCGGAAGCCGGTTTCTTTGGATCATTAAAAGATTGAATCCTCCAAGCTTAGGGGCTCATTGGGGTTAAAGGAGCTCCAACTATCATTCCTGTAATGATATATTTGGGCACCACCGGTAGCTTCAAAAGAAAAGAAAATCCAGTTATTGTCATCTTTGGACCATGCAAAGTTTTGGGTAAATTCAGTGGGTGAGAGCCATAGCCAGTCAAGCTTTGGAGACCACGCCCATAAACTCCCGTCATCATTGGGAATCATGTAGAGCCAACCAAGATCCATGTGATAACACCAATCGGTGCCTGTGGAGTAAAAATACCCCAGCCAATTTGAGCCATACCACTCTTCACCCAATGCTTCCACTCCATCGATTTCAGTGATTACAAGTTTTTCGAAATTGGCGGCAATTTCCGCATTTGATTCGATTACAAGGTTCATGTTTTTATCGGCACTCACGATGTTTCCGGCTTGTGACCAATGGACAAACTGGTAACCGTTAAAAGGGGCTGCTGATAGGGATACAGTCGTACCGTAAGGATAGATTCCTTCTCCTGAAACGGTACCTCCCTGAATATTTTGAGAAACTGTAACCATGTATTCTTCGACCGTGAATGCAGCGGTTAAGTTTAAGTCTTGGGTGACCTCCAGGGAAAAAGAATCCAGCAGGGGATTGGGTAGATCGGCTCCACTCCAACCAGTAAAGCGATATCCATAGTCCGGGGTTGCAGATATAGCTATGGTTGATCCGTGTGTATACTGCCCTGTTCCCTTACCTGTTCCCCCATTATTGGAGCTAATAATTATCTGGTAAGTAAGGGCCTGAAAGTGGGCCGTAATATTTTGGTCATCGGCAATAAGGACTGTGGTTAAAGAAGAGTTTGCATCCCCAATATTTTGCCCTTCCCAATAAGAAAATTCATACCCATCCAGGGGAGTGGCGGATAAGTTTGCCACTTCGCCTATCGGGTAAGCCCCAGAACCTGAAGTTGTACCTGCAATGTCAGGAGAGGAAGTTACAAGTAAAGATTTTTGTTCGGGTGGTTTTTCCACAAAAACGGCCTCAATTTCTTGGTTTTGGTTCATTACGATCGTGGTGGAGGAAGCATTCAGGTCACCTAAGTTATCTCCAACCCAATGTGAGAATATGTAATTATTTTCAGGAATTGCGTTAACGGTGACAGTGGTACCATAAGAATATTCCCCAGCTCCTGTTATGGAGCCCCCGATTGAAGTGCCGGCAGATAATGTATAGTGGTCGATTTCAAAAAGGGCACTCAGCGATGTGTTTTGGCTGATCGTAACACTTGTTTGCCTGGCATTTTCATTGGCCACCGTTGCTCCGTACCAGCTATCGAAAGAATAACCTGTATGGGGAGTTGCCTCAATTTCCGCAACACTACCATAAGCATAGGTTCCAGCACCGCTGACTGTACCTCCAGTGCCAGCAGAAAGGGAAAGCGTGTAGGAGTTGGGTTCAAATAATGCGGAAACCGAAGTGATCGCGGTTATACTTACGGTCGTGGATGATGCATTGGTATCGGTCACTCCACTCCCGGTCCACCCAGCAAAAGAATAACCCGAGTGGGGAGTTGCACTGATATTGACCAGATCCCCATGGTTGTAAGTACCGCTACCGGTCGTGTTGCCATCACCTACGGAAGTAACGGACAGGCTGTAAGAATTGAGGCTGAAGTTGGCTGTTAAAGAAAGATTAGAATCAATAGTTACGGTTAATGGGTTTTCGGAATCATTGATATCTCCAGACCAGGAAAGAAAAGAATAGGCGCTTGAGGTGGCAGTGGCAGTGAGGGTCGCATCATCTCCGAATTGATAATTTCCTGCCCCGCTTACCTCACCAGCGTTGCTGGGTACCACTGTCGCAGAGATCGAATATGTGAGTGGAGTGAAAGAAGGGGTGACGGTACGGTTTTCACTCATGGTTACCGTGGTTGTGCTCGCACTCACATTATCAATACCTTGCCCGGACCATCCACTGAAGTAATAACCTGGGCTGGGGGTTGCCACTATGGTTGCATTTGTACCATGATTAAAAGTGCCACCACCACTTACCGAGCCTCCGGCAACGGAATTTACAGTCAGTTGGTATTGGTTGAGGACAAAATTTGCTGTTACTGAGGTATTTGAATTAATAACGATACTAAGCGGGTTACTGGTTCCTGATGCCCCTTGAGTCCAGCCATCAAAGGTATATCCACCCAAAATATTATCCAGGGAGATTGTAGCGGTTGACCCTTCGTTGTAGATACCCGCCCCCTGAGCGGTGGCTACGCCAGAAGGGGAGATAGAAACATCCAGTTGGTAGGAAGGCCAGGCACCATCCCTTTGAGGAGAGCGCTGAAACATGGGCCAGTCCGACGAAGCGGGGCCGACTCCAATATTCATCGAATAAAGCCGTTGGTCGTAGCATCCGTAATATAATGAACCGCTTTCACTCAAAGCCAGGGATGAATCCACAATACCTTCGATCTCAAATGGGCAATTGCTATCGTTGGTATCCCAAGCTTTGGTGCCATCTGCTTCAAAGGCAAAAAGGTGATTTTCGCCACCTCCAGTGTAGCCTATAACATATGCTCTTCCATTTTCATCGACTACAGGGCTTGAGTAAAAGACATCGCCCACAAAAGCATCCCAGTTCAGTCCTCCCGAAAGAGTTGAGAGTGATCGCATGTAGCCATCTCTGGACACAAAGATCACTTCTTCATTTAATCCTAATACAGGGGAAGCATCCACGCGGTCTCCGGTTAAAAATTTCCAATTAATTGAAGCGTTGTTTTCGTTATCAGAAATAGAATAGCAATATCCATTGCCAGAGCCGAAATATATATTACCTAAAAGATCAAGGGCAGGAGAGGAAAGGATGGAACTGTTAGTATCTGCAACTTCATCTGCCTGAAAAGCCCACTTGACTGAGCCATCCGGGTAGAGGGCATGGAGGGTCCCGTTTTCATCACCAAAATAAATAGTTCCGTCCTGCCCGAGTGCGGCGGATGAGGTAATTGGTTGTCCGACAAAATACTCCCATGCAATCGATCCATTGCTTTCGAGTGCATAAAAAATGGAATCTTTCGAACCTACATAAACCTTTCCGTCCACTCCAATGGCCGGGCTTGCGATTACATAACTGTTGGTTTCGTATTCCCATATTTTTGAGCCACTTTCTGGATCTATCGCGTACACTTTATTGTCCCAGGAACCAACATATACAATTCCATCCGGCCCAATGGCCGGAGTTGAGTCAACCCAGTTGCCTGTTTCAAAAGTCCACTTATTTGTACCATCGGCGTTGAATGCGTGAAGCATATTGTCATTTGATCCGATATAGATGGATCCATCTGCAGCAATGGCGGGGGAAGAAAAAATGACCCCTCCTGTCGTGGCATTCCAATCCATGGATGCATGTGAAAAAGAATTTGCAGAGATGTTTTGAGAAAGAGTGTAAACATAATCCCCATCGTTTCCACTACTTCCACCAGTCGCCAGCCCAGAAGCATAGAAGGTAATGGAGCCTTCATCTGCAGAGGGAGCGGTCCACTGGAAATTCCAACTGCCTATAGAAGAGGTTCCTCTGTGTTCAGCCGTACCGTTCTCGATCCCCATCCCGCTGGAAATGGCAGAGAGGCTTCCCTTTACTGTACCATTTCCTTTTGGAGTTAGCTGGAAACCATAGCCACGCGAGTTGGTACCCAGAACGGTCAGTACGAGGTCATAAGTTTGGCCAGGGATATAATTTTCCGGAAGCCCTGTCAGGCTAATGGATCCATTTCCTGTATTTAAGTTACCACTGTGGCAGGATGAACAGTTTTGACTCTCACCATGATATCCGTTTGGCGGATTGCTAGAATAACCCCAAAGTGAAGAGAGGGTAATCCAGGAGCCAAAAAAATATAATAATAAGGGCTTCATATATCCACTTAGCAAAAAAGAAGAATTAATTACATGAAAATGAAAGTGCATGTTAAGAAGTTGCTAGATCAAGAGAGATACTGAAGGTAGAGCCCTTAGTGTCGGTTCTGATAAGGTTTAACTCAGCATCTATGCTCAAAGCGAGTTGCCTGGATATGGCAAGCCCCAGACCGGTCCCTCTTTTTTTTCTGCTTTTGGATGGCTCAAATAGAAATTCTTTTTCGGAATCTGGAATTCCTCCGCTGCTATCTTTTACGAAGATCGAAAGTTTATTGTCTACGATCCTGGCACTGAGGATAACTGAGGTGGTAGGTTGTGCCTCGAAAGCGTTTTCCACAAGCAAGGTAAGAATGGCAAGGAGCATGGTGCTGTGTAAGTTGCCGATTTCGTTGGGCACTTCATTTTCAGATTCAATGTCGAGGTGACCATTGCGGGAGACTCTTTCCGTTCTTTTGACGACTTGTTTGAAAAGTTCAGCTACGGTAATTGAAAAAGTTTCACGGTTATTCTCAACATCCTGTAAAGACTGTAGGGATTGAGAGACCAACTCGCGAATCTCCACCTGGATATCACGCAGTTCATTGACATCAATTTCCTTTTTGTTTTCAGCTTCCTTGACGATCATTTGTAAGTGAGTAAGGGGAGTTTTTAGGGAGTGCATTAAATGTCCGCTCAGAGCCCCGAGTCCACTGGTTTTGTAAGATTGGGCAAGCTGTTGATTTGTTTTTTGCAAAAGTGAATTTATTTGCTCGAGTTTGGTTTGCCGGTCTTGTATCCGCTCGCTTAAATATTTGAAAATCAAGAAAAGCAACAGGGTGCCTGAAGAGAAACTAATCAGTCCTAGTTTTGAGAATTCCTGGTCAATCGCCTGCCATTCCTTGAGAATGAATGTTTCATTTACCTGTATCTCCATGATAAAGGGATCATCCAAACTATCGACTTTGAAAAAATAAGAGAAGTGGTGACCAGCCTGATGGACAAAAAAGGGTTGCTCAATACTCTGAAGGGAAGAAAACCGAAAGGCGTTCTTATTATTTTGTGAACCAATTTCCAACCGCACGGGGGAACCTTTTTCATCGTAGGCAAATGCCTGAGAAACCATAGGGAAACTAAGCAATTCAAGAATAATCTCCTCAAGCATTTGTTCCCAGTCTGATGTCACTTCAGGTAAATCCAGATCAAATAAGACCAAGTCTCGGTCAAGCAACTTAAATGAGATATCATCAGTTAGCTCGTTGAGCTCTGTGCTGAGCAGGTTGTAATTTGACTCAACTACTTGTTCTTTAAACTGATTCCTCGAATGTAATAATAAACCCAAGACGAGCAGGAATAAAACTGCCACACATAGAAAAAAGCCCAACCATTCCTTTCGAAGAGTCATTATGGACTAATTTCCCAAGTTACTCCCATAGACCAAAAGTTTGAGGAATATTCATAATCTCTGGCGCTCGAAAAGTCTTCCTCCCGGGACCATTTAAAATAGCCTTCAAGGTTTTCGGAGATTCTATTGGTTATTGAAAGCCCACTCGTTAGGCTGTCTCTTGTAAATCTTTCGCCCGTATCCGTGAGTCTGCGGTCATATTTCGTTTGAGCTCCACCCAAGGAAAATTCGATCCAGTAAGAAGAGATTATGAATTCCTGCCGGAGAGATAAGCTAAGTTTTTCATAGTCGTAATAACCGCCCCCATCATCCTGTAAATTAGACCATGAGAGTTTGGCTTTGGAGTTTTTCAACGGTTTGCGGTCAAGATCTTTTTCGAGTGTCAGAGCCAGGTTTACTTTTTCGGTTTTGAGATTTCCTTCCATCAGGCTGGAATCCCAATTCCTCCTCGCACGTTCTTTATACTGTTTTTCGATATAATCGCTTTGGAATTTCCAATTTAAAAAATCAGGTGATCCCTTTAAAATCAGAGAAATTCCTTGGTCTTCATTATCATCGGTGATCGATTTGAATTCTTCTTGAGCCATCAAGATTTCAAGGGTTGCAGTCATGTTACCTGCGATTTCTTTGGTGAGGAAAGGGATCATTTCTGATCTATCGGACTTTATGTTTAAAGAGTAGGGTAGCCCAAGGTCAGAGAAATCAAAGCCCTGGTTGTAATGGGTATGCCTGAGCCTAAAGCCGAGAGTATAACTTGATTTCGTGGGAGTATAGGCATGCTCGAATTGTCCTAAGAAAATAGAATTTTCCATATTATTGGGCAATTCTTCATAAATTTTCGCCTCCCCGAAGAAATATAAATAGGTGAAAAATTCAGGTTGGCTCTCAATCAGAAAAAAACCTTCCAGGGAATTCTCCCAGAAGGTCGCTTCTTCTTGTACAAATGGTCCGTAAAGAGGGTTATCTGAAAAGCCAACCCCTGTCTCAAAAGTGTAGGACGGAGTCCATTTTATTTTAGTTTCGTCGACAAGATCTGCGTCGGTATCCACAATAAC
>Ga0181567_10002500_pt1 | contig 13735 bp, 4 predicted proteins | sample 101ome_14_FD_133761 | JGI IMG/M metagenome (GOLD analysis project Ga0181567, IMG submission 133761) | Coastal salt marsh microbial communities from the Groves Creek Marsh, Skidaway Island, Georgia - 101403AT metaG (megahit assembly) | ecosystem: Environmental > Aquatic > Marine > Intertidal zone...
CATTGAAACTTCAAATGGAATTTCTCATCGATACTTCATTATTAATATTATTAACAATGTAAAAAACTCCATTGATTTAGATGCGTCAAAATTTGAAATAATGCCATGCAATGGGCTAAAACTGGGTGATAAAGGTGCTTTGTGGAGTTTTAAACGATTGATTTTAAAAAGAAATGCCTTACAAGGATTTCACCTAGCACGATTATGGGATTCTAGGCGCATAATTATTTCTAAAGAAATAATAGACTCGTTAAAGCAAGCGGGAGTTGAAAAATACTATTACTCTTATGAGAACTATGTCAATGGATTCTATACAATGAACGAATTACCCAATGGGGAATTGATATAATGCGAGCGGGTAATGCTATCATTTATGATACAGGCTCTGGTGGCGCACAAGAGCATCATATTATTCCAAAACAAATTAAATCGCACCCGATAATTACTGAATCTGGGTTTGATATTGAATCGCCCAGGAATAAAATGATGCTGCCAACGGGAAAAGCAGGCACTTATAATGATGAAGACGCAACCATTCATAGAGGCTCTCACCCGAAATACACAAAAGATGTTGAAGCAGAATTAAATGCAATGTATAAGGAGGCTAAGCGCTGTTCACCAGAAGAAAAACACGCCATGTTGGCTAGTTTTACATTAAAGTACCGTCAAGGATTATTGAATGGTGACATTAAACTAAACAATGCCATTGATCATACGCAAGATCCAAATTCAAGCAAACCCGGCAGTCCGCCGCCCTCCCCTCGGGGCGGCGGGGGCGGTAATAATGAAGGGCCAGATACCGGCGGGGGTGGAAAAAGTGGGGGTGGCGGGAATGGTGGCGATTCAAGCCAATCCCCTGCCGAGAAGACAAAAGCAGCCATTCGTCAGATTGCGGATCAAAAAGCCGAGAAAAAATTCGCCGATGATGTCAATCAAAATGGCCTCACTGAAACGTGGAACAAAGGCGGTTACGGGAAACCCATTCAGTCCAAGGGTGGGTTTGGGGACATTGGCGGTGTTGCCATTACCGGCGGGATTACCGACCCGAATCACGGATTGGCCGTTGGGATGGACCATACCCATGCCATTATGATTCCAAAGACGGCCGTGTTTGGCAGCCAGCCTATGAATGATGCTGAAATGCAACAACTGATTCGAGAGCTTCACGATGCGATTATCGTTGAAGGAACGTTGCCCTTTTTCAGTCTGCATTTCAATGCCCAGCATGGGTACACGGATGCCCTATATCCAATCATACCCCCGCAGTATGAGAACACGATTGCCGGGAAAACATTGTTGGATTTGGATTATGCGATGAAAGGATTTCTCAATGGGGGGCTGGGGCCAAACAATGGGTTTTCAGACACGGCGATTGATTTTAAAAAATTAACCCAGACGACGTTTGAAAAACTGGGTGAACCGGATCCCGGGTACATGAGTCTCAACGAACTATATAATGAGACGGGATTGCAGGCGTTAATCGAATCGGAGGGTGTGGCAAACTCTGTTCAGGATTTTGACTCTAAATTTACGATTTCATTTCGAATACTGGCCCATGTTAAATCGATTAAAAAAGTGGGCGCGCGCTTGATTGTTGAGCCGGATTTTGACATTGAGTATACCATTGAGCCCCATGCGGATTTTGCTGAAAAAATTCGTCAGGCAGACCCCAAGTATCAAGCAGCACTGAAGCAGCTTGAAAAAGCCTGCAAACGGATGCAAACCCAGATCAAAACCGTGATGCCAAAACTACCCCCATTGGACCAAGCCTTCAACCGCTTGTCTTTTATGGCCGCAACCACCTATTACTTCAAAGCAATTAAAGAACGTGGCATTGCGCCCGATTTATCCCCCATGCCCATCGGCGAACCCATCCAAACCCCCAAGGCATTACCGGCTTTAAAATTACGCAACTCAAAAGTAAAAGCCATGAAGCTCACGATGAAGACATTAATCACAAGCTTTCCACATTCCATAAAAAAAGCGATGGGAGCGATTATCTGGGAGCGATTAATGGACAATAGCGATTCCCCCGTGCCCGAGGACTTGAAGTCAGACATTAACCGGGAATCAAAAAAATACTTCGAGCAATCACTTCAATCATTGAACCATGTAACGCCTGGGGAGTCGCGTCGATTGGCCCAGTGGTTTGTTGATGAACACGCAACAAAAATGATTGATCAATTAGCCAATACCATTAAATTAGACGTAGCCTTTCAGACGATGATAGCCGAACGGACATCTACAAGGACATCCGATGAAGAACTCATAGCCAAACAAGCCAGGCAGTATGATGAATTAGTGCGTCTGGTTCAATCGGCTCCCAATAGCCAAAACTTAATTGAAGCCTTGGATTCTTGGCATATACCCAGCACGGATTTGTACGCCCTATTTATTGACAAAAATGGGACCAGCACCAACGGAAGACAGGCGCTAAAGGCTGGTTTGAAACAATCTCAAGATGCCCTATTGGATCAACTAATGCCTCAACTAAGTAATACGGATTCAATTTTTAGTTATTTAAAGAGTAGTGTTGATACATGTGCTGATAAAAACACATTAAGGCAGGCTCAGGCCTTAAAAATTGTTATGGACCAATTAGATTCGGTCTATAAAGAAAAAATACAAGCAGCCATCAAACAGTATCTGATTCAGAAGCACCCAGAGCTGAACCAACGCATTGAACCAAGTTTGGGAGCACTGGGCACTATCGATGTTGGTGTAACAATGGCTCAATTTATTGGGTTTTCAAATGCACAAGTGCAAAGAACCCAATCGGAGTTTAATGAACGATTACGCAACCATGTGCAACGCCAATTGAGGTCGGATCAAACAATCAATTATTCAGAGCTTGATAAGGTAAGCGACTCAATCATCAACGGCATGAAAGAAACGCGCGCACAATTGCAATCGGAGGTGGATCGCCAATACAACCAATTAAAAGCAGCCATCAACGAATTCAAAACAAAGCACAACGGTCAAGCTGAAAAAATAAAAAACGTTGAATCATTATTGGGCTATAATGAATCCGATTTTTCAAATCGATTTCTCACATTCATGGGTTTTTTGGGTTTGATTAACAATGATGGGTCACCCGTTGCTTGTGTTCCAGAATCCCTATACCCACTGTTTGATTTAGTAAAAGCCAATGGTTTAGAAGCAAAATTGAAAAAAGATTTGCTGAGCTTACAAACAAAAATTCAATCCGGTCAAATTTTTCAAGAAATTGACAAAACCTTGCACTATGGGGTTCGCGTTGATGATACGCTCATAGATAACCAAAACACGCAAATTCAGCTCAAAGGGGGGGCTGGCATGCGTATGCACACGGTTGCGTTAACCCTTGATGATGATGCCCCCATGGATGGGGTTAACCATCAGATTTATGCACAAACATATGGCGATGCCATTGGGTATACAATTCCGTTGAAAAGTGGCCTTCTGGGTGCTAGCCCCAACCCGGTGCTGTACCCATCAAACAATCAATTTGGGGATAGTGAATACCAAGTGTTGGCCGCTATTCATAGCAACGATATTAAAACAATCCTAAACTTAAAGCCAAAGATTCAATCGGCCCGTGTGGATGATGATGGCAATACCGTGTTGCATTATGCGGCGATGCATGGCAATCCGGGGATTGTGGATGTATTGCTATCGGTGATGAATTCAGATAAACAGCCGGTGTTTTCAATAAAGACTGAGAATCGACAGGGGTTATCTGCTCGCGAATTGCTGTATCATTCGAGCAAAATAATCGATGATCAACAGCCCCTAGGCGCTCGCCAGATTGGTATAGACCAGGCTGAATTTGCTATTTTTTCTTCCAATGTCTATGCGAACCCCATCAATGAGAAGACAATTTCTGACTTATTCCCTCTGTATGTAGCCATTCAACGTGGTTATACGGATTTTGCCTGCCAATTGATTCAAGGGAAATATTCGCCAATATCCCAATTTTTTGAAGGCCTTCAACCAAGCCCAAAACTGTGGGTTATGAACCAGCTGGCGCAGTATAAAAAACAGCACCCGAATCACCCCAATATTCATTGGTTGAATGCCAATACAATCGGTGTAGCCAATGCCGATGGGCTGCAGGATATCCAACGTTTTCTCATGCACCAGCTCAAGATAAAGTCTGTATTTTCGCCGTCCCAAAGCTTTGCCAATTTAAGATTGAATGAATCCAGCAAACAGGCCATTCTTAACCATATTCCGACGGTTGTTGCCGGCTATAGTCCGATTAACATCACTCAGGCGTTGCCAGATGGTCGACAAGCCATTCATTTGGCTGCTCAATTGGGCAACGGACCCGTTTTAGCGGCATTGTTAACCCATACCCCATCGATTGTTGATGCCCGATTGACGACACACCGCAGCAATGCTTTAGGGGAAACGCCCTTGCTATTGGCCGTAAAGCAAGGGCATAACGATGTTGTTAACCAATTGCTGAACGCTGGTTCGGATCGATCAATATGTCTGCCATCGGGTGACCATGCGGGTAGGGTCGCGATCACCCATGGCCAGCATCATTTACTACCGGATTTATTGAAACCGCCGACGCCATACAAATTTTTTTCTCATACATCCAATGACGGTTTAACCATGCTCATGGCGGCGGTGGTTCAGGGTGACCCTCAAGCCATTCAACCCATTGTTGAGGTGCTTGTTAACGCCAAAATGCAGTCACAAGACCATGCACAAGCCGTCAGCGATATTGTTCGTATAAAAACACCGATGGGGGACACACTCTTTCATCTAGCGGCCCGACACGGACTATTCCAGCAGGTTCATGCGTTGATAACAGGCCCTCAGGACCTAACAGAACCCGACCAATTTGGGGTGTCTGTGTTTGAATATTTGCTGAAATACCAAAATACAGACCAGATCCAAACCGTGATTAAAACCCATCAAATTTCGTTCGATCCACGCATCATGGGTACTGCGTTGACCTGTACCAACTATCCGATATTAAGACAACTCTTCCAAGCCATGGATGCATCCAGCCCATCGATCGCTAAGGCCTATAAAGCCCATGCACAAGTAAATCCAATCGAGACCCATCGAAAGCTGTTGAGTAATGACCGTGTTGCTGTTGAGATTATTCGAGAGTTTCGATTGATTGATCCATCGTATATTCAGGATTGGTTAAGTCTAGCCATTCAATCCAATGCGCAGGAATGTGTCGCTGAATTATTAAGCATGGACTCGGTTACCATTACCATGGATCAGTTATATGAAGCCGTGGAAACCGGCAATATTCCATTGCTGGATCAGTTATTATCCCATCGGCAATGCCCGGGTGATCTGGATGGCGTAGTCAATGGCGTGACGCTACTGGGTGTTGCGGCGCGGAATAAACGGCACGATGTCTTTAAGCATTTAATTCGTCGGGGTGCCAATCCAGTGGCGGCACACGATGGCCCGCCGAACTGGGCCTACTGGGTCAATGATGAGTGGTTTATCAACCAATTGGATGAGAGCGAACAAACACAAATAGAATTGGTACTTAAAGCGATAGTCAAATCCCAGACCGATGACGGGGTGGACCCAACCTTGAATCCAGAATGGCTGGAACAAGCGCGGCAGTATTGTCGTCCATCGGAGTTGCACCAACTCATCCACGCGATTCAGGATCCTGAGGTTCATATTGCTAAAACACAAATTATCCAATTAATTCAAGCGAATCGTGAACATTTAAATGGAAAAGATGCCAATGGAAAGACGCCATTAGCGCTTGCGATTGAATACGGCGACAGTGTTGTGATGGACGCGTTGTTGGAACACACCCCCGATTTATGCCAAACGGTGGGTCCCTCAAAACAAAACTATATGCAATTTGCCTTGCTGTGCCATGCTAAAAAGCCCATTCCGCATATCATTTATCGACTACTTAGCTTACCAATTTCATTGGCGTATCGAGACGCTGAAGGCAATACCGTGGCCCATTATGCTGCCATGGCTGATTATTTGCCATTGCTCCAAGACGCTGACGCTAATTATGCGGGCCTTCGTCCGATTCATTGTGCCGCATTGCGTGGGAAAGACGCTGCGATAAAAGTGTTACTAGCTCAGGGTGTTTCACCAGACAGTCCCATCCAACCGAGCAATTATCCGAACACGTCCAGCTATACGCAAGCCGGACAAACGGCGTTGCATTGTGCCGTGATTGCGCATCATCCATCCACGATTCACACAGTGCTGCAGGCTGGGGCGTCCCGAGTTCCCATTGATGTTAGTAATAGAACTCCGCTGGATTACGCCATTGTGATGAATCAAATGGATGCCATAGAATCGTTGGCGCATGCAATGGATCAGCAGGACTGGACAGAATCGGTAAAAACACACTATTTTCAATTGGCTGTTCAAAAAAATAATATCGCATTGATGGACTATCTAATTCATCATCAGGGGGTTAATATCTTTGGCTATGCACCCGATAGTTCTACATGGCTGCAGTTTGCCATTCAACATCATGCAACGCATGCGGTGATTTATTTGCTCCAACAGGGCGTTAACCCCAATTCAGGACGCTATGGATTACTCCCGTTGAAGTTGGCCGCATTGGTGCACAATACACCGCTAACGTTGCTATTGTTAACATTGGGCGCAGATCCCAATGCCGTCGATGGCAGCCCATCGGCACTGTCGCTAGCGGTTAAGCCAAATTCAGAGAATAGTGGGTGGGGGTGCGTGCGTGCGTTGCTAAACCATGGTGTTCATACGCATGCCGATACCGACTTTACACCGTTGGATCAAGCCTTGGCTACCAACCAAACCGATAGTATCAAAAGCTTGCTGGATCATGGGTATGAAATCACAGAGAAAACAGTAAAAATGGCCCAGTATTATAGCCAAGATAGCGCACAATTAATTCAACAAAAAAACCAGCAACACACACTAACCCAGGGCGATACACTCTTGCATCATGCCATTCGAACCCAGAATCTTACGGATATTCAGCGATTTATGCGTAACCAGCGATGGATCAACTACCGAAATAATCAAGGGGAAACCCCCGTGGATCTCGTTATTAATCACATCGAATCACCCCACAAAGAAACATTTATTCAACAACTTGTGGCCCGGGGGGCTAATCTGGATCTGTGCAAACAGCCCCCGTGGGATTCGCCCAAGAGTCCAAAGCGTCTGTTTTGGCTAAAAACGCTTCAGCACGACCCCATCTGTTTCAGACGTGTGTATCATCACGGCGCTAATCAAGAAACGATAAAAGAATTATGGGGGTACGCCCCGACAACCGACGGTGTTGATCAGTGTCTGCGTGATAAAAACTTGGCCGCACTGTCGATATTGCTAATGACGGACTGCCCCATGAATCTTGATCAAAAACGAACGATTGTGCAGCAGTACGCATACGCGCTGTCTGTATGGGTAGGCAATGGCACATTAGCGGAATCTGAGTGGGCATCGTATGCGCAACTAGCTATTCAAGCGGGGGCGGATCACGTGATTGTGGATTGGCTGGATCGCTTGCCATTATTTAAAGTATTTAACTTGGATACATCGCCGATTCAGCTGAGTCAGGACTTGAATAAGAAGCGGTCCGTGCGGGTTGAGAAATTGTTTAAACAGATCGTGAATAAGTACACGGCCATTCTGAATCGCTATGGCGATGTATCCAACTTGACGAGCGCTTCAGTGTTGACGATATTAAATAATTTGGCACAGGCCACTGAGGCGTCAGACAATAACGCATTAATTGATGGTGCTGCCTATTATTTATTGGATCGGTATGGCCAAACGTGTCGGTCAGACGATCATCGACGCATTAAACGAGAAAAATTAATGCGTGGCGCTACCCCCTTGCCCCATGCTGAATTGATACGCCAATGGATCAATGATTCGGTGTTTTATGATGATAAAAAACCCATTTACATGAGCCATCGAATGCGTCGAGAGACCAATCGATTATTGCGCGCACTGACACCCACACGCTTGCCAAGCTACTATGCAGACTATTCTCGATCAAAACAGGCCAAAGCCTTTCAGCAAGCAACGCCCATTTCCCCAACACCAACCGAATGGTTTCAAAATCATTTAGGGGTACCGGCATCACGGAGTCCAGCCCAACCCATTGTTCTACGGCATTTTGACACCACACGGGATAGGGATTCGGAAGCTAACACAGCCATTAAAGAATTAGAACAGACGATTGGGCATTATTTTACCCATCAGATTGTTGATCGCGTGCTTCCCAACGCCGATTCAACGGACTGGCAAGTATTAACACGGCTCTGCGCTCAACTACATCATAGTGGACGGTTAATCGGTCAATTACGACAACTTCCTAACACACAATTGCCCCTATCGGACATGATTAATCACCTAAAAATCACACAGGCCGATTCAAAAAGTTTGTCCGATGTTGTATCGGATTTTAAACAATCCCCGTTGGTGTCAGAAGCTGTCCAAAATCCGGAAAAGTATGCTGAAATCTTAAAAGAAATACAGGCTTTTCAACGTGCTAATAAAACAAGCCGTTTATCGGTGTCTGATTTGAAACAAAAAATAATGGAAGAAAAAGAGCGCTTATCCAATGCATCACATCCTGCGATGCATGAACGTGTTGCACTCATTGCCTATTTAATGGAGCTTGTTAGCTTGTGGAAAGGGTATTCGTTGTACGCGACGCAGGTCATCAGTATTTTAGCGATGTTGGATCGGAATGCCCACAAAGGCAGTATTGCACAAATACGCACGGGTGAAGGCAAGTCGCTGATTGTCGCAATGGTTGCGGCCATTAAGGCCTGTGAAGGAAATTCTGTGGATATTGTTAGCTCATCCCATGATTTAGCCCGTCGCGATTGTGAATCGAGTCGATATTTTTATGAATTAGCCGGTCTAACAACGGCGCACGCCTGTGATCAACATCCGGGCCAATCGGTATTTAGCTGTGATATTGTTTACGGCATTAATTCTGATTTTGAATTCCCGTTGTTATTTGATGATTTTTTAGGCCAACACAATCGGTATAAAACATCAAATACAAAACGCGAATTTTCTGTTGCCATTATTGATGAAGCGGATAACATTTTTATTGACAAAGGTATGAGTGCGGCCCGTATTGCTGAGCCAGACCCAGAAAGCGATACGGAGTTTTTTAGAGTGTTAATGGCATTTGTAGATCGCTACCCAGATGAAGCAAAATTATTAGCGGCCTTTCACCAAACACCGACCGTGCCTGAAATTAAATTGATTCTATCGGATATGGTGTGGAGGTCTATTGATACAGACTTTCCTCGATTAAGAGATAATCTGGATCAATTTGTTCTGTATCTTCCCTCAGCAATAAAAGCCCGTAACACATTGCATGAAAATCATCATTACATTGTGGATACTGTGGATGGGGTCCGTCAAATTGTCATGATCGAAGTGAATACAGGCAGTCGACAAGAAGGTCTGCAGCTGGGTATGGGTGGGCACCAGTGCCTGCAAATTAAGCATGATCTGCCCATAACACCACTATCCAAAACGGTTGCCAGTATCTCACACCCCGTGTTTTTTGAAAAATATAAAGAACTCTATGGGGTTACGGGTACGATTGGGAGTCAATCTGAACGGGCTGAACTCAAAGCATTGTACAATGTTCAGACATTTGATGTGCCAACACACAAACACAACCAGCGGACAATTGTAAATCCAAACATTATTGAAGACAAGAATGCCTCCTTGGAAGCGGTGTATTCACTGAAGCATTATGACCGGTTGCTAGCGAGCATTCACGAGAAAAAGAAAGCAAATCGACCGGTTTTAATTTTATTTCCAACTATTGATCAATGCAATCGGTTTTCCGATTATTTAAATAATCAGAATCTATCACATCAACGATTAACATCGACACAGTTGGTGGACGGGGATTATATTGTATCGCGTGCCGGTCGCCCCGGTATGGTTACCTTAGCGACAAACAATGCCGGGCGGGGTACCGATATTCAAGTATCTTCTCAAGCTTTAAAAGCCGGTGGTTTGCATGTAATTCTGACGTTTTACCCCGATAGCCAGCGCGTGTATGACCAGGCCGTTGGACGGGCAGGTCGAAATGGACAGCCGGGTTCGGCACACATGATTCTCTCAAGTACTGATCCTATGATTGTATCGGCGATGCGTCAGGGATCGTCGCCAACCATCCAAGATTTGGATACGTATCGTATGCAAACGACAGAGGTTCTGTGTCAACAACGACTGCAGTCAGCCAAAATTGAATCCTTTAAAGGTGACATAATGGCGGATTATTTGAGTATTCGTCATGTGATTGAATCCATATCAGACGCTGATCTTGCCCGTGAAATAACCCAGTCCATTCGTGGGCCTGTTGATACAAGCAACGACCATGCTGTCTTTAAAGACCTCGTTCGTTTAATCAACGCCTGTCAGCCAATTCCCCCATCGGTTTCCAATACCATCAAATTGTATATACTCCACCGCATGAAGCAAGAGTGGACGGATATTTTTTCTCAAATTGAATCGCTGGATACAGATAATGAAATGACATTTAGGCAAACAAGCCAGAACCTATATCAAGCGTTTAAAGACCGATATATCCAAAAAAACACAGCCAATCCGTTACGGGAATGTGTCGCGATTATTCAGCAAGACGTTTGGGCAAAAACCAGCTGTGCCGCTGCATAGGTCACAACAGCCGATCAATACACCACAACATGGGGGTCAATGCTGCGCCAGAGGTACCAAACGGCGAGGGTGCAGTAGGGCTCCCAACGGGTGGCATGCGCCTGAAGCCAGGTGCGGACATCGGCGTGTGTGTGGTTCGCCAGTTGGTATTCTGTTCGGACGGCGTTTAGCAATCCCAGGTCGGTTAGGGGCAGCACATTGCTATGCCCCAGGTGAAATATTTGAAACATGGCCACAGTCCAGGGCCCAATGCCTTTAATGGCCAATAATTCAGACGCAATGGTGGCATCGGGTGTTTGATGAAAATAGGGGTCGGGTCGGCCATCGATATAGGCCAAGAATCGGGCGACGGTTTTGGCTTTGGCGTCCGATAGCCCATAGGTGCGCCATTGAGCATACGGCACGGTTTGCAAATTGGCCGATGTAATAGGGCCGGCTTGAGTTTCAATCGTCGCCCAAATCGCACTTGCAGCGGCAACCGATATTTGTTGCCCAATAATGGCCCGGAGCATTGTTTTTAGGGCATTGGAGTGTGTGACCATGCGTTCGTTGGGGTAGCGCTGAATGAGTGCTTCCAACACAGGATCTGCGTGACACAAGGCCAAAACCCCCGACTCCCAAGCAGATTGCGATAAAATAATGTGGGGGTGCATGGGTGCTACTATAGCACACGTGCCCCATGGACTCCCGGGTTTGTGCTAAACTAAGGAATCTATGAGCAGCGCAATTAAACTGCATCGTCAACTGGGGGTTTGGGGCGCCGCCATGATGGGGTTGGGGTCTATTTTAGGTACGGGTGTTTTTGTTAGCTTGGCAATTGTAGCGGATATTACCGGGCCTTCGGTTATTTTAGCCTGTGCGATTGCGGCTGTATTGGCTGCTTGCAATGCCATGAGTACCGTTCAATTATCGGTGAGCCATCCGGTGAGTGGTGGTGCCTATGAATATGCGAGCCGGTATTTAAATGCCCGGCTGGGGTTTGTGGCTGGTTGGTTGTTTTTATTGGCCAAAGTGGCCTCGGCGGCGACGGCCGCTTTGGGGTTTGCCACGTACTTTCGAGCGGGGTTTTCAGCAACGAGTGCCATGCCCAGCGTGACGGTTATTGCCTTAATCACCGTGCTTATTATGACCGCTGTTGCAGCGTTTGGGTTAAAGCAGGCCAATGTGGTTAATATTGCCATGGTTTTAATTACGATTGGCTCATTGATCTTGTTTGTTATTACCGGATTTCAAGCCAACCATGCGCCCATTATCACCAGCTTAACCCCATTTTTTTCTGGAACCATTAAAGAGTTTTTGTATGGGGTTGCGTTGGCTTTTGTGGCGTATGCGGGGTACGGGCGTATTGCGACGTTGGGGGAAGAGGTGCGCTACCCCAAAGAAACGATTCCCAAAGCGATTGGCCTCACAGTTGTAATCAGTGCCGTGCTTTATATCACGGTTTCTTTGGTGGCGATTATTTTGACGGGGGGCGAGTTTCATGCGGTACTGGCGGAAAACCCTACGGTGGCTCCCTTGATTCATGTTGCACAAGTGGCTCAACTGCCCTTTAGCCGCAGTATTTTGGTGTTTGGCGCGATGACCGCCATGCTGGGTGTGTTGCTGAATTTGATTTTAGGCTTGTCTCGAACAATCTTGGCCATGGGGCGACGCGGCGATATGCCCAGAGTATTAACCCGGTTAAACGCCAACCGAACCACGCCGTATATGGCGGTGCTGTTTGTGGGGGTGTTAATTTTAGCCATTACCAGTGCGGGTGATTTAAAATTAGCCTGGACGTTTAGTGCGCTGAATGTGTTGGTCTATTATTCTATTACGAATTTGGCCGCTTTAAAAATTAAAGGCTCGGAGCGGTTTATTAGTCCGTGGGTCTCGCGGCTTGGCTTTGTCGGGTGCTTGTTTTTATCCGTCTGGATTGAATCAGACGTGTGGATTTTAGGGAGTGTCTTGTTGGGTGTTGGGTTTATGATTCGGTGGGTGATGCGGGTTTCAAATCGGGGACTGAAAACAGAATAGGCAAGCCGGTTTTGGCTTGAATAATGGCTATGTTGTCGGTGGCAATGGGGTCTGGCGTGTTGGGGTCAACGGCATTAAACACAAGCCCCACAATGGGAATATTGGCGGTGCGCAAGGCCTGAACGGTGAGCAAGCTGTGGTTAATACACCCCAATGTGTTGCCAATAACAACAACTGTTGGCAAGGCCAATGCCGTCACACAATCCAATAGGGTTTCGGTTGGGGTGATCGGGACAAGAAGGCCCCCAGCACCTTCACAAATTACGGTGTCAAACTGGTGAGCGAGTCGGTGAAAGGCGGCATGAATGACCGGTGGCTGAATGGCTGTGTGTTCCAATTCAGCCGCCAAATGGGGGGATGCGGGATAGGGAAAGTGATACGGGCAACAGTCCGCCAAGACTTCGGGTGGGCGCTGTCGAATGGCCCAATGCGTAGCCAAGTCTTCAGCCATAGGGGCCGAACACCCCGTTTGAATCCATTTTTGCGTGATCACCCGTCGGCTGGCTTGCAACTGTTTGGCAATTAAGCCGGTCACGATGGTTTTGCCTACCCCGGTGTTGGTCCCGGTAACAAATAGGTGCTGGGGCCATTGGATTGTGGATGGAATGTCAAAATCAATCATAATTGCGGATGCTAATGAGGGTATACGTGGCCCAAATGCCACCAAAGTGTCTGTGATAGAGGTCTTCTAAAGCGGCTAACCGGCTGGGCGTCCATATGCGCATGCCGGTGGGCATGGCGGTACCGGTGTGTTTAATGGCCCTCAGGAGGGCGGTCATAGACGCATACGGGACGGTTAGGCGGGTGTGGCTAAGCACCAGCTTCCCCCATCGATTGGCTAAGTCATTGACATAGTCATCAGCGGTTCGAAACTGTGTTGCCGGAATGGGGGTATGGTCGGGCCAACCCATGCGCAGGACCTGATTCAATTCCGTATAGGTTTCGGGTCCAAACATATGCAGGTTAAATCGCCCATTGGGGGCTAGGTTTCGGGCCATAATGGGGGCGATGGAGCCGGTCACCCACTGCAGGCTTCCATGACTACTGATAAAGTCCACGGGTTTTGGGTGGG
>Ga0181567_10002509_pt1 | contig 13708 bp, 10 predicted proteins | sample 101ome_14_FD_133761 | JGI IMG/M metagenome (GOLD analysis project Ga0181567, IMG submission 133761) | Coastal salt marsh microbial communities from the Groves Creek Marsh, Skidaway Island, Georgia - 101403AT metaG (megahit assembly) | ecosystem: Environmental > Aquatic > Marine > Intertidal...
ATGGATTTTAGACAAATGTAGCGATGTTTGATACTTTAGAAATTCAATACATTATACATTTGTCGATCGATAAAAAGTTGCTTCGGTCCGAGATGTAGCCACGCCCAATCGGGGGGGGTGGCTACATCTCAGGCCGAAGCAACTTTTTAGCGCTCGCATATACAGTATTTAATATCCATTGGAACGTATCTAAATATATAAAAATATACCTCAATCCGCCCACACGCGATGGATGTCGACATCGTCCACGGGGGGGATCGTCGGGTCGTCGTCACGCGGATATCCTCACACTATGGTTTCGGAGTGCGTTCACTATGGGACCGACACACCCCCTCCGTGGTCGTCGTCAAGGGTGGGTACGATGGATGTCGACATCGTCACTCGGTGGTTTTTTTTTATCGTCCGTGTCACCCGTGTCGCGCGCGCGCGTCGTAGAGAAGGTGGTTTGGACCCCGTGTGCGAAAACAGACGGACGGACGGACAGACGCGCGCGGACCAGACGAATCGCCGAACCGATTCGCCGGGAAGGGGCGTCACTTAGTCGCGCGCGCGCGTCGATCGATCGCACGTACGTCCCGACCGACCGACGCGTGTGCGCGTCTCTCTCACTCTCTCTCTCTGTGTTCCCACCGACCGTTCGTCGCGATGACGACGAGGACGACGCCGGCGACGACGATGGTGCGAGAAAGTCGCCGCCGCCGACGCGCGATGGCGTCCAAACCGCTTCGATGGTGGTGTCTCGCCGTCGTCGTCCTCGCGTCCGTCGTGCGCGTCGCGCGAGGTGAAGAAGAAGAGTCCGCCGCCGCGCACGTCATCGAGACGTACGACGCGAACGCGGACGAGGTCTTGGACGCGGACGAGACGTCGGCGCTCGTCGAGGCGTTCGCGCGCCGAACGACGTCGTCGGGGAGCGGTGGGGGACACGAAGGGCACGCGCACGAGGAGGATGAGGCGCACGCGCACGAGGAGGATGAAACGCACGAGGTGATGACGTCGATTTCCTCCGACGACTTGGTCGCGGAATTCGGAGGCGCGGACGGGACGTTGAACGAGACGGAGTTTCTCGCCGCGGCGGCGGCGGTGGCGCGGTGTCTCGCCGAACCGGAGTGCGCGTTCATCGCGTCGCGCGCGACGCCGGTGGCGGCGAAAAAGACGACCAAGTACACCGCTTTGAAGATGGGTCTCATGGCGGCCATCTTCGCGATGGGATTTTTGGGAGGCATGCTTCCGTTGGCGGTGACGACGCGTCTGTCGACGTTCGAGGGGTCGACGCGCTACCTGAACGCGTTTAGCGGCGGATTGTTTTTATCCGCGGGATTCATTCATCTCTTACCGCACGCCATCGAGAGCGCGAGCGAGGCGAAGATTGGGACGAGCAGAGATTACCCGTTCGCGATGGTGATGACGGTGTTGGGCTTTTGCGTGGCGTTTTGCGTCGAACGCGTGCTCTTTCACACGCACTCGCACGGGACCGAGGATCACGGCGAGACGCATCATCATCACGACGACCATCACGACCATCATCCTCACGCGCATCACGACCACGACCACAAACACCACGACCACCACGACCACAAACACCACGAACACCACGCCAAGGTTGTCGTCGCCACCGTCGTCGTGGACCCGAACGACGATTGCGAAAAGTGTGATATCGAGCAGAGCGCGTCGATGTTTACGCAGACTCGATCGGCGCTCGTGTTCATGGCGGGCGTCGCGCTTCACGCCTCGCTCGCCGGCGTATCGCTCGGCACGCAGACGGAGAGAAAAGCCATCTTTTCCATCTTTGTCGCCATCGCGTCGCACAAATCCGCCGCGGCGTTCAGCGTCGGCACGCAATTCTTGAGGTGTGGCGTCAATGACGTGAAGACGATGGCGCTGTTCATGCTCGCGTTCGCAGCCATCACGCCGGTGGGAATCGTCATCGGATACTTCGCCGAGTCGACGTCGCCCGCGGCGGCCGCCGTCCTCGAGGGCATCTCCGCGGGCACGTTCATCTACGTCGGCACCATCGAGGTCGTGGGCGATGAGTTTGAAAACACGATAGAAAAGTGCGACGACGATCACGGACACAATCACAAGGTGGCGACGCACGAACACAACGTTCACGGCGCGCCGCCGAGACCGGTGCGTTTGGCCAAGTTTGGCGCGTACATGCTCGGGGTGACCTTTATCGCCCTCGTGCAGCTCGCCATCGACCACGCGCACTGATTTGATTAGAACGCGTTCGGTCGCTCCTCTATACACCGCGCGCGCGCGCTAGTAATTGTTACAACAACAAATCTATAAAAAAACGCCGCGACCGCGCGCCTCACCCGTGGTGCGAGTGGTGCCCCGGACACGGACACCCATCGTCGTGCACGAGAAACGTCTTCAAAAACTCAGCTAAATCATCCTCATCATCGACGCCACCTCCCATCTCTTCCCTCCCGCATCCTCGTCTCCCCCGTTTCCCCGTCGTCGTCGTCGTCCCGCCGCCCTCGCCGCCGTCCTCGCGCAACCGAAACGGCCCACCTCGCCCCACCCCTTCCTCTCCCAGCGGACACCCGATCCCGTGCGCGATCGTGGACGTCATCGTCCAGTGCGCGCTCGTCGCTCGATCGCCGTCGTCGAGCCCGTACCGTCGACGCACCTCGGCGAGCACCCACCGCGCGTGCGCGAGCTCGCCCTGCAACCTCGCGTTCGTCTCGCGCAGTGCCTCGCACTCGCGCGCCAACGCCCCCGTTCGCGCGCGCTGACGATGCCGGTATCGACGCACCGCGGCTCGGTTCGAAGCGCGCTTCGTCGGCTCGGCGCGCGTCGTCGTCGACACCGGAACGCCCGGAAGTTGGAGCCCATCGTCGTCATCGGTCGGGGACGTCTCTCGTCGCTCGCGCGCCATGACGGACCGCGCGCGCGATGACGACGCCTCGGCGCGCGTCTCGCGCGTGTCGCGCGTCGCGCGTCGCGAACCGGCGACCGGTGACGGTGGACCGTGGACGAGTGGTGTCGAAGGCCCCCTGTGCGTCGATGTGGGGACACACGTCGACGCGCATCCACCGTCGTCGACACCGGCTCGCGCGAGCGTTCATCGACGAAAGAGCGTTCGTGCGCGCATCTCGCGCGTCGTCGAGCGTCGTCGCGAACGTCGTCGTCGCGCATTGATTCATTCATTCATTCATTCGTTCGGCATGGCTTTCACGATGCAGATAACGTCGACGCCGTTCGCGACGACGACGACGTCCTCCGCGCGCGTCGCTCGCCGCGCGTCCGCGCGCGTCGCGCACCGTCGCGCGTCCGCGGTCGCGACGCGCGCGTCGACGACGTCCGATCCGAAATTCGCGCTGTTGTTCGATTGCGACGGCGTCATCGTCGAGACGGAGGAATTGCACCGACTGGCGTATAACGGCGCGTTCGACGCGTTCGAACTCACCATCGACGGTGCGCGCGTCGAGTGGACGGTGGACTATTACGACGTCTTGCAAAACACGGTGGGCGGTGGGAAGCCGAAGATGCGATGGCACTTTAAAGAATTCGCGTGGCCGGCGTCGACGATGTTCCCGACGGCGCCGGAATCCGAGACGGATCGAGACGCGCTCATCGATGCGTTACAGGATAAAAAGACGGAAATTTATAAGAAAATCGTCGAAGAGGTGGCGGTGGCGAGACCGGGGGTGTTGGAACTCATGGACGAGGCGATCGCGGATCCATCCGTGGCGGTGGGCATTTGTTCGGCGGCGACCAAGGCGGGGTTCGAAAAAGTCGTCAACTCTGTCGTCGGTCGAGAGCGTCTCTCCAAGCTCGACGTGCTCATGGCGGGCGACGACGTGACTCGTAAAAAGCCCGACCCGTTGATTTATAATCTCGCCCGCGAAAAGATTGGATTACCGTCGGATAAGTGTCTCGTCATCGAGGACTCGGTTGTCGGTTTACGCGCGGCGCGCGGCGCCGACATGAAGTGTCTCATCACGCCGTGCGGATCCAACATGAACGCCGATTTCACGGGCGAGGGCGCGGACAAGGTGGTCAAGGATCTCTCCGGCGTCACTCTGCGCACGCTGTTTCCCGAAAACGCCGACGAGATCGCCGTATAGCGGGCGCGTCCCGGTTTCGAAAGATATTTTAATTTATCCATTCAACAATGAAACGTCATCGCGCGCCTCGGAGCGTCGCGCCCCCGATCGATGCGCGCGATGTCGACGCCGACGCACGCGCGAGAGGTATCCTCGTTCGCCCGCCCGACGTTTTCTCGCGCGCGACGCGTGGGCGCGCGCACGGCGCGCGTGAACGATGCGCATCACAATAATCGAGATACGGTCGAGCGCGCGACGCATCGACGCCCCGCGTCGCGCACGCATCGATCGATGCGTCTCGGCATCGCGCGATCGACCGATGACGACGCGATCGACGCGTCCGTCGCGTCGGAGGACGCGTCGTCGGACGCACCGACGACGCGGTCGGTGCCTCGGGACACGATCGCGCCCGTGGCGGAGGCGCTCTATCCCAGATGGTTGGACGCCGTGCCCACGTTTTTCGGACGATTAAACCCGCTCACGGCGCTGTTGCTCTTTTACACGGGCGCCATGTTGCGAGAATCGCGCGAGGTGCCCATCATCGCCGCGCAGTGGATGGTGTTCGTCGTGTTGCCCGCGTTCGGCGCGTGGTTCGCCGCGCGGCGGTGGTGGTACGGGAGACGCGCGGAGAAGACTGGCGAGGAGATTATGCCGTTTCCGCGCAGTTGTCGAAGCGCGTGGTTAGATTTTCACATCGGGTACATGCTCTTGGTGCCCGCGGGGGCGTACGGGGGCGATGGGAGCAGTTGGTGGGTGATGACGGCGCCGGCGTTGATGGCGGCGCGATGGGTGGGCGCGAGACGTAACCGCGCGTGTCGATTCCTTCGACGCGCGTGCGTCGTCGTGTTCGGCATAGCGGGGTTGGCGACGCTGTTGATGTCGGCGTCGACGACGCTCGTCAAGGCGTTGGGGGCGTTGAGAGGGGGTGGTGCGATCGGATTGGTGTTGGGACCGTTCGCCGCGGCGATGGCGTACGTCTTTTATCTCGCGCCGGCGTGTCTGTTGCCTCGCGCCGTCGCGCGCGCGTGGACGAACACGCTCGACGACGATGCGTTACCGAACAGTGCGGCCGAGAAGGAGGACGTCGCGGTGAAAACGCCCCAGGAATTGGCCAAGGAGAAGCGTAAGAAGCGCGTCAATCTCTTGTGCGGATTGGTGGCGTTCGGCGCCACGGTGGTGACGGGATCCGACGTCCCGCTCTTCGTCTTGTTCGCGTTTCAGCTCTTCAAGGTGGATCCCGAGGAGCTCATGAACGCCGTCATCAATAAGGGGTCGCCTGAACGCATCGAGATGGAGCAAAAGATTGCGGATAACTTTGCAAAGATTTTGCCGGGGAGTCGAGGCGCGTCGGAGACGAAGAAGACGAAGACGAACGGCGCGTCGACCGAGTCCAAGAGCGGCGACGATACCGGCGCCGCGCAGGCGAGCGTGTGAGAGGAGGAAGACGAAGAAATGAAACACACTATATGACTACTACACGATGTAATTGTACCACCACGCGACGTTGCACGCACGCGCGCGACTCTCAATCGAGTTCGACGCCTTCGCCTTCGCCGCCTTCGCCCGCGTCCTCCTCCTCACCCACCTCCGTCGCCTCCCCCGCGCCCGTCGCCCCCGACGTGGACTTTGCGCGTTTCTTCGCCATCTTCTTTTCCTTTTGTCGCTGTCTCTTGCTCCTATTCTTCGCCGTCTTCGCCTCTTCCCGCGCGGCGTTTTCGCTTCGCGCGCGCTCAAACGCCGCCCTCGCCTCGGCCTCGGCCTCGGCTCGATCCATCGCCTCGAACCGCTCGCGCTCGCGTCGACGCTGGTCGCGATACTTGTGAAACTCCCCCGAGCCGGCGCCCGCCTGAGACCCCTGTATATCGCGCCCGAGCGTCGACGCGCGCACGTTGTCGCGAACGGCGGCGAGTTTGAGCTCGAGAATCTTTGCATCCTTTGCGCGCGTCGCCGCGTCGTCGGTCGCGTCCACGGGGTCGGCGATCGCGAGCGCCAACGCGTCGCTCTGTTCGCGCGTGAGCGCGAGCGCGTGCGTGCTCGCGCGCATGTCGAACGACGCGGCGCGAGATGCGGGACGAGCGCGGGCGCGTGTCGAGCATCGTGGGAAAAAAGTTGGGGACGCGCGTCAGACGCGCGCGGGCGCGCGCGAGAGGGCGTCCGAGCGTCATGGCGCGGACGCGAAAGAATGGTTTCATCGATCCCGACGGTCGTCTCGACGTGAACGCGTTTCAAGTCGCCGGTGGGGTGACGTGGATGTGCGAAGTGGTTGGATTTTATCTCTTGTTCATTCCCTCTGTGCGCTCAGACGTCGCGCGCGCGTGCGCGATGGGCGTCTACGGCGCGCTGTCGCTCATCGCGTTCGTGTCGTTTTTCATCGCGTGCGGCACCGATCCCGCGGCGACGAAGATTACGCGCGAGGACGACGACGAGCTCGAACGCGGCGCCGCGCTGTTTTGTCGGTTTTGCGACGCCACCGTCGGCGCCGACGCCAAGCACTGTCGAAGCTGCGATAAGTGCGTGCGCGGGTTCGATCATCACTGTAAATGGTTGAACAACTGCGTCGGGGAGAAGAATTACAAGAGTTTCTTCGCCTTGGTGTGCGCGGTGTTTTTACAAGTGTCGGGACAAGTCGTCTGCGGCGCGGCGCTCTTGGGATGGTGCGCGGCGAACGCTCGAGAGGCGCGCGCGTACGTCGCGAACGAGGCGAGATACGCCGGGAACGGCGTCACGTACGAGTCTCTCATCGCTGGTCTGTGCGTGTACGTCGTCTTGGGGGTCAGTTTGTTGTACGTCGTCGGGGAATTGTTTACGTTTCACGTCATTTTGTGCGTCAAGCGATTGTCGACGTACGACTACATATTAGCCGAACGCGCCATCGCGACCGAGGCCAAGGCGGCGGCGACGGCGCGCGGGGAGGATGCGTCAGAGATTGAGGTGATGACGAACGTGTGTCGGTTGTGTCGGTTACCGGAGGAGTACGCGCCGGAACGCGCGTCGCGGGGGAAAAAACAAACCGCCGAGGCCAAGGCCAAGGCGGCGGCGGCGGCGAAACCGTCGTCGAACCCGGACCCGAGGCCGGAACCGACGGCGTCGCCCGGTCGAGGCATCGTCTTCTCGCCGTCGCAATCGCGCACACGCTCGCGCGTGTACGAGGAAGAGCCCGAATCGCCGCCGCCGGTGCGTCGCGAGGAGGCGTTCGACAAGTTTGACGCCGAGTTGCAAAAACTGAGCGACGCGCGAGGGGCGTCGAGACGACGGTGACCAACGACGGTGTAATTAGAAATCAATTCACATAGCAATTCAAGAAGAGTTTTTTACTCTAATTTTCCCATCTCCGTCTCGAGTTCGAGCGCCGAGTCGTCGTCGTCGTCGCCCAACGAGAAATCATGCATCGCCCGCGTCTTTTTCGCGCTTGTCATCACCTTGGACGACGGTTGGGACGTCTTTCCGGGCGTTCGGTGCGCGTTTGCCTCCTCATCCGTCGCGAGCGCGCGTCCCCACCACGAATCTTCCGAGACATCGCTCGAGAGTTCCGAGTAGGCGTATCGCGCCGAGCCGTCGTCCGGTCGCCACAAGTAACAGATGGCGGCGAGTAAACCGAACGAGACGACGTGCCAAAACGCGTGTAACATCCACACCGATTCCCACTTTTTATCAATCATCTCCGTGCTCTTGAACCACGTCTCGAACGCCAGCCATCCGATGGACGCCACCACGGCGGCGGCGAGAACGTTGGTAAACGCGCGATAGAGTCGCAACTTGTGCGTCTGTTTTCGCAACACGAGCTGCGTCAGCGTCCTCGACAGCGAGTTGAAGATCCAGACCACGAACACCGATTCGAAAATTGACACCGGAAGCACCAAGAAGACTCTCGCGCCCGGCTGTAAATCATCGACGGTGCCGACGTGTTCGACGACGTCCTTGACGGCGGCGGAGAAGAGATAACAAATCCCGAGCGACACCACCTTGACGCTGATGCCGCCGAGCGTCGGACGAACGACGCCGTATCCCATGGATACCATGAGCACGAGCGTGCGACTGAGCGTGGCGCGAACAGAACCCAGCAACACGGCCACCAGGGTGACGAATTCCGAGCGGTAGCCCGTGGCGTTAAAGCTCGAGTAATCGAAATACCACGCCGCCATCTCCGTCATCGCCATCCCCACGACCGCCGTGATGCAATTGTGCAGCTCGAGCACGTGTCTCCAATTCATCACACACGCGATGGCCCATAAAAATCCCAAACCCAAGTGCGCCGACGTCGCGAATCCGAAAAACGGTAAGAGCGCCGTCTTGGCTCCCGGCAGATAGCCGCTCGGATTTTTCCAAAGCGTTCGTCCACGCACGCGCACGCCCGCGTGTTGCGCGTCGCACACGACGATCCACACGACATACATCCCACTCTCATCGACGCTCACCGCCTGCACGTCGCTTCGCGCGATCAAATCGTCTCCGTCGAACCACACCTCGGCGCGAAACGCCGACGTCGCGCTCGGCGTCCCGCCCACGTCGCCGTCCCCGCGTTCCCCACTCTTCGCGATCGCCCGGTTCACTCTCGAACACAACCCCCGCGAGAGTAAATCTTCGTCGCAACAAAATTTTTGCGTCCCATCGCGCGCGTCCCACGTTCCGACGACGTCATTCGCCGTCGCCGCGCGCTCGAACATTAAAATCTCCACCAACCCATCCGCGCCCCCCGTTTTCCCCCCGCTCGCCCGCGCCGTCGCCTCGCTTCGCGCGAACTCGATCCCGTCCAAACGAACGTACGCGCGTCCATCGTTCACGCGCGGGTTCGGGCCGAGCCACGACGCGACGACGCGAGACGTCGTGCGATTGAGCGCGATCGATGACGCGAAGATTCCTTCACGACCCGCGAGTAAAATCGCCGCGTTCGCCGTCGGATACAGGCTCGCGTCCGCGTATTCGTGCGCCGAGGCGTCGACGAGCGCGACTCGCGTCAACACCGCGAGCACGGCGAGCGCGAGGCGCATGACGACCCGACGCGCGCGAGTGACGTTTGACGAATCTCTCGAGCTCAACGTCAAAGCGTCGCGCGCGCCCGTCCGTCGACGCCGCGCGAGACGCCGCGAGACGCGCGAACGAAAGAAAACGTAGTCGTGCGTTCGTCATGGCCGCGCGCGGCGGCGGCGCGGCGATCGCACAGTCGCGCGCGGAATCGCGCGCGCGGAATCGAGACGAGGATGATTCGACCGACACAGCGGATGAAAGGTACGTCACGTTCGACGCCGTGTTCGATTCAGACGACGACGACGACGACGAGGACGCGACCGACGTCGACACCGTCGATGGTTCGGACGACGATGCGAGACGCGCGCGCGGGATGGGGGCGCCGGCGGCGGAGTTTCGTTTGACGTGTCCCGACAAGACTGGGTTGGGCGCGGATATCTGTCGAGTGGCGTTCGAGTTCGGTCTCGTCGTGACGCGAGGAGATTTTACGACGGATGGGGTGTGGGCGTTGGTGTTGTTGACGGTGCGCGCGGGGAAAGTGCGCGCGGGGGACGTGCGTGGGGTGGAGAGGGGTCGACGCGGCGCGGCGGGCGACGAAGACGAAGACGAAGACGACGAAGACGACGACGACGACGACGCGAGCGCGCGAGCGTTTCGAAGGGCGCGTCGAACGGTGCGTCGAGCGATGCGCGCGGCGATGTGGGCGTACGGCGTCGCGCGGGCGAGGGTGGTGGCGGCGGCGAACGCGGCGAGACGACGGGCGGGGATGAACGCGAGCGCGTCAGGTCGAGGACGCGCGGGGGCGATTTTGAGCGGGGAGACGGCGCCGCGCGCGTCGAAGATTAAGCGGTACACGAGCGAGGGGAGTTGTCACGGGGAGAACGCGGCGCTGATGAGGATGACGCAGATGCGGCGATCGTGCGTCGTGGATTGGGAATTGTTGAGACAGCGATTGGAGTTGTTGTGTCCGCACAAGAGCACCATCAGCACCATTCCGTCGGTGGATTCGCTCACCAAGCTCGACCAGACGCACTCGCAGAACATGTACATCTTACAGGTTGAGTGCCAGGATCGCGTCGGTCTGTTACACGACGTCACGCTCGCGCTTTGGGAGCTACAATTGACGGTGCACAGGGCGCACGTGACGACGTCGCCGAGCAGCAAGGCGGTGGATTTGTTTTACGTCACCGATGATTTACACGAGCTCCCGAATCCCGCGCGCGTCGGGGACATCTCTAGATACGTTAGACGAATCATCGCCTCCACGGACGACGATCGAAAGCGCGTGAACATTCTCGTGCATCCGGCGCCGCCCTTTGTCACTCGACAGAGTCGCACCAAGGCGCTGCGAGAGTCGGACGGCATGATCGTCACCGAGGCGAATCCGTCAATCTTCCACGCGGACACGACGGTGGAGATCGATAATCTCATGAGTCCGGCGCACACGGTGTTTCAGATACGCACGCGCGATCGTCAGGGTTTACTCTACGATTGCCTCCGCGTGTCTAAGGATTTGAAGGTTTCGGTGAGTTACGCAAAGATTGAAATCGTCGACCGCTCGAGGTGCGAGATCGCCCTGTTCACGCGAAACATCAAGGATAAGGCGCAGATGGAGTATCTGTGCGCCAAGTACAAGGAACACGTGGATCATCCGCTCAAGGTGGAGATGCTCTGTAATCACGTCGAGAGTCTGACGAGCGAACTTCGCGTCGTCGCGCCGTTGGACATCGCCGGTCACACGCGACCGCGCGTCTTGCTCAACGTCACCGAGGCGTTGCAAGACTTGGATGTCATGATTTTCAAGGCGGACATTCTCATCGATCCACGCACGGTGGATAACGCCATCCAAGACGAGGTGCACAGATTTTTACTCACCGACCGTCGAGGCGAACCCATTTCCACCCCCGAGGCGCGTCAAGAGGTGTGCGACCGCGTGTTTTTCTCTCTCATGCGTTCGTGAAGAAGAAGGAAGGCAACAAACGAACGCGACGAGCGACGTGTAGTATACTACTCCAATGTGATTCATTTTATCAGTCTAAAATTAATTACACGCTCGCCGCCCTCGCTCGCCCTCGTCTAATAGAAACACACCGTGTACAACGGCCGCATCCCCTCCGCCGCCTCAAACGCCTCCATGATATCGTCCACATCACACTGCCAATCCTCACTCGCCTCCAACGCCTCACACAACCGCAACGCCTTCGGCGCCGCCGCCACGCTCTCGCCGTGACTATCGCGCACGTCCAAATTCACCACCAACGCCGCGCGCGCGCTCTTCCCCTTCTCCCTCAAATCCCCCACCACGAGATCGAACACGCGCTCCTCGAAGCACACGACGACATCAAACGTTTCTACATCGCTGTGCGTCTGCCATCGATTCGGACGAGGCTTAATCTTCGCGTTTCTTCGTAACATGTCAAACATTCCGCGCTCTTCGTAATTCGCCACCGTCTCGCTCGGTTGTCTCTCCAGATCGCTCGCGATGTCCTCGTACGAGATGTCGTCGAACGAGTACACGTTGGGATCGTCCCGCGACGCCCCAGGGAGTTTCACGCGCGGCGCGGCGCCGAAAGAGGCGACGTCGAGACCCGCGTCGGCGAATACCTTGTGCGCCTCCATGGAGCGATTAAAGTTGGCCGCGCACACGACGGCGTAGCGTTTACGCGCGCGCGCGTCGACGGACATGATGGACGAGACGAATCACGATCTGTCTCGAGCCGTGGCGCGTCTCTCCGTCCGTCCGCGCGTCGTCGTGTGACGGATCGTGATTCGTGTTTGCGCGCGGCTTCGGTTGACCAGAGACGCATCACATCTCGACGCGCTCTCCGTCGTCGCCGCGTCGCCGGAGGCCCACCGAGAACGCGACGCGCGCCGAGAACGCGACGACGACCGACGTTCGATCGATCGAAGCGACGACGCGACGCGCGCGAGTGATCACGCGTCGACACCGGTCGATTCCGATTCTAAAGCACCACTCGTAATCTCGCACACTTTCCGCGCGTCGTCGTCATGGACGTCGTCTTCGGGTTCGTCGGGTACGACTTCGCCGTTCTCGTCGCCGACCGCGCGTCGGTGCAACAGATCATCGTGCAGAAATCGGACGAGGACAAGATTCTCGAGATCGACTCGAGAAAGATCATGGCGATGAGCGGACCCAAGGGCGATTGCGTCGCGTTCGGGGAATACATCGCGGCCAACGTGCGATTGTATCGATTAAAACATCAACACGAACTGGATGTGCGCGCGACGGCGGTGTACGCGAGAAATGAATTGGCGAGGGCGTTGAGAAGTGGACCGTATCAAGTGAATTGTTTATTGGCGGGCGTCGACGAAAAGACGGGCGCGCCCGAGTTGCACTTTATGGATTATCTGGCGACGGGGCACAGGGTGAACAGCGCGGGACACGGGTACGGGGGGATGTTTTGTCTGTCGTTGTTCGATAAACACTGGGTGCCGAACATGTCTCGCGCGCAGGCGATGGATTTGGTGGATAAGTGCGTGGCGGAGGTGGTGGAGCGATTGGTGACGGCGCCGACGGAGTACTTGGTGAAGATTGTCGATAAGAATGGGGTGGAGACGATCGAGTACGACGCGACGACGCGTTTGAAAAAGACCGCCGTCGCGACGTGAGCGCACGCGTGAATACACGAGAAGACGATGTAGTAGAGATGAATGAAATGAGAGAGATTACGTTTTTTTAAACGAGGTCGCGTCACTTTTCGCCTCGCATGTGCGCCGCGAATTTCGCCTTTCTCACCGCCGTGTACCACGATGAATTATCCGCCTGTCGAACGCTCGTGGATGAAAAAGCGCTCATAGATCCCGCGACGGCGAGTTTCGACGGCGTCAACGCGCTCGTCGTCGCCCTCGCGTCTCCGTTGGCGAGACGAAACGACGCCACGGCGCTCTGGCTCTTGAAGAAAAACTGCGACCCGTTCGCGGTCGATGGATGCGGCGTCTCCGCCGTCACCGTCGCGTGCGCGGACGAAACGACGTCGATGGAATTGCTGGACGCTTTCGCCGACGCCGCGGGCGAGGACGCGACGAAGAGAGTGCACTTTGTAGACGCGTGCTGTCTTTTCGGAAGAGAAGACGTTTTACGACGGTTCGCTTCGAGACGGGACGCGTCGACGTCGACGTCGCCGGTTCGACGTCGACTCGCCGAGGCGACGTTTCGATACGCGATGGACGTGGACGCATGGCACGATGCGTGGGTGACGAGCGTGACGACGGAGGACGAGGCGAGAACGGGGGCGCACGTCGCCGCGTTTGTGGGACGCCGAGATTTTTTCGAGTCCGACGCGTTCGACGCGAGGGCGACGATGGACGCGAGAGACCGCGTCGGGAGAACACCGTTAGCGTACGCGATCGATGGACGTCAAAGCGTGGAATTCATCGAATTCTTGATTTACGAGATGGGTGCGGACGTCGCCGCGCGCGCCGACGAACCGTACGGGTCGGCGCTGCGACACGCGTGTCGCGTTCGCCGCGCCGACGTCGTCGAGACGCTCTTGCGCGCGTCGAACGAGCGCGCGGACGCGGACGCGGACGTCGTCGAGACACCTTTGCGCGCATCGAGCGAGCGCGCGGACGCGGGCGCGAATGTCGACGCCGGCGCGAACGCCGACGCGTTCGTCGCGCACACCGCGTTTGGATTTTTCACGGGAGACGCGCGCGTCGTCGATTCGTTG
>Ga0181567_10002514_pt1 | contig 13691 bp, 9 predicted proteins | sample 101ome_14_FD_133761 | JGI IMG/M metagenome (GOLD analysis project Ga0181567, IMG submission 133761) | Coastal salt marsh microbial communities from the Groves Creek Marsh, Skidaway Island, Georgia - 101403AT metaG (megahit assembly) | ecosystem: Environmental > Aquatic > Marine > Intertidal zone...
AAATGTCAAATTGAAGAAAATATAAAAGGTACTTATTGTTTTGTAAACTTAGGTATTAATGATTTTGTTTCATCTTCAGCATATAGTCTCCTAATGCAAAGTATGATAATTTGGAATAAAATACCAGAAGAACATATTATTACTTTTCAAACAGATTCGTTTATAATAAATAGCAATTATAACATACCTACAAAATATGGATTCTTCGGAGCTTATTATAATTACGGTATGCGTACAGAAGATGGTGTTTTTTATGATATGTTAAGTCCATTGCATAAGTCACCAAATATATGTGGTGGATTTTCATATAGAAGAAAATCTCTCATGACACAATGTATACAGAATGTTAATTACAATGATATAATAAAATATAGAAAACAAAACAACCTTTCTATAGATTTATTTACAGAACGTACAATTTTACCAGAAGATGTATTTTTTCAGAACGCAATGGTTATATTAGGATATGATTATCCGACTGATTATCAAGAATATAAAGAGTTTTGTATTAATACTTTCTACAAATTTAATGATATAGAACCTTTGACTGCTTTTGCTATTCACCCTTTTGATAAATTTAATAAGGAAGATATAGATAATATATGTAGTCACCTATTAAATGATATACAAATTTAATAAAACAAGGGTATAAATACAAAATAATAGTATAATTATTATCAACGATGGGAGAAAATAACTTATCATTAGATACTTACCCGTTAGTAAGTGTATGTACGCCCACGTTTAATCGTCGTCCATTCATTGAAAATATGTTTAATTGTTTTCGTAATCAGGATTATCCGAAAGATAGAATCGAATGGATCATTGTTGATGATGGTACTGATAAAATAAAAGATTTAATTGTTGCGTCAAATATTCCACAAATTCGGTATTTTGAAATCGAACAGAAAATGCTTCTTGGTGAAAAACGTAATTATATGCATAAGCATGTAAGAGGCTCTATTATTGTTTATATGGATGATGATGATTATTATCCTCCAGACCGTATTTCACATTCAGTAGAACGTCTTCTATCAAACCCAGATGCTTTATGTGCTGGTTCTAGTGAAATTTACGTATATTTTAAAGGTATGAATAAAATGATACAATGTGGACCATATGGTCCAAATCATGCTACAGCAGGAACATTCGCATTTAAAACAAAACTGTTAGAGCAAACCAAATATGAAGACTCAGCCGCATTAGCAGAAGAGAGAGCATTTTTAAAAGATTACACTATTCCGTTCGTTCAACTAGACCCTCTTAAAAGTATCCTTGTATTTTCACACGAACACAATACATTTGATAAAAGAAAAATGTTCGACCAAAAACAAGATGAAAAGTTTTTTAAAGAATCTCCCAAAACGGTGGATACATTTATACGTCATAAATATGAAGACAAAATTAAAAAGTTCTTTATGGAAGATATTGATGCACTATTAGATAAATATGAACCTGGAAAACCACATATGAAACCTGATGTATTAAAACAAATGGCAGAAATTGAAGCAAAACGAGAACAAATGATTAAAGAATATCAACAACAAATGTATGCTCCAATTATGCTTTCACAAGAAGGAAAACCACCAGTACCGTTAACTAGTCAACAAATCGTACAAATTATCACACAAAATAAAGAACAAATAGAGGGTCTTATAAAGAAAACAGAAGAACAACAACGGTATATTCAACTTTTACAAAATAAATTAATCGAATCCAAAAAAAATATTAATGTAACTAATACACATAATAATAAAGTTGTAAATGACACTCAAAACGTTGTAAATGATACTCAAAACCACGAACAATCCGAAAAAGACCAACTAATCGCACAAATCAAGATTCTTACACAAAGAAATGAAATTTTGGAATCTCGATTAAGTAATTCTCAAACAACTACTAGTAAAATTATACCAGAAGTCAATGTTGTTATTGATAACGACGAATAAATATCCAAAAACTCATTGATAAAAATATTATATTTTTTATCAATTCAAACATTATTCAGTTTCTTCCAAATCAGCATTGACTACATCTTTCTTCACACTTTTATCCATATACCTATAAATACGTTGTATGTCTAGTTTATTTATATCATAATTTTCAAACAATTCTTCAATTTCATTCATAGTTTCAATATTAGCTAATTGATTGAATGGTTTTAATATGCGTATTTCTTGAAACATGGAAATCAAATCCGATTTATCCAAATCCAATTCCTGACATAATCCGTAAATAAACATCATATTGTTATATTCAGTCGAATACTTAGTTAATACTTTTGTAAAACGAACCTCCGATGGTTGGAATTTACCTTTGTTCTCTGGTAAATTATCATGATATATCTTATTATTATGGAATGTTTTCATCAATGAGCTCATTTCATTAAACTGCCATATTTGATTTTGAAATGTAATCCTATCAATATAATCAGCATAAGACATTTTATCTAATATAGTTTGATAAATAGGTATGGATTTTTTCTTATCATATTTTTCTAACATGTCAACTATATTTTCATGCCATAATAAAGCGACTATAGTTCTTTCTGTTTCATTCATAAATTGTGAATGATTCTTTAATGGTATATAATTATTAATAAGAGAATGGGTTATACGTTTTGAATCTTCATTATTTGATTTCTTTTGAAATATTAAACTTAAAGCATCATTGTCAAATAAATTTGGATTTGTCTTATAAACATCATATACGAAATTTAATTTACGAACATCACATTGAATATAATCTAATATTGTATTTTGCTTAGATAAATTTTCTTTCATGTTTAACTCGGGAAACATAGACACTAATATTTGTATCATCTGCTTCCGTGTTGGTAATTTCAATTCAAATGTATTGCATACTTTAGTTAATTCACGTATTTTTTTATCAATGCAATAGTTCCCTATACATATTATTGGATTCATCGTCGCATTTTCTAGTTTTTGTTTTTTTGTTTTCTTCTGACGTATTAATTTAATTAACGCTGTTATGCCACCTTTATCACCATTATTCATGCCATCTATTTCATCCATTACTATCGCTTTTTTCTTAACTTTTCTAGACATCATTTCTAATACATTTCGTGCTGAAACATTATTACTTGTTATCGTGTTAATCAATCCTGTATTACGAACATCTCCGGCATCATACTTAATAATATCATAATTGATTTCTTTCAATAAATTCATTATAAAAGTTGTTTTACCTGAGCCTGGAGCTCCATAAATATATATACCCTTTTTATACGTTAGGTCATTACATTTTTCATCAAAATCGAGTATTATTTTTTTTATTTCATTGGCTATCTTATCTCGTTCAAAAATGGTATTTAATTGTATATTATTGATTATTTTTTCCATATTGACAGTGTTATATTAGTATGTAATCATTTTTATAATTCATTTCATACGAATAATATTTTATCTTATGAAATGAATTCTATTTATGCGAAATTACTGAAATTAGCAGTTCTTGGCACAAAATTACTTTCTTTATTTGATAACATACCATAACGAGTATAATAGTTATCTGTTCCATAGTTTACAGATTGAACTCCAGCTTGTTGAATTGGTTGATTAGGGATTCCGCGTCTAGTTTGTTGGTCGGGAGTTAATACATTCATAGCACCACTACCCGCACCTTTTAGTAATCCAGATACACCGCCAAATATATCTTTTGCTAATCCTACTGTACCACCAACAGCTTCTTTTGCTAATCCTACTGTACCACCGACGGTTTCTTTTGCTAATCCTACAGTACCACCTACTGTTTCTTTTGCTAATCCTACAGCACCACTCGCGGTATCTCGTGCTAAATCAGTCACTTCACCAACTGTTTCGGATATAACATTTCCAGCCTGATCGATCACCTTCGTTTTGGTTACTACCTTCTCATCTTTAACCATTGATTTACCATCTTTTCCAAATGTACCAGAACCACCGTTTCCGCCACAATTAGTGCATGTCACCTTATCGGGGCACATCGGGCAGGAAGGACACACTGGAGGAACTATTTTTGTTTTTAATATGTAATCATCGGATGTAGCTTCCTCCACTTTGGGTTTTTCAGCTTCACTTACGGGTTCAGCTGATGCCTTTTTATCACAAGCACTTACTGTTGGTTTCTCGATTTTGTCGCCCATATCAACACCATATAAGGTAAATCTCTTAACGTTCTTTAACACCAATGAATCCATAGTACTCGATTCAAATCCATACACCGACACCAAAGTCTTATCCGCATTCTTAATATATAAAACAATACCTTCTCCTTGACCGTCTAAAGTAGTCCATGCCTTTAATTCAGAATATTTCTGTTGGTTCTCGTGAATTTTATTTGCGTCATATAATTCCTTTACATCAGTTGATTTAATTTGCTCTCCCGCACCATTGAATATATTAATACTGCCCGTATTATGTTCTTTACGTACAATTAGATTTGACGTAGGAATATCATACAAGATAAACTTATCTAATTGATATAAATCATATTCACCATACTTGGTATCTTTTACATACTTGTTATTATTATCATCTTGAGTATTTACGTAGTTAGACAATTCCACTTTCTTTATTTCCGCAGTACCAGTATTCCCATTTGAGAAATAAAACACACCTCTTGGGTTCATATTACCGTCAGACTTTTCGTATACAGTTAAGTATGTATCATTTTTCCAAGGCATGTAAAATACGGTTGTCTCAGGTGCGAATTCACTTTGACTAACATAACTCCAAGTAGTATATGAAGAGTCGATTTTATCAATCAAACTTTCTTGGGTTGGTTTCTTAACACACTCAGCAGTCTTTGTTATATCATAAATATAACTTTCACTACCATTGCGTGGAGTAATTATCAATCGTTTTAACGTAGGTGTTTGAGAACCCATATTTTCATGACCTTCAGTGGTAGCAGCAACCTCAGGAGTAGGAGCGGTCACCTCGGGAGTAGGAGCGGCCACCTCAGGAGTAGGAGCGGCCACCGCAGGAGTAGGAGCGGCCACCTCAGGAGTAGGAGCGGCCACCGCAGGAGTAGGAGCGGCCACCTCAGGAGTAGGAGCGGCCACCTCAGGAGTAGCAGCATCATCAGTAGCAGCTGCTTCATAAGTAGCAGCAGCATCATTTATAGCATTACTGACCGCATCACTTACAGCTTTATCTAGAGCATCCTGTATAAAATCATCAGAAGTATTATTAGTTGACGCCCATTCAACTACAGCTTCTACGATATTTCCGTTCTTTTTATCATAAAAGATAGTTTCAGTCAGTTGCGTTAAAGGAGATGTTTGCGAATACTCGGGAAGAATAAAATCACTAAATTGCCCTTTATCATTAAACATGTTCTCGACACCTTCAACAAAGTAAGAGTTTTTCATGTAAATTGATATTGCTAAAACAATAAGAATTAATACAATCATTATTACCGGTGTTAGTTTGAAACTCTTCATTATATATAGATTATATAACGAAAAATATTTTGTGATGAAAAATTGAATTTATTGGTTATTTTTGTTAGGTAAATATAATAACAATGGAACCTTCAACAAGTAAGCGTGTAAAAAAAGTTCAACCTTTATTAGAGCGGTTTTACTGTGATAATTCGGATATATATGAAATTTCTATAGATGAAGCTGGACGTGGGTGTATGTTTGGACGTGTATATATTGCTTCGGTAGTTCTTCCTAAAAACCCTGAATTATTTTCAGGAGTAGATATTAAAGACAGTAAGAAATTTACATCAAAAACAAAATTACGTGAAGTTGCTGATTATATTAAAGAACACGCATTAGTATGGCATATTGATTATATGGAATCTAATCATATTGATAATAAGAATATTCTAATAGCAGTAATGGATGGTATGCATAATTGTATTCGTAATTCGATATCAAAAGTAAATGAGGTAACTCATACTGAAAATAATACTTCCAAATTTATGGCGATTGTGGATGGGAATTATTTTAGACCATATTGTCATTTTGATACAACCACGAATGATTATCAACAAATACCATACGTTACTATTGAGAAGGGGGATGGAAAATATATGGGAATCGCGGCGGCAAGTATATTGGCGAAAACCGCACGAGATGATTATGTACTAGAAATGTGTGAAAAGTATCCAATATTATCAGAACGTTATGGTTTAGATAGTAATATGGGATATGGAACCAAATCACATATGGCAGGTATTCAAGAACATGGAATTACACAATGGCATCGTCGCAGTTTTGGCTGTTGTAAAACAGCTATGGTGACTGATATCGAGAACTTATAGTACTATTATCTTTTCATTAATTCCATATTGAAGATTGTGATTTACATCATTATCTACTGTATGGGGAAAAATATAATCTTAAAAATTATTTCGAAATTGTGTTAAAATGTCATTATGAACGCATACATGGTCGCTTGGATATTGATACTCTAAATAAAAAATATGATAATTATTATTTTTAATTAAATCAAAAAGTTCTTGACAAGTAGTGTTGTTTTTATTTTATTTTATAGGCAACTGCGTGATGTCCTATACTGCTTAATACATGTAACAGCATGTGATAATTGTTTCCTATATACGGGTCTTTGTCGTGAACATACGCTTGTGTTATTAATCCATAGTAATATAACCATGTCACACTACTCGCTGTTGTTATTACAACTATGCTATATTTGTCAAACTCTGTATGTAACAAAATACAACTTCCTTTCCATGCAATCATACCTACACATGTTTTATCCAACATACCGATGGTTTTATTTTTCGTTAAATGGTATAAGATTGACATTATTGTTAAACATGCAAATGTATAATAATACAGTACATCGTATTTATATGACAAATGAATTGTATTTGTTATAAATAACAATGATGTTGTCATTGTCCTGAACACTGCGTTGGGAAAATATGTTCTTATCATTTTGTTTTCTAGAAGTTTATATTGCTGTTTTTTTATATATTTTTTTCTTTACGTTATGGATTTCGGTCGTTCTTATATATTCCATTATAGATGATATCAGACAACACATTTATATTGTTCCGACTACAAAAACAAATTATCAATATTTCCCTTTGAAATTTCGATATAATTTGTAGTTCTATCCATTGTACTATACCCAATAATAAAACTGTTCGTGTTTTTATTAAAAATAAATCCCAATGTATATTCTATATTTTTCTTTTCGAATGTAAATGGAACACTATAGCGTTTTATTTTATATGTTTCTACATCCATCACGACAAACATATGATAATAATAACGTTTAGATTCAGCATTTACCAAATGAGTTATAAACCAGATTTCATTATCGATTGTTACACCGTTGGTAGAACCGCGGACATATTTAAATATAACAGGCGTTTGAATAGTATTTGTTGTAACAAATGAAGAGTTACCATCAAATGTTTCAACATATTTACCAATCGTTAGAGGATACCAATTATATATAACGTTCACGCTTTGTGATAATGTATTAAATAATACCCAATTTTTTTCTACATCAGACGAATCTTCTTTATAAACTAATGTTGAAACTATTTGCTGAGATTCCACATCAATTATACCGGTTTCTATCTTAATCTTGCCATATGATATACCTCTATTCGCATTAAAACATATTCCCTGTCTATTTGGTAATAAACGAATATCTTCAAGGCCTACATAAACCCCATCATATTTTGTATTATATTTTAATTCAAATTCGGTTTCTTTACTCCAATTACCATCATTTATGCTATAAACAGTAAATATGTTTTTAGTTATAATTGGTTCATTATTTGTAATTATACCCTCGTTATTTTTGTATTTATAATTACCATTCTCATCAATAAAATAATTCACTATACGCGTATTCGTATATACTTTATGATTGATACTATCATAACAGATAGATGGTGTTGAATTAAACATATGTGGGTAATTGGTTAGAATAAATTCATGATTATTGAGTAATTGAATGTTAGCTGTATCTGATTGTTTCATCATCGATAATGCAATAGTATAATATTTAAAGTTAGAAAGGGTGTTTGTAAATAGATTTCTTTCAATAGGATAATTTAAAACCCGCATAAATACCTCATTCATATTCATCTTATTTTGATTACTATAAAAGCCTGTAATTGAGAACTCATAATCTATTTTGTAATCATATATATCTTTTTTGAAGAATAATTGGTCTGCTTCTTGAATTGTATTTCGACTCTTTTTTGCCAAATTATAAAAAGTATCAACCAACGTATATTTTTTATTAATCCGGTAATATGTCATAATTTCATATAAGTTCTCAATACGTTCGGGTAAATAATTATATCCTTCAAGCCAATAATATACAGCACTTTTCATATCATTCAATTCTTTATAGCATAATCCTATACTATAATAAGAATACCATACTTCTTGTTTCCATCCTCTCAATTCAATCCTTTTTTCATAAGTTTCTATAGCTAATTGAAACTGTCTCGAATCTTTATAACTATTAGCAAGATAAAATGTATATCTATCATTATTCGGTTTGTCAATTAATCCTTGTTTCAATAGTTTGATATCGCGAATAAATTTATCTGTTTTCGCACCACCATCGCCAATATCATTAATAAACATCATCGTTTTAGGTATGCTATATACAGATGTATTATCTGGTAATTCGATATATTCATGAGTAACCCCCCAATATTTAAACTTACCTGTGTTTTTTACAATTCGAATATTTTTATAATGAAATTTAGTATTACCTTGTAGCAAGTAATATGCGTCTTTATCCATATGTTTTTTAAACTCATGAATTGATATTTTTTCATCAATCTCTAACATCATATCAGCGTCTAATAATAATACATAATCCGCATTTTCCATACCATGGCACTGTTTTAATGAGAAACTTCGATTATATCCAAAATCACGGAAAGGTTCTTCTATTATTTTACCCTTAACGTTTACACCATCAAAAAATGTTTTTATAATTTCAATCGTATTATCAGTACTACCTGTATCACAAATACAATATGTATCAATCAATGGTAATACCGAACTTAATAGACGAGTTATAATGTGACTCTCATTTTTTACTATCATATTTAGACATATTTTAGACATGATTGAGAATTGTATATTGTAAATCTAACTAATAACATTTATATTTTTTTCCAATCATATAATAACTAACTATCCTAATGTCCTTTACTAGATTTCATGATGATCCACATAGATTAAAAAAACATGCTGAAGAAAGCAGCTTTGCTGGTAGATATATGTTAAATGTACCCGGACCTGGAGATGAATTGCCATTTTTTGAAGACGCTCAAGTTAGATTACAACGTTGGGGGGCTAACTTACATGAGAATACAATCGCATTAGAAGATGATTTACGTGGATTAACACGACCATTAAATCGTGACTTATCTGAATTAAATGACTATACCAAACATTCTGTGTATAGTGCACCTAAGTTTTATCACTCCAATCAACCTTTCGTACAAGAATCTCGTGCTAGTCACCCGGCTTGGATGTATAAAGATTTAGAACAATCGCGATGGGAAACCCCTTTATTAAATCCATTGAATGGTTTAGACAAAGGTTTTCATGATAATATCCAAACACGTATTTTAGAAAAAGATAATCATGTTGCAAAAACTCCTATTATCGATGGTATGAATCAAAATTATTATTTAACCGGTAATTCTATTTGTATTTCAGGAACCGAAGAAAGTTGCCCCGGAACTCTCTATTCAAGAAAAATAAATTAGATAAACTAAACTAAAGAATATTATGTAAAAGTAATATATTTATATAATATAAAAATGGAAGTTGTTGTTCCGCTATTTGCCTTATCAAGTTTATATTTAATCAACAATCAAAATAAAAAAAAGGATGAAAAAGAGAATTTCTCTAATCAATCTGATTTACCTAATACAAATGTTCCTGATGAGAATTATAATATAGTATCGAAAGAAACCGCAAATACATCTGAACTATCTGTAAATAATCGTTATGATAATGGAGGTGGCGTGTATACGGATAAGTACTTTAACCAACAACCCGTATCTAAAGATAATGGTGTCGAATACATGTCGTTAGACGGTAATAAAGTTGGTATGAACTATTTTAAACATAATAATATGGTTCCCTTTTTCGGTGGTAATTTAAAAACCAGTAGTACACGTGAAGGTGCGAACGAGAGTATTTTAGATAATACTATGGGTGCTGGCTCTCAATCTATTAAGAAACGGGAACAAGCACCATTATTCTCACCTGGAGAAAATTTACAATGGGCTCATGGTATGCCGAATCAAAGTGATTTTATTAAATCTCGTATCAATCCCAGTCTAAAAATGTCAAACGTGAATCCCTTTAAACAAGAATCTGTTGCTCCTGGTTTAGGTTTAGGTTATACTACCGAAGGTTCAGGTGGATTCAATTCTGGTATGGAACAACGTGATCTATGGAAACCAAAGACAGTTGATGAGTTACGTGTTAATAATAATCCTAAATCGTCTGGAAATATGCTTTACGGACATGAAGGCCCGGCTGATAGTCATATTAAAACTATTGCTACTAGAGAACAGATGGGTATCATGGAGAAACATCGTCCTGAGCGTAGTTTCGAATTAGACCAACGTAATGTGGAAGGATTTTCAAACGGAGAACGTGATATTGGTCGTTTATTTACTACCGGAGGTGTTGAGAAAGGACAAACCATGCGTGCGGTTCCTATCGCCAGACATGTTTCGCGTCCTGAAACTGCTGTCTCATATACAGGTGCTGCCGGATATCAAAATGATGGTACCTATGTTCCCGGTGAATATATGGAATCTAGAAATCAACAATTAGGTGCTCCTCAATTTGGCAGTGCCAGTGCACAAGGTAAATATCTTCCTACTGAAGCAGACTATGGGATTAAGTCGAAACAGGCTTATCCCAACAATAGAACTGCTAACAAACAAGATAGTTACTTTGGTTTGGTTAGCGGAAGCATTGGTGCTGCAGTAGCTCCTCTGATTGATATTTTACGCCCATCTAGAAAAGAGAATATTATTGGTACATTAAGACCCTATCAGAATCCGGGAACTAATGTTCCTCAATCCTATATTTTCAATCCTGCTGATAAATTACCTACCACTATTCGCGAAACTACTGAAAACTCCAAAAACCATCTTAATATCAACGCAAACCAACATGGAGGGGCTTATCAAACAACTACCCATCAAGTTGCCAATACTACTCGTAATGAGACCGGTGATTTTTACTACGCTGGTGTTGCGGGTGCGGGTGATGGTTCCAGACAACCAACATCCTATGAAGCTGGATATAATCAACGTAATAATGATATTAAATCCAGTACTATTGACGGATATATGGTAAAAGGTAATATGTCATTGATGAACGATAAAATTAATGTTAGACAAGTTTCTCGTGACGAACAATTGAAAAATACTCGCCCTGTTACCGGAAATATGCCTTATAGATCTCCTGATACAATGAGTATGGGTAGTTTATCTGGTGTTGAGAAAGGGTTATATTCTAATATTCAAACAGATAGAACCAATCCTGAATTTTTAAATAATCTTCAATCCAATCCCTATATTTTAGACCACCGTAAGGGATTATAATTTGTAAATACGTCATAATATTTATTTACAAATTTACTGCATATACGTAACAAACAACACTATTCCGGTTATACACCTAGAATTTTCAATATTTATTTTAATAATTTCATTCATATCTGTAGCTGTTGTACTTCGTTTGCTTACCGAACCTATTATTTTATCATTTTCATCATATATGTTACCCGATTTTATTATATTAATCGCACGTTTACCTATATTTAAACCACCCACCATACACTTTTTTTCCTCTATTACTAAACAACTATCACCAAACGCAGGTTTACTATATCCAAATGTATCTCCCTTTTTATTTAAATATTCGGTTAATGTTTTATTATCTAATATACGATTCGCATTTCCAGACGGTTGTGTTTTCGCTTGATTAAATACAGAATCACTCCATAAATCAAATATTACTCCAGTATCAGCAGCATTATTAGTTATATTTAATTCAAAATTTGAAGGAAATACACTTCTCGTTTTAGGAGTAATAATTATAAAATTATTATTGGTGTCACCCGCATCTAATTGTATTTGAATAGGTTGATTTGTAGGTCCTTTACCATATTTTGGGTTTAGTGTAATAATAGGCATTTTTACAAATGGAAATTTGGTTATTATTTTAGTATATTCTTCATGACGTTTGACATATATATCATTTAACCAACTATTTTTTCTATATTCACCAAATGTTGTAGTTAATAATTCTCTATCCGGATGATTTACCGAAAGACTGCTAATATTATAGATACGGGGTTTAATGCCCTTTCCATCACGGTCTACATCTAACATATCTACATCTGTTTTACTTTCATTTAATCGAGGTCCTATTGATGCTATTTTCTTTTTCGGTTTTAATATAGATTCTGTAGCATCAGTAGATTCCGTAGATTCCGTAGCATCAGTAGCATCAGTAGATTCCGTAGCATCAGTAGCATCAGTAGATTCCGTAGCATCAGTAGATTCCGTAGCATCAGTAGATTCCGTAGCATCAGTAGATTCTGTATCTGGTTTTATAGGTGGAGTTAATAAGGTAGTAGTTATGTCTGATTTGGGAATCACTTCCTGAGTCATTTCTTCATCATTATTATTTAAAGTAATAGTCATATTATAAGTTGTAATATTAGCTGGTACTGATACTGCCTTTGCTAATTCTTCAGTTTGTTTGGACAAATCACCTTCTGTCTGGTTTTTTATTTCATCGATTGATTTACAACCATTTGGATCTCCGCAACTATTTACACCTGATAATACATCGTCTAAATTATCATACCCTTCACGAGATACTGATAAATACCATATTGTTAATAAAATACATAATAAAACAATTACGATATACAATATATTCCTTGTCGCTAATTCCAACATAATACTTATTATAATATATAAGTATTATTTTTTTACATTTTTTTCAAAGTGGTATGGGAGGACCCATATAAATGAGGATTCCTGTAATATCTGTTGTGTTCTCGATATTAATTAAGATGGTTTCCATAGATACGTTTTTTAACCTATTTGTCTTTGTTACGTTACCTATTTTTTTACCATTATTGTCGAATATATCACCTGATTGAATAACATTTAATATCTTATTTCCTACATTCAATCTGTTTATTTCACACTCTTCATTCTTTTTAAAACATTTCACATTAAACACACGTTTATCATATGAAAATACAGGTTCGTCTGTATAGTTGATATATGATAATAGATTATGAGGTCCAATGATTGTATTCACATTTCCGATTGGACGTTTTTTTAATGAATTTATATGACTATCTCCCCATAAGTCGTATTGTGTTTTATTTTCATCTACATTATTTTCTATTTTTATTGCGAAATTATTAGGGAATGTCTTTTTTGATTTCGATGAAATTACTATGAAACTATGTTTTTCCTGCGTTTCTTTATCCTCTGTTTCTACAAAAGAATTTACTGATTTTAAATTTACTTGCTTTGGTAAATTTTCCTTAAATTCAATTATATCATTATCTCGAATTTTATTGTCTCCTGTTAATGATGTTATATTATATTCCAATTGTGCGGGTACTCCGTTTCCAATGTCTAAATTTGTTTGCTCTGTATCAGTA
>Ga0181567_10002519_pt1 | contig 13682 bp, 8 predicted proteins | sample 101ome_14_FD_133761 | JGI IMG/M metagenome (GOLD analysis project Ga0181567, IMG submission 133761) | Coastal salt marsh microbial communities from the Groves Creek Marsh, Skidaway Island, Georgia - 101403AT metaG (megahit assembly) | ecosystem: Environmental > Aquatic > Marine > Intertidal zone...
GGGGCAAGTTTCGTCTCGTCATCAGGCTTTGGCCTTGTATGCCCAGACACTGTTTGCATCCAATCGGTTTTTATACATCGACTAGTCATTCAACACTCTACCCTCAAGATGAAAATAACACGTGTTTGCTCCAGACGGCACTTCATCGGCTCTTCGGCCTTTTCCCTGAGTGCCGTTGCGGCACCATGGCTCATGAAAAACGACGGGCTGCTGGGCGCCACCAGTGAAGGGCCACAAAAGCCTGTGCTGAAGCCCTTGTCGCATGATCTTCTGCCCAAGGTGCCGCCAGCACCTGTTCAAGCAAAAGCCATGATTTCGATGTTCATGCTGGGTGGCCCTAGTCAAATCGATCTTTTTGATCCCAAACCAGCTCTTTACAAGTGGCACGGCAAATCTTTCGAGGGGGATATAAAATTCGACAATGCAGCTCAGGCCAGTCGAGAGATCATGGCACCGCTATGGAAGTATCGGAACCACGGTCAATGTGGGATGGAGCTTTCAGAACTTTTACCCCACCTGGGAGGGATCGCTGATGACATTACCTTGATCCGCTCCATGCATACTGGTGTGAACAACCATCTGCCCTCCAATTATGCCATGACAACAGGACAGCACCGTGGTGGTCGTGCCGTTCTTGGCAGTTGGTTGCTGCACGCTCTTGGGAGTGAGACTCAGGAGCTGCCTGCCTATGTAGCCCTGACAGACCCTCGAGGTTTACCTCTTTTGGGGGGCGAAAACTGGTCCAATGGACCTTTACCATCAATTTACCAGGGTACTCTGGTGAGACCGAAGACGCCTCGCATCTTCAATTTGGAACCTGCGCCACACTTGAGGGGCGAAGCACAGAAGAGGCAATTGAGTTTCCTGCGGGATCTCAACCAATCCCACCTGGAAACGCATCCAGGAGAAGCGGACCTGGAGGCTCGTCTAGCAAGTTATGGACTGGCTGCCAACATGCAGACAGCCGCGAAAGAGGCGTTTGATATTTCCGGTGAGCCACAACACATCCGCCAGCTTTACGGTGTGGATCAAGATCGTACGCGAGATTATGGAACCCGCTGTCTGATTGCCCGAAGATTGGTAGAGCGCGGTGTCCGCTTTGTTCAAATCATGTGCAATGGTCAGATATGGGATCATCATGGTTCGATTCAGACGGCCCTGCCGGAGCGTTGCGCCGAAATCGATCAACCCGCTGCTGCATTGGTGAAGGATCTCAAGCAAAGAGGCCTATTGGATTCGACGCTGGTTCACTGGGGAGGGGAAATGGGGCGGCTTCCGGTCATCCAGTTTCGCGAAGGTCTCGACAAACGTGACAAAGTTGGAAGGGATCACAACACCTATGGTTTCAGCATGTGGGTGGCAGGCGGTGGGATGAAAAAAGGCTACATCCATGGTCAAACCGATGAATTTTCCCACTATGCCGTGGAAGACGTCGTTCACCATTATGATTGGCTGGCTACCGTGCTGCATCAGTTTGGGCTGGATCACCGCACAGTGGAATACAAGCTAGGCCCTCGCAATCATCGGCTCGTAGAGCAGGCCGATGCGCAGGTGATTCACAAACTGCTAGGTTAGCGCAGAATTTGGCGCAGCAAGCCTTTGAGGACATTCCCTGGACCGATTTCCTCGAAGACCGCATCGGGTTCTTGATTCATCAGAGAGATGGATTCGACCCATCGAACCGGGGAAGTGATTTGTTCAGCCAGAAGTTGCTGAATGCTCCCAGGAGTGTAGGGTTGGGCCTCAACATTTGAAATAACCGGCAGTTCAGGATCCTTGAGGGCGACTTCGGCCAGAAAGGCCTCGAACGCACTTTTGGCGGGCTCCATGAATGGAGAGTGAAATGCTCCGCTTACCTTCAGTGGAATGTAGCGCTTGGCACCTGCTTCCTTGAAGGCATCCTGCAATGCAGGAATCATCTCCTGAGCCCCTGAGACCACAATCTGTGTGGGCGCATTGAGATTGGCCAACCCCACCTGACCTTGGCCTGCAGCATCGAGCACCTGAGCGACTTGATCGTGGGTGAGCCCAATCACCGCTGCCATCCCGCCTCCTTTCGCCTCAGCCATCAGAGCCCCCCGTTTTTGAACCAGACGCAAACCGGTGGCGAAATCAAAGGCGTTGGCGGCAAACAAGGCATTGTATTCCCCCAAACTGTGTCCGGCCGTCATGGTTGGCTTTTCACCTGAAGTTTCCAAGGCTGCCAGATAACTCAAGGCACTGACGGTGAAAAGGGCAGGTTGGGTGTACTGTGTTTGGCCTAATTTTTCATCTGGATCCTCCAGGCAAAGTGCCTGGATATCGTAGCCAAGTATGTCATTTGCCTCCTCTGTGATATGGGGAAAACGCTCAAAAAGGCCCTCCCCCATGCCTTTTGACTGGGAACCTTGTCCAGGAAAAAGATAAATCATGATCCGTTGGCTGTTGAGTGCATTGGTGGCCGCCAGCATCGCAGGCGTCATCGACCGTTGAACCTAAGGCTAGGTTTTAGACTTCAATGGCTCAAGGTATTGTTGGCGTTCCCTTATCGAAAGGCAGGGTGGTCCGGTTGACCGCCACTGATGACATAGGCCACCAAGTCGAGGATTTCCGATTTGTTGAGTGCGGCCAAAAGCCCTTCGGGCATCGGAGAAATTTTCGACACCTCGATGCTCTTGACTTTTCTGCGGTCCACGTTGACTCGCTGGTTCGGGTTGGTGAGATCGGTGTTCAGTGTGACCGAATCGCCATTGAGGTTCACCACAATGCCACTGACCGTATCGTCGTCCTCCATGGTCACGACGATGGGAGCGAATTGATCACTGATCTCCTTGCTTGGATGGAGAACATGGTCGATTAAATCATAAGCGCTGAAGCGGCCACCCGCACCGGTCAAGTCAGGCCCGTTCATGCCTCCTGCATTGCCGAAACGATGGCACGCCAGGCAGGCTGCGGCGGTGAACATGCGCTTGCCGGTGTCGAAATCTCTTTTCTTCATTTCGTTGCGGGCTGCAGGGCCCAATTCATCCAAAGTCCATTCCTTGGGTTCTCTCCCGGCAAAAATGGCGCCCAGGTTTTCAATCACACTTTTATTTTCGGGCTCACGAGCAATGGCTTCAGCCAGGGCTTTGGTTTCAGCGTCGGTGAAGGAAGCCAAAGTATCCTGCTTGATGAAATCAATGAAACGTTCAAAACTCGCACCTCCTCGGTAGTTGGCAGCCTTTAGGAACCAATCCAGTTGTCGCTTGCGTAGGTCATGATTCCAGCCTGTTTTCAGGAAACGCAAGCTACGGGCATATTGCATTTGTGGTTCCTGGCTTTCGGCGGCATCCATCAGGTCCAATGTTTTGCGAGCTGTATTGGGAGCCTGCAGATGAGCCAAGGTTTCGCATAGCAGCCAGTTGCTTTCAAAACTTTTGGCAGGAAAGAGTGGATCGAGTTTGGCGATGCATGCCTCCGCAGAGTCCTTGCCGAGATCCCCAAAGCGCACCATTACAATTTGCATGGCACGAACCATGGCTTGGAGTTCACGCTCAGGAAGGGATTCTGTGTCGATCGAAAGGAGAGCCTGGAGCATTTGGCTCCCCAATGCGGAATCGGTGACGTGACCGGACTCTGGGCGGTGACTGGGACTGATGCCTGTCACCCTTGCCAATGCCATGATGGCTTGGATCTTTTTGGTTGGCTTGGATTCTTTCAATGCCCGCTCTTGCCACTTCGCATGGGGTTGATGCTCCAACGCCACGCGAGCAGCAAACTGAATGAAACGATCGTCATGATCTAAGTAGCGCCATGCTGTCCGGATGGCTTTGGGATCCTGTTTTCCGTGAAAGGCCTCAAGAGATTTTCGAATGGAACGCCGGCGGTTACGCTTGGCCTTGACGGTCACTGGGCGAGTGTCTTCGGTGCCTTCATAGGTGACGCGATAAAGGCCTGACTGAACCCTCCTGCCTCCAATGGTAAAATACATGGCCCGGTCTTGCGGGTGGATGATGATGTCTGTCACGGGAAGGGGAGCGCCGGTAATGAATTCTTCCTTGGTAGCTCGATAGGAAGATCCGTCTTCCTCAAGATGAACGGCGTAGATTTTCCCCCAGCTCCAATCCAAGACATAAAAGGCCTCTTGATAGTTTTTAGGAAACTGAGCTCCATATCCAAAGCGTGCTCCAGTTGGGCTCCCGGGGCCTATGTTCAAAGTGGCAGGCAAGGTGTCGGCATAGAACTCTGGATACTTTCCAGCGCCATTTCGCCAGCCATATTCCGCACCACTGACGACATGATTGACGCGGGTGGGGCGATACCATGGCGTATTGAAGTCATATTCCATGTCGGCATCGTAGGTGAAGAGCTCTCCATCCTTATTAAGGCCACCTCCATAGATGTTTCGGAATCCAGAGGCAAAAATCTCATAGTCTTTACCGTCTCGAGATACGCGATATACCACACCCCCTGGAGCCAGGACGCCACGATTGTGGCCGCGACCGTCTGGCATGCTGGGTAGCAGGTGGTCATCACCCCAGACTTTTGCTACCTGAGAGGAGGCGCTTGAGCCCTCCTTGTAGCCGGGCTCGATCATCGCATTGTTGCCGGTGATTAAATAAAAGTAACGTCCATCAGGGGTTGGCACGACGGCGTGAACCCCGTGATCACCGCTCGATTTGAATCCCTGCAGAAGCTCGACCTGATCCAACTCACGATCGCCATCGCTGTCACTGATGCGGTAAAATCCACTTTGAATCTTGCGCTCATAATCATTGACCCCCGCATAGAGGGCTCCATCGGCAAACACCATCCCGTTGATGGCCCGGATATCCACGGGCACCTTTTCAATTTGGCTAGGTTCCAGGGTTTCTCCAGGTGCCGGCGCTTTGAATTTGTAAAGGCCACCATATTGGTCACAAGCGTAGATGCGCCCCTGGTCATCCGCCGCCAGGGCCACCCATGAACCCTGTTCCTGATTCGGGACCGAATAGAGTAACTCCACCTTGAAGCCCTCAGCCGCCTTGATGCGATCCACGGGAGTTGCCTTGTTTTCCCCCATGGCTTTGCCCCGGTCTGGATCGGGTTGTCTTTGCCGGCGTTGGGCCTGCAGGGTGGAGTCCTGAGTGCTCAGGAAGAAAATGAATGCCAAGAAGGTGGTGGAACAAGCGAGTAACTTCCTGTGGATAGAGTGGTTGATCAGTCTCATGATGGCCTGGATTTGTGGATTGAAACGATGGTAGAGCTAACACTACCAGCACCCTCTCATGATGGCAATGCAGCATTCCAGTGAGGCGGTAAGGACCACCTGTTTGCCTGGGTGAACCCGATGCTTCGGAGTTTGACCGCATCCTAGGATTGGATTTAACTTTTCACATGCACCACACTCCCGTGTTTCAGCGTCTCTGCCTTGGGGCCTTGATCTGGATGGTTTTTCATCTCACGACAAGTCTAGAGGCTGCCTCCGTTTTGCGCTCCTCTTCGGCCGTGCGGGCCGGAATGTCCCAGGAACGTCTCGCGCGCATCGATCAAATGCTTGATGATGCCGTTCAATCCAATGAGATACCCGGAGCTGTAGCCCTTATCGCACGACGAGGTAAGATTGTTTTTCACAAGGCATACGGTGCAGCGGACCCAGAGACCGGGGTTCGGATGCAAACCGACAGCATTTTTCGGATCGCCTCCCAAACCAAAGCCATTACTTCCACTGCTGTCATGATGCTCTGGGAAGAAGGGCATTTTCAACTCGATGACCCCATCGAGCGCTGGATACCGGCGTTCAAATCAACCGGGGTGCTGAAAAGTTACGACGAGACCACAGGTCACTGGACAACCGAACCCGTGAAGCAGCCCATAACCATACGCCACCTTCTGACGCACACTTCAGGTCTTGGCTATGGGGTGATTGACGGCGATGAGAGGATGAAAAAAATCTACCAACAACTCGGTGTGACCGACTTGTTTACCACCGAGCCTGTGACCATCGGACAAAGCGTCATGCAGTTGGCCAAATGCCCGCTACACCATCATCCAGGCGAACGTTTCACCTATAGCGAGGGGCTCGATGTGTTGGGTTATTTTGTGGAAATCATCAGCGGTATGAGCTTTGCAGACTTTCTTCAGGAGCGAATTTTTGAACCCCTCGGCATGAAGGATACGGGTTTTTATCTCCCAGCTTCAAAGAACGAGCGCCTGGTTAAAGTGCAGACCAAAAAGGACGATCAATGGGTTCGTTATCCAGTCACCTTTTATGATCCGGATTATCCCATCAAGGGGGCAAGGAGTTTTTATTCAGGAGGCGCAGGTCTTTCCAGTACAGCCAAGGATTACGCGATCTTTTTGCAAATGTATCTCAATGGTGGCTCCTACAACGGTCAGCGCATTCTGAGTCGCTCTACCATTGCGACCATCATGCAAAATCAGACCGGTCGACTCTTTGGCGGCGAAGAGAAATTTCATGGGTTGGCTTTCGGGGTGCTTCGTGAAGGAGGAGTGGCCAAGGGTGGCTTGGGTAGTGTCGGTACTTTCGACTGGGGCGGGTATTTCAATACCCAGTATTTTGCGGATCCTCAGGAAGAAATCGTGGGCGTACTCATGAAACAAACCCAGGGTATTTCTGAAGAAACAGCTTGGAAATACCGCTTACTGATCCATCAGGCCATCGACGACTGAGCTCTGACTTAAAGGGGCAGACTTGGGTTGAGCTTCTGCCACTGGATCAGTGCACGCTGCATGGAGGGGAAGGCGAGCTGAGCCGGATCAAAACGCCATGGATCCTGCCATTCCACATGGGACACCTCTTCTCTGTCACAGACCAAGGACTCAGCTGGTGAGCACTCCTTGGCGGTGAAAAACAGATCGAGCACAGGATACGCGATGGACTTGTATGTGTAGGTGTTCGGATAGCAAGCAAGGTAGCTTGGGGCGTCAATGGTGATTCCGACCTCCTCCTGGCACTCACGTTTTAATGCCTTTTCGGGCGATTCCCCGCAGTCTACAAACCCTCCGACCAATGCCCATCGTCCTTTGGCCGGATTTTTTCCACGGACGATGAAAAGCATTTGATTTTTTTCATTGAGAATCAGACCGGCTGCAGCGACCGCAGGATTGAGATAAAAGAGATAATCGCACGCCTCGCATGCGATCGAGTCTTCCAGCCTCGCTTTTCGAGGATGGCCACAATTCGGACAATGATGAAAGGTGAGTGAGGGGTGCATGGACGGAGTTTTAGTGACTGTCATAGGACTACATCCTGCAAGCGTCCGGCAAATTACCATTGATTTCAAGAAGGGAAGAAGATTAGGTCATCCCATCCATGAAAGGGATACATGGCATCATTTTGTTCGGCGCTGGCTGCATGCTTTGGGTGATCGCACTGGGAATCCCCGATTATCTTCGAGCGATGTCGCCTGAGGTTCTGGCCATGGCCAAAAGTGAACCTGGCCTTGAAAGTGAAGCCTCCTCACTTCTAAGCCTCCATCAGCCAGGGGTCTCCCAAATATTGATTCGCGCTGCACAGATAGCACGCACCCCAGATGCGGAGCGGCTGGTGGTCAGCTTTGAGCGCTACGAGCTGAACTATCCAAGCCATGTGCGCCAGGGCCAGGCTCAAGGAGTTTTTGAACCGGTTTTGAGAGAGCTGCCAGGGGAGGTCGACAATGTCATGGAGTGGATGATGCGTCGCTCGGTGCGTCGAACCCTGGGAAGTGTCCATGGTTCAGGTGACCCGGGCTTGCCATTCTCAGTGCGAGTAGGGAGCCATCCTTGGAATTTCCAATGGTTTGAAGCTCCAGGAAAGCCTGGGGGGCAAGTGCTGGAAAGCCTTTTAATCCTCTGGGATCTTCTGGAACAAGGCGGGCACTTGTCGGATACTCTGAAAGATTACTTGCGTCAGTGCTTACTGGATTTGAACGATGCACCCAACCTTGCCTCCTTTGAATCGGCTTGCGCGGATTTGCTCAGTTTGGCAAGACGCATGAATTGGGGGCAGCTGTCGGCTTTCATGGGCAAGATTTCAGGCCCGAAAGTACTGCAAGCCCTGGCAGCTGAGGCTGCTGTGGATTCTGATCGAATGGCGATTTTTGCTGCATCCTTGTGGTTTGCCGAGGACCCAGAACGTCTGGTCGACTACTATCAACGCTTTCCCGAAACGGCCTTTTCGGATCTGGGATACGCACTTCGATACGGGCAAGGAGGTCTGAGTTATCTCTTGGAGCGGTTTCAACCAGTGGTTCCATCAAAAAGTCTACGTGGGCAACTGGGGGGATACTGCTCTGCCATGCTGGGGAACCTTGGGGCTCGCGTTGCCTTCGTTGCACATCCGTATCCCATCTTTTTGCGCTGGCTTTGCATGGCAATGGGCATTCTGTGTTGGTTGCGTTGCCTTACCTTACTTCCAATCTTTTCATCATCGGGCCCATCAGATGAAGCCATTGATTGGAGACGCACGGTCACATGGACGGCCATGGCAACGTTACTCGCGATTGTTTGCGCCGAACCTTTTCTTGCGCAGGACTCTGAAAGTCGTCAGAATTTTGCGACTTGGTCCTTTCCTGTTCTAATGGATCATGAAGACCAGGCATTCGGCCCCATGATGGATACCCAATTTTCACAAGTGACCTTTTTGGCTTTAGGTGTTTTTTTTCTGATACAGGTCGGGATCTATGTGCTCTGTCTGATCAAGCTGAAGGAAATCCAGAAGCAGTCGCTGGATTCGCAATTGAAGCTCAGATTGCTCGACAATGAGGACAACATGTTTGATGCAGGTCTTTATGTGGGGCTTGCCGGAACGGTACTTTCACTTGTTTGTCTGGCTTTGGGGATCATTAAGCCTGGTCTCATGGCTGCCTACGCATCGACACTCTTTGGGATCATTTTCGTCTCAGTCCTCAAAATTGTGCACGTCAGGCCTTATCGAAGACAACTGATTCTCGAAGAGGCCGCTCCTCCTGCATGAATCGCCCGCTACTCATCATTGTATGCGATTTTCTGCTGATCAGTCTTCTCTCGTTGGCAAAGTTCGAGCCTGCCTCCACTATTGAAAACCAAACGCTATCCAATAGCCTATCGCCGCAGCGCACCAATGATATGGTGGCTATACTCAAGACAGCATTGGCCTCCGAGCAGCAAGTCCGCGAGACTCTAAGCAGTCAGTTGGATAGCGCTCAGGAATCGTTGGAAAATTCCGAACAAGCCCTGGTCGCCAAAGATTCTAAAATCGCTCTGATCGAAAAGGATCTGGAAGAAGTCGAAGGCCGGGCTCAACAATTGCAAGATGAAAGAGTTCTTTTACAGCAGCAGTACACGGACACCCAAAAAAGCGTTTCCTTTCTTCAGGACCAGTTCCTAGAGGCTTCCAGCGAGGCCAAGCGGCTTCAAAATGATCTGAATCGTTCTGAGCAATCAGCCGTGGCCGCCAAGACAAAATTGCAGACGATCGAAAGTGAACTGAACCTTCGTCGCAGTGAAGTATCGGCCATGCAAGCCAAGATGGAAGCATTGGAAGCGGAAAGGCGAGATGCTGAGCAGCAAAAATTTCAACTGGCGCTTGAACTCAAGCAATCCCAAACGACGGAAATCATCGTGCGCGAGCAGTTTGATGCAGCCAAAGACGAGATCCGCGAAGCCAAGCAGGATGTGGCCTACTCACGAGAACAAGTTTCCATTGCCCAAAGTGAAACTTCCTTGGTCCGGGAAGAGGCTTCTTCTGCTCTTCTGGGGAAGGAGCTTGCTGAGGAACGGGCAGGTCAGCTGGTAGAAGGAATCGCGGATTTGGTTCAACGTAATGAGGCAATGGCCCAGCAATTACAGGCCCCGCGCAGCATGACACCTAGCGCCATTTACGCACGTTTTTTGGACCAGCGATTGCTCACCCGCTTTCAAGCTTCACGGAGTGGAACCTTTGGAAACACGATTACCCAGGAAAAAAACAGTTACAGTATCGTGGTATTCAATGGCAGCGAACTCGTTGCCCTTTACCATACCGATCAGACCCCCATTCAGTTATGGAGTGGATCCTCTGAGTGGGAACAAATGGCCGGGCGAGTGGAGCGAGAGCAAAAAACCTACTCCTGTACTAAAATCTGTTTCACAGATGCGGATCCTCGTGTGCTTTCCATGCCCATAGGTGCTCGACAGGCTCAGGTTCTGGGCCTGAGGCCATTTAAACTGGCAGAGGACCCTCTAGCGCATGACCAAGTCATTCTGGTGGATCCATCCTTGGATGCAGACGCCTACGGAGCGTTTGATATCAGACTTTCCGCCAACTACTCCAATTATCTGGAAGTGAGTCTTCCAGCCTTGGAACGCCTCAGCCAATCTCTGGTGCCTTCCCCGGGACATTTGGTGTTTAATCCCATGGGAGAACTTGTGGGGATCATGGTCAATGAGTCTCATTGTCTTGTCATCGATGGCATCACTGAGTCAGGGGATATTCCCTTTGGTTATCAAACAGCCAGGTCGATGACCGACGATACGTTTTCCCGGCAGGCGGAGCGGCTTGCGGCGTTGCCCAGGGTGCTGCGGTAGGAGTGCTGGAGGTAAAGCCACCCCGTAAAGACGGTTTGAACCCATACGCATGAATCGCCAGTGTTCCCATTCCCTGTGGCTGCGACTGGGCCCTGGAGCCATCATTGCCTCGTTAACCATTGGCTCAGGCGAATTGATTTTTTCCACTCGTGCTGGTGCTCTCTTTGGTCCGAAAATTGTCTGGTTTTTCTGTCTGGTATGCCTTTTGAAGTGGGTGCTGCTCTACACCACAGGGCGGCAGATGATCCTTCGCGGAATCCACCCCATGGAGAGCTGGACTCGGCTACCGGGTCCCAGGGGATGGTTGCCCATGAGTTTCCTTTTACTTGGAATTCCATGCTTTCCCATATGGGTCGCTTTTCACGCCAACACGACGGCTTCCTTGCTGCCGGGTGGTTTCGTGATGGGTTGGCATGCTGGCATGCTATGGCCGTATCTACTCCTTCTCTTATGTGCCGTTTTGAGCATTGCTGGTCAATACAAGTGGCTGGAGAAAGTGCAACTCCTTCTTGTCTCTTTGCTTCTTGGAATCGCCATGGTGGCTCTTTTCCTGGTATCCCCTCAGTTCATGGATTGGGGGCGGCTGGCCATCCCTTGGGGTGATTGGGTTTATCCTGAATGGATCGAAAGCTACCCGAGCTTTACTCAGCGACCTGTTTGGGTCGAATTGTCGACCTATGTGGGAATCATCGGTGGGTCCAGTTACGACTATCTGTGCTATGTTTCATTTTTGCGTGAAAAAGGTTGGGGAAGAGCTGGCTTTGATGCGTGGGAAACCAACCCTAGAGGTGCTGTCTTGAGAGCGAAAGTTTCTCCCCAGGTTTCTGCTAGCGATATGGCCGACGCAATGACCTCGCTTAGATGGGACACGTGCATGAGTTTCGTGAGCGTCTTTTTTTTCAGTGTGGTCTTCGTGATTCTTGGCCACGAGATTCTCGCCCCCATGGGTCAAGTGCCGGTGGACGGTCAGCTGCTTTCGATGCAGGCTTACTTTGTTTCCGATCAATGGCCGGTGATGCGAAAAATTTTTCAGGTGGGAGCGTTCGCGGCCATGCTTGGAACGCTTTATGGTACCCTTGAAGTAGGGCCCAGGATCTTTGTGGAAGCTGCACGTGCCATGGGGTGGCAGCGCTGGACCGCCAAGCCTCATCAGAGCCACAAAAAATGGGTTCTTGCGATTGCTGTAGGGTCCATGCTGGTGGTTGCCTCCACCCAATGGGCTGCCGATAGTGGTAAGACCTTTTCCTTTATCTGGCTGTTGACGCCGGCAAATTTATTTACGGGAGTCTTCGGCTGTGGCGTGGTGTTATGGGCGACTTTGTGGATGGCCTTTCGTCCTCCCGAAGGTATGTCCGGATTTCTTGCCCGGTGTTGGAAATGGCTTATGGCTCCTGCCGGCTTGATTTTCCTTTTACTCGGCATCAAGGGATACCTCGATTTCGGGGGTGGGGGAGCGCTCCTGATATTGGCGGGTTCCTTTGGCGTGGGAATGGCTTGGGCTCGTTGGGTGGACCGGCGGCGAGGTCTCCTTTAGACCGACTCCAAAACCATATTGCCGTAGGCCGTCGTATCACCCGTGCGAATGAGGCCAATGGCTGAAGGAACACGTTTTTTGAAGGTTAGATGAGGCTCGAACTGTCGTCGGATCCCCCGGCAACACTTCTGGAAGGTTTCCTGAACCTCCTCAGGGTTGGTGCTCAGGAACTCCTCCGCCATCCAAATGTCCCCACACTTCCAGTTGGGTAAGAGAGCGTCCAGGACCTGCGGAATGGTAGGAACGCCTCGCACCAAGGTGAGGTCTACGGTTTCGATCATGTTCCAAAAAGGAAAGGCAGCGTCGGCGATGACCAGGGTGTTGGTGTGCCTGATTCTGGAAATGAGTGAAAGAAGCTGAGGATTGATGATACCGTTGATGAGCATGTAGCGAACCTAGGTATTTTATGCGGTAAAATCAATGCCTCCTATCCAAAAGTGGGAACCTCATGTCCCTTCTGATCTTTCAGGGTGGGATCTTTTGATCGGCAGAATGACTGAAATGATTGTTCCTTCGTGGGAAGTGGATGTGAGTTTGAGTTGTCCCGAATGACTCTCAATAATACGTCTGATGACCATGAGCCCAAGCCCTGTGCCTTCTTGCTTTTCCGAGTGTAGAAGGCCCTCCTTGGATTCAAAGAGTTTGGCATCCATTCCCTTGCCAGTATCTGCAAATTGCAATTCGATGTTCTTGCATGCTTCGTGGGAAGGGTGACGATGCGCATGAAGGGTCAAGGAGCCACCCTCAGGCATGGCTTGGATGGCGTTGAGTGTCAGGTTGAGCAAGGCTTGCTCGAGTTGACCAGGATCGGCTTCAATCAGTGGAAGGTCGGAGGCGATATGCATTTCGAACGCGACGGACTGTTGGCGCATTTTATGCCGTGTCAGGGCATACAGACTATGGAGCAATCGCTCGAGGTTGACCGACTCGACACGAGGCTCATCATGGCGGGCAAATGCCAAGACGCGCTCTACAATCTCATTGAGCTGGTCCATCTTCCGCCCAAGCAAAGAGGCATCTTCATGGCGGGGATCCTCCTCTGGGAACTGCAAGTTCATGGCATGATACACCATTTTCATGACGGTGAGGGGATTGCGAATTTCATGAGCAACTTCTGCGGCGAGGAGTCCCAGGGCAGAAAGTTTTTCACGACTTCTGAGTGCCTCCTCCATCTGACGAATTTCACGATTGAGAGTGGCACGTTCAATTGCCATGGCGGACACATTGGCAAATGCCTTTAAAACATTGATTTCATCGATCGAGAAATGATGAGGCTGGTCAGTATAAATACTCAAGACTCCCAGCATGTGGTTTTCGGTGCTGAGGGGTACACAAAGCATGCTGACCAAACCCTCTTGTTCTGCCAACTCGGTATTGCGATACAAGCTTGAGTGACGCACGTCCTTGAGTTGAATGGGGTGGCCACGACGAACGACGGTGCCCGCAAACGATTCGTCAATATGTAATCGGGGTTTGGCCTGGTAGTTTTCACCCGCACCGTAGGCAGCTTTCAGGTCTAGCCATTGACCCGAATCATCCAATAAAAGCACCGAACCCATCGTGGCCTTCATCAGCCCGCAAGCCTCGCGGGTGATCGATTCGAGGCCTTCATCAATACCCAGGGTATGTTGAATGGGTTCGTTGATGCTAGTAAGCGATTCCA
>Ga0181567_10002525_pt1 | contig 13666 bp, 11 predicted proteins | sample 101ome_14_FD_133761 | JGI IMG/M metagenome (GOLD analysis project Ga0181567, IMG submission 133761) | Coastal salt marsh microbial communities from the Groves Creek Marsh, Skidaway Island, Georgia - 101403AT metaG (megahit assembly) | ecosystem: Environmental > Aquatic > Marine > Intertidal...
CAGTTCAGCCGCGCGCGCTTCTTGTCGTTTCCTTCAACGATATACCAGGGCGCTTCGTCGATATTGGTGCGTTCGAACATCTCTTCCTTCACGCGGGTGTAATCCTCCCAGCGGATACGCGACTGCAGGTCCATCGGGCTCAGCTTCCACTGTTTCATCGGGTCGTGAATGCGCATCAGGAATCGGCGCTGCTGTTCCTCGTCGGTGATGGAAAACCAGTACTTGATCAGCTTGATGCCCGATCGCGCCAGCATGCGTTCGAATTCCGGCACGTCGTGAAAGAAATCCTCGACCTGCTCTTCGGTCGCGAAGTTCATCACCCGTCCGACCCCGGCGCGGTTCTACCACGACCGGTCGAACAGCACGATTTCGCCGGCGCCGGGCAGATGCGGCACGTAGCGCTGGAAATACCATTGCGTTTTTTCGCGATCGGACGGCGCCGGCAGGGCGACGGTGCGACAGATGCGCGGATTGAGGCGCTGGGTGATGCGCTTGATCACGCCGCCCTTGCCTGCCGCGTCGCGGCCTTCGAATACCACGACCAGCTTGTATCCGGTGGCCTGCACCCAGTCCTGCAGTTCGACAAGCTGCGCCTGCAGACGAAACAGTTCACGGAAATAGTCCTTGCGCGGCATCGGATCGTAATCCTGGATGTCGCTCAGCGCCTCGCGCGCCTGTTCGGAGATGCCGAGATCGTCGATCTCCAGTTCGAATTCCTCGTCCAAACTGTCCAGCACATCAGCCGATATCCAGTCCAGTTTTCTGCTGTCGAGATTTCCGTCCGCCATGCCCCTTCCCGGAAATTGCTGTGTGTCCCCGCCGTTACGGGCCCTTAACGGTACCCCATGACAAAAATTTGACAAATCCATGACAGGTACGGCCCGCCGTCGGGCAATCGGCGAATCCGCTTGCCTAAGCTCTTAATACCTGCCCAAGATACAAAGTCTTTGAAACGCAAACGTTCGACGACCTCCCAACAGGCGTCGCACTCGACGCCACAAAAACAATCAGCGCGGTCGTCGGCTGAAAGGGAGGAAATGATGGCCGGTGGTACCCGCTGCGCTGCGATTGTCGGACCCTATCTGGGCGGCAAGACCACGCTTCTCGAAAGCCTTTTGTTCACGGCCGGCGCCCTTGACCGCAAGGGATCGGTGAAAGACGGAAACACGGTCGGCGATTCGTCGGCCGAGGCCCGCGCCCGGCAGATGAGCACGGAAATCTCCGCCGGGGCGATGACGTATCTGGGAGAGAACTGGACGATCCTCGACTGTCCCGGGCCGATCGAGCTGATGCAGGAATATCTCAACGCACTGAACGTCGCCGATATCGGCGTGTTCGTCGTCGAGCCGGCGATCGAACGGGCGACGACGCTGTCTCCGGTCTTCAAGGCGCTGGAAGCGCGCCGGACGCCGCACATGATTTTCATCAACAAGGTCGACACGCTGACCGCCCCGGTCCCCGAAATCGTCGCCGCCATGCGCGAAGTATCGGCCAACCCGCTGCTGCTGCGCGAATATCTGATCACGGAGGGCGAGTCCGTCATCGGCTATATCGATCTGATAAGCCGGCGCGCGTATGCCTATGTCGACAACGCGGAATCGACGGAAATCGGTTTCCCGGAAGACCTGGCCGACGAGGTCGAGATCGCGCGCGGGGATATGCTCGAAATCCTCGCCGATTTCGACGATACGATCCTCGAAAAACTGCTGGAGGACGAACTGCCCGATGTGGAGGAGATATACGCCAGAGCGGCCGAAGCCATGCGCAACGGTCAGCTGGTGCCGGTTTATTTCGGATCCGCCGAAAAAACCACGGCATCCGCCGCGTGCTGAAGGCGCTGCGCCACGAAGCGCCGCAGCCGGCGGCCAGGGCCGAAAGCCTGGGCTTCGAACCGGACGCGGAAGCGACCGTGCAGGTGTTCAAGACGTATCACGCGCAGCACAGCGGCAAGGTGTCGCTGGCCCGCGTCTGGTCGGGCACGGTGACGGACGGCCAGACCCTGGGCGGCAACCGGATCGGCGGCATGCAGAAACCGGTCGGCGCCAATACGGAGAAAATCTCGTCGGCCGGCCCCGGCGACGTGGTCGGTCTGGGCCGCATGGAGAACGTACATACCGGCGACGTGCTGACCGGGGCCGCGTCGGAACCCGACCGGTCGCACTGGTCCGATCCTCTGAGGCCCGTGTATGCGCTCGCCATCGCGCCGGTGAACCGCAATGACGAGGTCAGGCTGGCGACGGGGCTGCACCGTCTGCAGGAAGAAGACCCGTCGCTGATCTTTCGCCAGAACGACGACACGCACGAACTTGTCCTGCACGGCCAGGGCGACATCCACTTGCAGATCGCGCTGGAAAAGCTGGAAAACAAATACAACGTGACCACCATGTCATCGATACCCGATGTGCCGTACCGCGAAACCATCCGCAAGCCCGGGGCGCAGCACGCCCGGTTCAAGCGCCAGACCGGCGGGCACGGCATGTTCGGCGACGTGCATGTGGAAATCGAGCCGCGTCCGCGCGGCAGCGGCATCGAGTTCGCCGACCGCATCGTCGTCGGCGCGGTGCCGAAACAGTACATCCCGGCGGTAGAGGCCGGGGTGAAGGAATTCGCGACCGAAGGCCCGCTCGGCTTTCCGGTGGTGGACTTCGCGGTCACTCTGACCGACGGACAGTTTCACGCCGTCGACAGCAACGAAATGTCCTTCAAGCTGGCGGCGCGCCAGGCGATGTCGGAAGGGTTGCCGAAATGCGCGCCCGTGCTGCTGGAACCGGTGGTAAAGGTAGCCATCGACGTGCCGTCTGAATACACCAGCAAGGTGCACGGGCTGGTCAGCGGCCGTCGCGGCCAGATTCTAGGGTTCGAGGCCAAGGAAGACTGGAAGGGATGGGATTCGCTCTACGCGAACATGCCCGAGTCCGAGATCCACGACCTGATCATCGAACTGCGTTCACTGACCCAGGGCGTCGGCACCTATACGGCGGAGTTCGATCACCTGCAGGAAATCAGCGGCCGGCTGGCCGACCGGATCGTGGCGCATCGCGCGGAAGCGCGGGGCGGCGGCGCGGCGCACTGATCGTACGATCGGAGACGCATCGTTCCTCGGCATGAGGAAATTCGAAAAAGGCCAAGTGGTGTCCCCTCTCCCCCTCAAGGGGTGGGGACTTTGCTCCTGCCTGTCTTCCAGAGGACGGGGCGCTTCTTATCTCGCCGGCGCGGGCTGAATGCGCTTAAGCCGGGGGGCACTGCCGTCGGCTTCGAAACGCTCGATCTTGGCGCTTTCCATCAGATCCTTGACCAGGTCGGCAGCGATTTCCTGGGACAGTTCCTGCCCCAGCTGGGCGCGGCTTTCCTCGAAACTGGGCGGCTTGGACTGGCGCTTGTCCTCGACCAGAATAACGTGCCAGCCGAACGGCGACTGCACGGGCGTCTTGGTGTATTCGCCCTTGCCCAGCGCGAAGGCCGCTTTTTCGAACGGCGGGACCATCTGGCCCCGGCCGAAATAGTCCAGATCGCCGCCGCGCGATTTCGACGGTCCGATGGACTTGTCGGCCGCCAGTTTGGCGAAATCCGCACCGCCGTCCAGCTCCTTGACCAGCGTTTTCGCCTCGTCCTCGGTCTTCACCAGGATGTGACGCGCGCGGACTTCTTCCTTGGACGGGAATTTCGCCACGGATTCCTTGTATTTGGCCTGTAGCGCCTCGTCGGTCACGCGGGCGCTTATCACCTTGTCGAGAAGCGCTTCTTCCAGAAGGCGGTCCTGGATCAGCGCCATGCGCTTCTTGTAGTCGGCGGATTCATCCAGCTTGTCGGCGCGCGCCTTGGCAGCCATCAGCTTGGACCGGACGAGCTGATTGACGAGGGGGGCGAACAACTGGTCCATCGGCAGGTTGCGGTACTGTTCCGGCAGCTGGGCGCGCGCGGCGGCGACGTCGGATTGCCTGATCTTTGCGCCGTTGACCGTGGCGACGACCGGGTCGGCCGACACGGAAGTATCCTGCGTCTTGTCCTGCGCACCGGCGGGCAGGCCGACCGCAAGCGAGACGGCAACTGCGGCCGCGAATTTCCCGAATTTCATAAGCTGTTCCTTTTTCTTAGCGCCGTGAGTGCGAGCGGTGTTGCCGCCATCGTAACCGGTATCGGCACCGGACCGCAGTAACGTTTTGTAAATAGCGCGATTTTTGTCGGATTCCAGCGGCTCCGGCCGCGTTTACATTGACTTGACGGATTTTGGTGCATATCTGTGCGGCAAACCCCCGTTTATGGTAGTGTCCAGCCGCTTTGCCCCCCGGCATGTCAGGGCGGCGGTCCAGTCTGAGGAATTCGAATGCTACAGTCGATCGCGCAACGCTTTTTCGGCAGCGCCAATGATCGCGAAGTCAAACGCCTGCAAGGCATCGTGGCGCAGATCAATGCGCTCGAACCCGATGTGGAAAAACTGACGGACGACCAGCTGCGCGCGCGCACGGACGAATTCCGCAGGAAATACCAGGACGGCGCCGATCTGGACGATCTGCTGCCCGACGCGTTCGCCACCGTACGCGAAGCCGCCAAGCGGACACTGGGCCAGCGCCACTACGACGTCCAGCTGCTGGGCGGCATGGTGCTGCATCAGGGAAAGATTTCCGAAATGCGCACCGGCGAGGGCAAGACCCTGGTCGCCACCCTGCCCGTCTATCTGAACGCCATCACCGGCAAGGGCGTGCACGTCGTCACGGTCAACGACTATCTGGCGTCGCGCGACGCCGAATGGATGGGCGAGGTATACGAATTCCTCGGTCTCACCGTCGGCTGCATCACCCACGGGCTGGAGGACCACGAACGCCAGGCCGCCTATGCCTGCGACGTGACTTACGGCACCAACAACGAATTCGGCTTCGACTATCTGCGCGACAATATGAAGTTCCGCATCGAGGAAATGGTCCAGCGGGAATTCCACTTCGCCATCGTCGACGAGGTCGACAACATCTTCATCGACGAGGCGCGTACGCCGCTGATCATCTCCGGCCCCGCCGAGGACGCTGCCGAACTATACGCCGCCATCGACAAGGTGATCCCGCGGCTCGGTCCCGACGATTTCGAGAAGGACGAGAAACAGCGCACGGTGGTGCTGACCGAAAACGGCACCGAGAACGTCGAGCAGATTCTCGGCGAGATGGACATGCTGAACGGAGAGACTTTGTACGACATCACCAACGTGTCGCTGGTCCATCACGTTCAGCAGGCGCTGCGCGCGCATACCCTGTTCCAGCGTGACACGGACTATATCGTCAAGGACGACGCCATCGTCATCATCGACGAATTTACGGGCCGCATGATGGAGGGTCGCCGGTTCTCCGAAGGCCTTCACCAGGCGCTGGAAGCCAAGGAAGGCGTCACCGTCCAGAACGAAAACCAGACCCTTGCGTCGATCACGTTCCAGAACTATTTCCGCCTGTACCCGAAACTGGCCGGCATGACCGGCACGGCGATGACCGAGGCCGGCGAGTTCGCCGAGATTTACGGTCTGGAAGTAGTCGATATCCCGACCAACGTGCCCCAGGTCCGGATCGACGAGGACGACGAGGTCTATCGCACCACGGAAGAGAAATTCAACGCGATCCTCGAAGAAATCCGCACCTGTCAGGAAAAGAAACAGCCGATCCTGGTCGGCACGGTGTCGATCGAGAAATCGGAACTGCTGTCCGAACTTCTGAAGAAAAACAAGATCGAGCATCACGTCCTGAACGCCCGGTTCCACGAACAGGAAGCCTTCATCATCGCCCAGGCCGGTCAGCCCGGCGCGGTGACCATCGCCACCAACATGGCGGGCCGCGGCACTGACATTCAGCTGGGCGGCAACGTGGAGATGCAGGTCGAACAGCAGATCGCGGCGCTGCCGGAAAGCCAGCGCGAGGAGAAACGCGCCGAGCTGACCGCGAAGATCGAAGCGGACATCGCCGAGGCTAAAAAGATGGTTCTCGACGCCGGCGGTCTCTACGTCATCGGCACCGAACGCCACGAAGCGCGCCGCATCGACAACCAGCTGCGCGGCCGGTCGGGCCGCCAGGGCGATCCGGGGCGCTCGAAGTTCTACCTGTCGCTGGAAGACGACCTGATGCGCATCTTCGGATCGGAACGCATCGACACCATGCTGCGCAAGCTCGGCCTCGAAGAGGGCGAAGCGATCATCCATCCGTGGATCAACAAGGCGCTGGAAAAAGCCCAGAAGAAGGTCGAGGAACGGAACTACGAAATCCGCAAGAACCTTCTGAAATACGACGACGTGATGAACGACCAGCGCAAGGTGATCTACGAACAGCGCAAGGAGCTGATGGTCACCGAAGACGTGTCCGACACCGTGGTCGAGATGCGCGAACAGGCGATCGAGGACGCGGTCGCGCGCTGCATCCCGGAAAAGGCCTATGCCGAACAGTGGGACACCGACGCGCTGCACGAAGAAGCGCTGCGCCTGCTGGGTCTCGACCTGCCGATCGCCGAATGGGCGGGGGAAGAAGGCATCGCCGACGAGGAAATTACCGACCGACTGAAGAAACAGTCGGCCAGCAAGATGGCGGCCAAGACCGCGAATTACGGCGCCGAGCTGATGCGGCTGGCGGAAAAGAGCCTGCTGCTGCAACTGCTGGACCAGACCTGGAAGGAACACCTGCTGGCGCTGGATCACCTGCGACAGGGCATCGGGCTGCGCGCCTATGGCCAGAAGGACCCTCTGAACGAATACAAGCGCGAAGCGTTCGACATGTTCGAAGGCATGCTCGACAATCTGCGCGAAACGGTCACGTCGGTGATGTGCCATCTGGAACTGTCGGTCGACGCCGAGGAACTGGCGGCGATGGAAGCGGCCCAGACCGAAATGGACATGCAGGAAACCCGCATGGACCCGGCCTTCGCCGATGCGGAGATGGCAATGGCCGGCGATCCGGGACTGCACCCCGCCGCGCCGATGCAGACGCAAAACGCGGCGACCAATGTGCTGACGGCGGACACCGATCCGGCGGACGCGCCCCCCGGCTGGGAGCTGAATGCAGCGCTCGGCCGCTGGGTCGACCCGAACGATCCCGAGTCATGGGGCAAGGTGCCGCGCAATGCGGCCTGCCCCTGCGGTTCCGGCAAGAAGTACAAGCACTGCCACGGGCGGGTCTGACGGTCTTTGCCGACACCGCCCCGCTGCGGCAATGTCATCCCCGCCGGAACTTTATACTGCGGCGATTCCAGTCACGACCCCCGCCGCACGATCAGAACACCGCTGACGACCAGCATCGCGGCCCCGATCATGGTCATGACGTCGGGCACTTCCTGCCAGACAAGGAAACCGGCGACGGTCGCCCACAGAATGGCGGTGTAGCGAAACGGCGACACCAGCCCGGCGGCGCCCAGCCGCAGCGCTTCGATCATCAGAAAATGCGCGCCCGCGTTCAGCAATCCATTGACGATCAGCCAGATGGATGCGGAAAGCGTCAGCGGTTGCCAGCCGAGCGGTATCGTAAAAAGCGTCACCGCAACCATGAGGGCGGACGCCCAGAACAGGACGGAAATCGACGTATCGCTGCGCGCCAGCCGCCGGGTCATCAGATCGCGTAGACCGCTGGCAACCGCCGCGGCGACGGGTATCAGCAGTGCCCATTCGAAACCAACGCCACCCGGACGAATAATCGCCAGCACGCCGGCAAATCCGATGATAACGGCTATCCATCGCGCCCACGACACCCGCTCGCCCAACATGCGCATAGAGAAAACCAGCACCACAACGGGGGACGAAAAGACGATCGCCGTCACAGTCGCGATCGGCAAGGCGCTGAGCGCCCAGACGATCAGCGCCGCACCGCCCACATGCAGGATGGCACGTAACGCCTGTCCGGTGCGGTCGTTGATCCGCAAATCCCGCCAGGCGTCCGTGCGCCACACATAGATCAGAACAACGGCGAGGGCCACCGTCTGCCGCAGGCAGAGAATCTGGCCGATGGGAAAGGTTTCGACGAGATGTTTAGACACGGCGTCGTTCATCGACAGGACGCCGGCGCCCAGTATCATGATGCAGACGCCCTTCGCCGCGTCGGATCTAAGTATCATTATCTGCGATCAAGGACCTGACAGGACAGCGCGCCGGTCACGCCAAACCCGTGACCCGTTCCCGATGCTGCTTCACGCGCTCATGCTGGCGCGCTGGCTGTAGGCCTTTTCCGCGTCGACCACGCTGGCGTCGTCCTTCATGACGAAGTCGTAGTGGCCTTCGTAGAACGGGCCGTCGAAGCCGTGTTCCTTCGCCGCGTCCGCGTCTTCGTTCAGCGTATAGGGCACGACCAGCGATTCCTTCACGCCGAACACGGCGTCCGAATCCAGATACTGGCTGTCGCTGTTGAAAAGTTCGGTCTGAATGGTCTGATAGCCGTCTTTGTAGATCAGGTAATGCAGATGCGCCGGGCGCCAGGAATGACGGCCGGTGCCGTTGAGTATCAGCCCGACCGGGCCGTCGGTCGGCACCGGATAGTCGACCGGCTTGCGCGACAGGAACCAGTAGCGCCCGTCCGCGCCCGTCCGGAACTTTCCGCGATAGGCGTAGTCTTCGTATTCCGCCGGCTGGCCGACCTGCGCTTCGTAGAACATGTTGGGCGCCGTCTGCCACAGATCCATGATCACGCCTTCGATCGGGTTGCCGTCCGCATCCGTCACCTTGCCGTGGATATAGGCCGGCTCGCCGGTCGGATCGCCGAGGGAGATATCGAAACCCATTTCCCGGGCCGGCGCGCCTTCGCGGTAGAACGGGCCCAGCAGACTTGATTCCGTGGCCCCGACGCGCACCCGGTCGCCGAGAATTTCGCACAATGCCGTCATGCCCAGCACGTCGCCCAGCAGCACGCCCTCTTCGCGCTTGTCGTCGGAGATATGGCCGACGTTCTGGATGAAGCGCGCCGCGTAAAGAAGCTCGTCCGAGCTGAGGTTTACCTCGCGGATGAAATCGTGAGCGTGTTTGACCAGCGCCGTCATGATTTCCTTGACCCGCGGGTCGGTGTCGTCGCCGATTTTATCGAGCACCGCCTGGGTGACGTTTTGTTCAGTCAGATCGCGCATTTCTCGGGTCCCTGTATGTTGCGATCAGATGATAGAACAAACTTCGTCGAATTCGTAGCGGTGCAGACGTCCGCCTTTTATTCCGGAAAGATCGCCGTATCCGATATTCACCAGGAAATTCGATTTGACCGTCGTACCGGCGAAGAATTCCTCGTCGACCTTCGCATTGTCGAACCCGCCCATGCCGCCAGCATCGAGCCCGACGGCACGCACGGCCATGATGAAATACGCGCCCTGCAGCGTCGCCTGCTGATAGGCGAATTTTTCGGCGACGTTTTCATCGCCTTTGAAACGTTCCGCCATCTCGGGACGGATGGGATAGTTCTTGGCAAAATCTTTCCAGAAACTGTTGTCGTAGCCGATAATCGCCGTGGCCGGCGCGATCATTGTCTTGTCGACATTCGCCGGCATCATCGCAGGTTTCAGACGCTCCTTCGCCTCGGCCGATTTGATGAACACCACGCGCATCGGCTGCGTGTTCGAACTGGTCGAGCCGAATTTCACCAGATCGTAGATTTCGCGCAGCTGGTCGTCGCTGACGGGCTGGTCGGTAAACCAGTTATGGCTGCGCGCTTCGCGGTAAAGAAGATCCAGCGCGGCATCGTCCAGCCGGGCGATTTTCTCGCGAACTTCGGTAATGCGTTTTTGGGCAAGTTCGATCTGGGCGTCGTCTGACATGTCTGGTGTCCCTATGAAATTTCGTTGTTCGAAGAAAATAATATTTTTCGATAACAGAACAATATAGTATTTTTCGGCATATCCTTTCTCAATATGGAAAATATAGATGGATCAGCTCCGACAGATGTCGATATTCGCGAAAGTCTCGGAAACCGGCAGTTTTTCGGCTGCCGCCCGGTCTCTCGGGGTGTCGAATTCCGTGGTCAGCAAATACGTGTCGGGGCTGGAGGAAAGACTTGGCGTGACCCTGATCCAGCGGAACACCCGACGGTTGGTATTGACGGATATCGGCCTCGGATATCTGGAACGCTGTCAACGAATATTGTCGGACGTGGAAGAAGCCAATCTCGCCGCCACCAACGAACACGCCCAGCCGCGTGGTACGCTGAGGATCAATTCGGCGCTCTCCTTTGGCCAGCGCTACCTCGGACCGGTGGTCTCCGAGTACGGGGCAGCCTACCCGGACGTCACTCTGGAGATCGCCCTCGACGACCGGCGGGTCGACATTCTGGAAGAAGCTTTCGATCTGGCTATCCGCATCGGCGCCCTGGAGGATTCGAGCCTGATCGCCCGCCGCTTCGCCAACGTCCGGCGCCTATGTGCAGCGGCGCCTTCCTACCTGGAAAAGAACGGTACACCCCAGCATCCCCGAGATCTGAAAAAACACAATTGCCTGATATTTGGCCGCGGCGGATGGCTGGAACCCTGGCAGGTGAATGGTGCCGACGGCGAAATGCTCATCGACTGCGGCGGCAATCTGTTCTGCAACAATGGCGACCTGATTCTCGCCGCCGCCGTTGAAGGCGCCGGAATCATCTCAATGCCCGATTTTATCGTTTGGGATTCAGTGAAGGACGGCCGTTTAGTTCCGGTGCTTGAAGATTACGTGTTTCCGGAAATGGGCATTTACGCCGTTTATGCGCCGAGCCGACACCTGTCGGCGAAGATCAGGACCTTCGTCGATCACCTGGTGAAAAACTTCGCGCCGGAACCGTACTGGATGATTAAAGACCCGCCGTTTCGCCCATCTTGAGAAACTTTTCGCGACGCTGCTGACGCAGCACCGTGCCGTCGACGCCCGCGAGTTCCGCCAGGTTCTTCGAGATCGCGGCGCCGGCCGCCCTGATGGTGGCATCGCGGTCGCGGTGGGCGGCGCCGACGGGTTCGGGAACGATCTCGTCGATGACTTCCAGCGCCAGCAGATCCTGCGCCGTCAGTTTCAGCGCGTTCGCGGCATCTGTCGCGTGGCTGCCGTCGCGCCACAGAATCGAGGCGCAGCCTTCCGGCGATATGACCGAATACACCGAATGTTCCAGCATCAGGATACGGTCTGCGACCGCGATGGCGATCGCCCCGCCGGAGCCGCCTTCGCCGATCACCAGACTGATAACCGGCACTTTGAGTTCGAGGCAGGATTCGATCGACCGGGCGATCGCTTCCGCCTGGCCGCGTTCCTCCGCGCCGATGCCGGGATAGGCGCCCGCGGTATCGACGAAAGTGATGACCGGCAGACCGAAACGGTCGGCCAGATCCATCAGGCGCTGGGCCTTGCGATATCCTTCCGGACGCGCCATCCCGAAATTGTGTTTCACGCGGGATTCCGTGTCGTGACCTTTTTCCTGGCCGAGCACGACGACGGAACGGCCGTCGAGGCGTCCCATGCCGCCGATCACCGCGTGGTCTTCCGCGTAGGCGCGGTCGCCGGCCAGCGGCGTGAAATCGGTGATCAGGGCGTTCACATAGTCCAGGCAATGCGGCCGGTTCGGATGGCGGGCGACCTGCACTTTCTGCCAGGCGGTCAGTTTTCCGTAGGTCTGCGTCAGCTGTTTGTCGACGCGGGCCTGCAGCCGTTCGACCTCGTCAACGATGCTGATTTCGCCGTCGTCGCTGAGATGACGCAGCTCCTCGATCTTGCCTTCCAGCTCGGCGATCGGTTTTTCGAAATCGAGGAATGCTCGAACGCTTGTTTCTGCCATTGCTATATCCGGATACCTGCCAGGGGATGAACGTCCTGTACCAGCGACTTCAGCCGTTCGTCCAGGACATGGGTGTAAATCTGGGTCGTCGAAATATCGGCGTGACCGAGCATTTGCTGAACGCTCCTGAGATCGGCGCCGTTGGCCAGCAAATGCGTGGCAAAGGCGTGGCGCAATACATGGGGCGATATCCTGCGCGGGTCAATGCCGGCGGACACCGCCAGATCGTGCAGCTGCTTGGCGAACGCATCGCGGGTGACGTGTCCCGCCGCGCCGCGCGACGGAAACAGCCACGGCACGGGTTTATCCCCCTCCTTGGAGAGCTTTTCCCGAAACGTCAGCCAGGTCCGGATCGCGTCGCGGGCGGCGTCGCCCAGCGGTACCAGACGTTCCTTGCCGCCCTTGCCGCGAACGGTGACGATGCGGCCGTCGCGCGACAACGACGACAGCTTCAGGCCGACCAATTCTGAAACGCGCAGCCCCGTCGCATAGAGAATTTCCAGCAGCGCCACCAGCCGGGCGCCGCGCCAGCCGTCGACATCCTGCGCCGCCGCCAGCAATGCGTCGACTTCGGCAAAGCCCAGGACTTTAGGCAGCGGCCTGCCGAGCCGCGGCGCATCGACGGTCGAAGTCGGATCGTTGTCGCGCAGGCCTTCCAGCATCAGGAAACGCTGGAACTGGCGGATCGCCGACAATTTCCGCGCCTGCGTCCGCGCCGCCAGGCCGGCATCGGAAAGCTGCGACACGAATCCGCGGACATGCGCCGCGCCGGCGGTGACACCGTCGACGCCCGCGCGGGACAGATAGATCAGATACTGCCGGATATCGCGGCGATAGGCTTCGATCGTGTTCAGGGACGCCCCGCGTTCGGCCAGCATCATTTCGAGAAACGCGTCGAGATGCAGGGTGTCCGTCTGTCCGCTCACGGCGCCGGCGCTCACAACCCGGACGCCACGGCGGTTTCGACGGCAAGACGCCGGGCGTCGCTTTCCAGTCCGACGGCGCGCAGGGCGGAAATCACGCGCAGCGCATCTCCGAGTTTCAGAACGCCGTCTTCGCTTTCTCCCGCGCCGACCGCGGCAAGCAGCACCGCCTCGCCAAGCCGGCGGCCGCCGGTCGCCTCGTCGACGCGGCTCTGCCAGGCGACGTTCAGCCCGGTATCGTCGCTGCCGAAAGGCGCATTAAGCAACGACTGCCAGGCAACGGCGGAAATCGGCCTGCCGAGGGCAGCCATCAGCGCGAAAAGCGTCCGCGCCTGACGCTCGCCGGTTTGCGGATCGGCCTGGCGGCGGACGGCGTACCAGTCTGTCAAAAGTGCGCCGGTCAGGGGGACGGTGCCGGTGGTATCCGCCAGGACGGCGAGCGGCCACAGCGCCGCCTCAGCAGCTCGGGCTTCGTCCGACGCGGCGCGATCGCGCGCCGCTATTCTGTACCATTGGAGCGCGGCATCCATTCTCCCGCCGGCGAACAATACGCGCGCAGCATCGCCGGCGAACCAGTTCAATTCCACCGCCGGAGTCAGTTCCGCCACCAGCGGCATGCTGGGCCCCGCGATTTCGGCATAGCTGTCGCGTTCGCCGCCTATCTGCCAGGCACGGCGCAAAACTTCGGCCCGCGCCAACGGCACTTTTTGCGCCGCCGCCGACCTCAGGATAAGAGCGCGCGTCCGCGGGCTCCAGTTTTCCTCGGCGGCGGTGATGGGTGCGTTCAGTTCTTCCGGTGAGAACGGAATGCCCAGATACAGCCGGAGAACCTGCTCGCCGGTCAGCGCGCCTTCCCGATGCGCTTTCTCCGCCGCGATCAGCCGTGCGGCCAGTGCCACGTTGGGCGAGAGCGCAACCGAGCGCAGGACGGAAACCGCACCGCCCTGCACGATCTCAGCGGGAATCTGCAGCTTCGCGGCACGCATCATCGCAAGATGCAGCGCCGCCGGAGCCTGCAGCGCC
>Ga0181567_10002542_pt1 | contig 13611 bp, 15 predicted proteins | sample 101ome_14_FD_133761 | JGI IMG/M metagenome (GOLD analysis project Ga0181567, IMG submission 133761) | Coastal salt marsh microbial communities from the Groves Creek Marsh, Skidaway Island, Georgia - 101403AT metaG (megahit assembly) | ecosystem: Environmental > Aquatic > Marine > Intertidal...
CGCTGTACATCTAAACTCTCGACTCTAGGTACTCATTTTCGAGTAAGTGCTGAGTCAGTCCCGACTGGTGGAGAAGGTGACCACGCCGTCTAGCCGCGGATCTTTGGCCTCTTCACTTGTTCCACCTTGGAGCGTTCCCTGCAACAGCTCTTGCTCCTCCAGCTCTAGCTGCTGCCGAAAAAGCTCTTTCAAATTGCCTTGCTCTATTTCCACCAGTATTCGAATATCCCGCTCTAGCCCCTTAAGCGATGCGATCTGGCGTTCAAGACGGTCGAATCTTTCGGAAAGACTGCCAATGCTTTTTTCTTGCTCGGCTACAACTTCCGTGATGTTGCTCATTTGCGCTGTGAGGCTACTGATTTTTGCTGCTCGCTCATCAGACGCATTGCTAAGCTTCGAAACCTCTTCGCTCACAACGCCCACCAATTCCGAGTTCGCAAGTCGCAGCTCGTTGTTACCATCCAAGATAGATGCCTGACCCAAGTCCAATAATTCGAACCTAGTGTCAAGCGTAGCAAATCGCTCCAGACCGGAATTCATGTTTACCACGCGCTTGGTTAGCGACAACGTTGCTGCCTGTAAATTATCGACTTCGGATGCTAACCGACCGCCGGTAACCATCATCATTATGACGCAAAGAAAGACTGCCCCAATTGCAATAAAGGAGACCCGCTTAAGGTGAGTGTCCAGGGTGGGATCGAGTGAGGTCTGAATGTTATATATAGGCCTTTCACCCACCGGATCGCTGCTTTTCGGCGCTTCTACAATGTCTGAAGCTACCACACCCTCAACACTAGTGTCCTCGACTGAAGCGTCTGCCTTCTCAACTGACGCGTCTGCGCTCTCGATTGTAGCCTCGGTTTTTGATTGGTTTTCTGTCTTTTCCATAATTGACTCCTAGCCAACCAATGTACAGAGATTATCGGCCATTTGATGGTAATGTTTAGGCTGTTTATAAAGCTGAGAGAATCCTATCAACGAAAGATCCACCCCAAGATATGAACTGTTCCAGCATACTCAAAAACCATTCCAACCAAGGCACAACAGATTGGATGATGAGAGCACCTTCACTCGAGTTGTAAAGAAAATCCCAAGCAAAAATTATAGACAGAAACGCTATAAAGAATAGGGCAGTGGTCACGACAAAACGCCTGAGCCAGCTGTGGTCATTTTGCGCTGGATCAACCTCATTATCGCTATTGAGATTGACATCACTCTCTGATTTTTTTGGTTCGTCAACGCCGGACTCTTCCAGCGATGAAGGATTCAATTGATCTATAATGTCATTGCCAGCTTCAACTTCTGTCTCCACCTCGTCTTGAATCTTTAGAGCTAGCTCTCTCCATGGGGAATCGATTAACGCAGACATTAAGACTGATAGCTCACCACTTTGTTTTGCCTCTCTAAAAAAGGGCTCAACGCGCTCAGGGGAAAGCTGAGGCAAACTAACTACACTGTTTTGTCGTTTAGCCGCTATGTTAGCCACTGTAGGCGGGTTTATTTTATCCGATCGGCCAAAAGCGATCAGGCTAACGTTCGCACCAGGGAATGCACCAATTAAAGATTCGCAGCTTATCCAATCTTGAATATTGGAGTTCGTGATCTCTGGCATGAAGATAATCGTTTTTGGTTGATCATCTAAATTTCGTGCTTCATCAATAGAAACCTCCGCAAGAAGTTTATTGAACCAGCCCACTATGCCCTCAACGTCAGGTTGAAACATCCTATGAACTGCAAGCCCATCCGTGTCTTTTAGCTCATTGTAGAGACGCAAAAAAATGGCATCGAGATAGAACTCTTCCTCGGAAATCACAAGAACGTTCTTCCTACCAACACAAACGTCCTGCCGCAAAGTCTCCAACAGAATTTCGTCTTTATCGTCTAGCAATACATTGTTACCTAGTTTCAATCTGGCACCCCAATTAGCTTCAACGCGAATTTACTTCAACCTCAAAGACAGGTCATCTAACAAACTAACCGTCGAATATTTCGGATCTCTGACCATTCGAATCAAACAAAAGATCATCAGGCACCTCGAGCTCCGGGCGCGAGGGTCTGCCACTGTCTCGGTTGATCGCGTTGATATTGAAAATATAGGCTATAACCTTTGCAACCGCCTCATATAACGCTTCTGGAATAAACGCTCCTACTTCAGTGGTGAAGTAAAGTGCCCGAGCTAATACTGGCGATTCAAAAAACGCCACGCCCTCCTCTTTAGCTACTTCTCTTATGCGTCCTGCCACGTGATCAACCCCTTTAGCAACCACTTTGGGTGGGTCATCGGACGATGGATCATAGGCTAAGCAGACGGCAAAATGTTCGGGGTTCGTAATCACCACATCGGCCTCGGCGATCGCTTCCATCATCCTTGCTGTGGACATTTCACGTTGCTTCTGCCGTACTTTGGCTTTTAATTCTGGAGATCCGTCAGTCTCCTTTCTCTCGTCCTTAACCTCCTGCAAGGACATTTTCATTTGTTTGTTGTGTTGGTAAGCCTGATAAGGTGCATCTATCAGAGCTATTAAAATCAAAGTACTGCTGGCCACTAAGAAAGAGGTGATCAAAAGAGTAGACGCTTCGTTAATACCGGGCTCAAGCGCCATGAGTGTTATTTCACCAAACTCAGGGACAGCTGCGAGTATTAAAAACCACGCCGTAATACCTACTAGACCAAACTTTAGTAAGGCTTTCGCTAGCTCGACCAAACTTCTTACACTGAAGATTCGCTTGAGTCCTTTCAATGGACTTAGTTTTGAGGCCTTGGGCTGAATCGCCTTCCAGGCAAAATTAAACCCGCCGAGAAAGCTTGAACTAATTATCGCTACGATGGCTACCAGAATCAAAAGTGGTGTAAGAGTGCCGAGAGCGCTAATCATTGCCTCCGGTAAACGAGCGATGGCTCTGGAGGGGTCAGTTAATGTTCCTGCGTCAAAAACAAACCCAGCCGCGAAGTCATCTGAAATACTCTTAAACAACGACTCACCAAACAAGTATATAAATGACGCAACGCAGATCACCGACGCCGCAATTGTTGTTTCCTGTGAGCGCGCAAGCTGACCTTCTTCACGTGCCTTCAACAGGCGCTTGGCAGTGGGCTCTTCTGTCTTCTCCTGCGTGTCTTCTTGACCTTCAGCCATTTTGGACCACCCATAAATTCTGGGCCACATCGAATGCCTCAAGCCAAAGCCACTGAATTCTGCTCCCAAAATTAGCCATAAAAACAACTATTAGGATCAATCCACCTAAAAGCATCGCGGGAAAGCCAACGGCAAAAATATTTAGAGCAGGTGCAGCACGCGTTACTACCCCAATGCATAAATTGATTAGCATCATGATTAACATTACAGGCAAAGCAATCAAAACTGCGCCTAAAAATGCCATTGACGACCATATAGTCAGGTTCCAGATAGACGCAGTGAAGTCAATATCTCCTCCCCCAATTGGAATTGCCGAAAAACTCTGTAAGAGAAGCTCAATTAGAAAAAGGTGCCCACCCAAGGACAAGAAAATCAGAGTCGACAAGACGACTAAGAAAGAGGCAATCACTGGGACCTGCCCCGCATTGGGGTCAATTGTTTGGGCCATACCTAACCCCATACTCATGGACATCGACTGCCCCGCCGTGACTATCGCAGCATTTACAATTTGAAGTATGAGAGCTAAAAAAATACCGATCATTAACTCAAGGGCTATCAAAATGAACCACGGCACTGACAGCGGATTTACAGCAGGTATTGCTATTTGATCGAAAAAGAAAACGGTAAGTAAGAAGGCTAATGCAATCCTGATTCTGACGTTAACAACCTGAAGTGACACAAGAGGGGCCGCGAGCAACATTGCAGAAATTCGCAGGAATGGAATAAGTCCCGTCGTTAAGATAACAACCAACTCGTCAAGCAATAAATTCATTGCGAGAAAAGTTCGGGTATCCGCTCGAAAATCATCAAAAAGAACTCGCTCAGAACAAGTAATTGCCAATCACCAAAAATCAGTAGGACAGCAACGACTGCCATGAGTTTTGGTATAAAACTGAGGGTCATCTCTTGGATCGAAGTCGCAGCCTGAAGCACACCAATTAACAGTCCTAATGCGAGAGCAGTAATAAGTATGGGGCCTGCGACGTAAATCACAGTCCAAATGGCTTCCCTTCCGATTCCAATCGCTTGTGTGGGCTCCACAATGCGGCCCCTTAAATGAAGCTTTTAGAGAGAGAGGTCATTAATAAGGTCCAGCCATCAACCATCACAAATAAAAGAAGCTTGAATGGGAGTGAGATAATCATCGGAGATAGCATCATCATGCCCATGGACATAAGTACACTCGCTACGACCATATCAATTATTACGAACGGTATGTAAAGCATGAACCCGATAATAAATGCACTTTTGAGCTCTGACGTTATAAAGGCCGGGACTAAAATAGAGAGCGGTGTATCAATAGGCGTATTAATATCGGCGCTATCGGCGAGAGCAACAAATGTTTGTAGATCCTCCTGTCGCGTTTGTCTCAGCATGAAGCGCTTTACAGGCAATTGGCCCACAGTTATGGCCTCTTCAAATTGTATTTGCTCTTCTGCATAAGGCTTTAAAGCGTCCTCGTAAACTTCTGAGAACACGGGTGTCATAACAAAGATCGTTAAGAACAAAGCTATACCAAGTAGCACCTGATTTGGGGGGGTTTGCGCTGTGCCTAAAGCCTGCCTTAACAACGAGAGAACGATGATAATTCTCGTAAAGCTCGTCATCATGAGCAGCAGCGACGGCAACAGGGTCAGCACCGTCATTAACGCAAGCAGCTGTAGGGTTACCGAGTATTCAGTTGCCCCTTCCGCTTCCTGAACCGCGCTAAGAATGGGAATCCCGGTTTGAGCTGATGCCACCGAGGCTACGCACAGCAGAAGCACTGCTAAGCAAAGTTTAAGCACCAGATAGACCTCTTAAGTCATTGGCTCTCTTCAGCAAACATTGTTCAAACACAAACAATGCGCCTCCCCTTAAATCAATCGGTTACGCCAGACTCGAGCAATGAAATGCCTCCATCGGTCACTCCTAACAACAACCGGCGATCATTGTAGTCTACAACCACCAATTCTGCATTTCGGCCAATTTTTTGACGACTGATCACTTTGACTAAAGGCCAATCTTCGCCCCGATTAGTCATGCGTTTAAGCACCGCTGCTGCTAGTAATATAAGTAACAGCACGAACAGGAGTGCACCCACACCCCTGATAAAAAGCATACCTTCCGCCATATATCGCTAGAGTTTTTCGACGCGATCCTCTGATGGGAGGATCCTCGTTAATCGCACACCATATCGGTCATTAACTAATACCACCTCTCCTTGAGCAACCACTGTGTTATTCACTAACAAATCCAGCGGTTCCCCCGCATTTCGCTCGAGCTCGATCACGCTTCCCTGCTTGAGGCGAAGTAAATCTCTAATCTTAAGGCGAGTTCTTCCAACCTCTACCGACAAAGTTACTGGCACGCTCTGCAGCACATCAGCACTCACCATTGCATCGAACGACTGCAGCGGTTCGGCGTCGTTGCCCTCTACTGTGGCCTCCAACTCTTGCGTCTCCTCGTCACTCATTGATTTCTCCGTCAACCTTCCTCGGTTGTTATGTGTCATCAGATTCCGATAACTCAACAGACCTTACTAACCGTGCTGCCGCATATCCGTTTGCGTTACCAATTTCAGCTTCAAATAAGGGTATATCTCCAACCAACACCCTCGCTAAATCGTGCTTTCTCATATCCAAGATATCACCAGCTTTAAGATTATCGAATTGCCCTAGCGTCAGATCTATTTCACCCAGTATGACTCTGTGTTGAAGCTCCGCGTCTGACGTCGCATCAATTAGCTCTCTCTCCCAGATACGATGGTCTACTGATGGATCATCAGAGTCTTGCACCCTACCCCTCAAGACGTCCCTGATAGGCTTCAATGTGGCGAACGGATATACAACATCGATGGCACCTCGCTCTTTTCCGGACAACTCCACATCCAGGTGACACACAATGACCAAGTCGTTTTCATCAACAATTTGAACAAATTGCGGGTTTATTTCTGAACCAACGGACTCGCAGGTTAAATCCATGATTGGCGCCCACGCCTCAGTGAGAGATGAGAAAACCACCTCCAGCATGATGTTGATTATTCTTGTTTCTGTCGGCGTGAACATGCGACCTGGTGGCAAGCCGTCAATACCTCGCCCAAACCCACCAAAAAAGTTGTCAAGGGCCGCAAAGATCACGTTAGGGTCGATAACCACCATCGACGTACCCCGCAAACCAGACATTCTCATCGTATTTACCGATAGCGGGGCCTTCAAATCGGAGAGATACTCACTAAACCTTACGGTTTTCACTCTATCGGCAGTGACACGAGGACTTGTACGGAGAACTTCTAGTAACCCAAGTCGTAGATGACGTGTGAAGCGCTCAGTAATCATATCTACTGCCGCCAGATTAATACCGATAGTGGTGTCTTCCGTAACCAGGTTATGTGGTCTCACCGATTTCTGCTCAATCTCGGAGGGATCAAGCACGGCGGCAGTGAAATCTGCTTCCTCGTGGTTCGACACGAGAGCGTTTAGTTCCTCATCGGAAAGTCGATTTTGATCTTCATCCACCATAACTGAAACTCACCTATACCCTGACTTTCAACGCCTACTGAACTACAAACTCAGTAAATAGAACTTCCTCAACTCCCCCGAAGTCCTCATACTTCTCAAGCACGGAATTGATAGCCATCTTCAATTTCTCTGCTAATTCCTTGCGGAACGAATCCTCAGAGAGCTTGGCCTCATCGACTGTCCTCATTACATCTAGGATTTCCGACCTGATTGCGAAATCATGCTTTTCTATGTTTGCCACAACGCGATCATCATAATGAGTCATGATTGCGACCTTTACTTGCATAACCTTTCTGGAATTTACAATATTTGCGACTAAGGGACGTTCCATTTCTTTGTAGGTGTTCTCGAACCGCGTCAGCTCAGGAGTTTCCAACGTGTCCTTAGCAGGGCCCCGAGCTAGCTCCTCAGCCCTCGCTCTAGCCTCCTCCGCATCGAGCTCGAGCTGTTGTATCGTCTCCTCGATCTGTGACCCCGAATCAGTTGCGAACGGTCCGGCCGACACAAAAAACATGGTTGCAAGTACAGTCACAGCCACTACGATTAATGCCGCAGCACCTAAAAGCAAATACCTTAACAATGGCTTCTTTCCCAACCCATCGTTCTCTAATTCATCATCCGCCATATTTTTCCCCTAAACTTATTCCAAAAACCTTACTACGCCAGATAGTCCACAGTTTCTGCATCAAGAGTTAAATCCTCTACCAATAGGTTGCTAGCCGTCTCATTTAAGTCGACAGCAGAGTCATCATGATCATGAGAAGACATGAGTCCGCGCTTTTGGTTATCGCGCGCATTATCGTTTACCTCAAGATTTGAAAGCTGGAGACCGCCCGCCTGAAGAGCATCCCTCAATCGCGGGAGTGATTCAGATAGTAAGTCACGCGTAACTGGGTTGGTGCTCGATATTTGTGCATCTAAGCGACCATCACGCACTTCCATTGCTATATCAACAGCGCCAAGTTCGCGGGGATGCACATTGAAGCGAAGATTGTAGTTTCCTGACTTCACATTTTGAACCAATCGTTCTGTCAAGACTTGCGAAAATCGCTCACTCAGAGCGACTACATCACGGACAGTATTAACGCTTGATTGGTATTGGATTGCACGAGAACCGTCATTATTTGTGGAACGAGAAACCAAGGGATAACCCGTTCCGCTCGCAGAAAAGTAATTCAGGCCACTCTGGTCACCTACAGAATTCGTCAACGGAGCGGCTGAAGCGAGGCTCTGAGCTTCGGGTGAGACTGGAGCGACTACAGGATTACTTGATAGTGGTCGCGCGGTCGGGACGTCCTCCGCACCGCGGTTATTCGCAAAGTTTCTTAGATTCAACGCGTCACTTGAAGTAAAAGTCTTCTCTCTAGTTTGCGCTTCGACGTCTAAAATTTCGAACTTACTCTGAGCGTTGCTTTGAACCTCGGGTTTGGGCCCAGCCGGTTTCTGAGCCGCCATCATTGAGGAATCAAGTTCAATCTGGCGCGGACGATCAGGAGTGCCTGTCGCCGCGGCCGAAACACCTAACCGATACTCAGCACCCCGTTGAACATTACTAGTGGTTAAATCACCGTTAGCATTCAGGGTCCAAAAACTTCTGACCCCTGTCATCTGAGTTGCGCTTGTCACCTCCACTGGTGGTTGCGTTTTTACTGCCACCTCTCCCCTGGGCGAAACCGCACTGACGAATTTTTGCTCCAACAAATTTGCAAGCTTATTAACGTCAAAGTCAGACAATTTGATGGCCTTATCCGAGCCGATCGCATCGATGACCGCACCTCGAATTTGAATTGCCTCTCTCGAGAGTTCGTATGTAGCTAAGTGAGCTTTCGTCGCGAAGCCATCATTTGAAGACAAGGTCCGCCTGATTAAGGCAGTCACCTCGCCGCGATGAATTTCGACTGCCTGTTGTATGGAAGGGTTCCCTTCAGATTTAGGGGCGAGCAGTGAAGCAAGCTGATCGACAAATATCGTTGAATTCGCTAACTTCTCAATCTGATCGAAGGTCCTATCCGCGGACAAAAAGGCCGTATCAGCTGATAATGCTGACTCTCCTACGTCTACTCCCGTATCAACCTCGATGCCTGCATCACCCTCAACAACTCGGGTAGCGGTCATCATCTGCTCAGCGAGTAATGGATCATTTGAAGCTGGCGACGCACTTTCTCTAAAACCACTAAAAACCTGATTGGTAAAGCTATTTGGCAAAGACTGTGATTTGGCAAATTCCGCTACTTCGCTAAGTGATGCGGGTCCATTGGGTAAAGCAATTTCTATCAAGCCTTGTGGACCCTTTACTCTCAAAACACTCCCATTGCCCGTTTTGCTGTCTACAGGTTGCGGTATGATTTCAGCATGAGGCGAGTAGGTGTTTGACGCATCAATTTTTGGTTTTGCTGCGATCGATTCACTGCTCGATAGTTGCGAGTTAGAAGCAACTCGGGTCGCGTCGTTCGCCTCTCTCGATACAAGCTCCATTGTTTCAGCAACCCATCTCTGCGAGTTGGCCTCAGGTTTGATGCCATTCACCAACGCTTCAGGATCACGTGTGAGATCAGTACCAAGCTTATTGTCGGGCGGATCAAAATTGCCGGTCTCTTGAGAATGCGGCAAAGATTTGCCGTCTCCGACAGGCTGAGCGGACGCTAATACCTCATGATCGAGCGGTGCCTTTGCTATAAGCTCGCGCACCGAAGAATCCACATTCCTCGTACTGGGGTCTGCCGCGTAATGAAGTTTTTCCGAGGTGACAGTCGCTTTACGGTCAGAACTTTCCGCCGAAGTGATCACTTTAGAATCAGCGGTTCTAGGCGAGAAAGTCGCCTCAGGATCAACGTTGCCCGCAGCATTGGCTGCATTGAAAGCCTCTTTAAAGGCTCTCCCTGCCTGTTTAGCGGTTTCGCCAGACGTATCAGTGGCATTGCCACTTACATTCTTACCAGTTGTCTGACCAGTTTCAAAAAATACTTTAGGGTCCATACCTTCTATCCGATGGTTCGCACTGCCCCGTTACCAATGCAACATGCGTGCCAATTAGTCAGGTCTAGCATTCATTACCCAATCTTCTAAGTCACCAGCCTCGTCAAGTTCGCGAGCATTTGCATACTCGAGTAAGTCCCTGTCTCTCAAAAACTCATATTTTTTTAACAATCGAGCACATTCAGCGACCCTTGACTTTAGTTCTACCTCATCGTCTTTTAATTCTGCAATCGCATAGTCTAGGTTTGCTTTTAACTTTGCTACGCTCGATCGAAATTCACCATCAAAAGCCAAGTCGCCGGAGGAAAGATACTTGCGATCAGACAACTTACGCCAACTGTCAGCTTCTTGCTCCTCCAGCGTCGCTTTATTTTCATATGCCTTTTCGATCTCTCTCACTGACCACAACAAAGCCTTCAGTTCTTCCTGATATGCAACATCATACTTTTTGATGAGGGCATCCCACTTAGTTTTCATTCAAAGCGGGCCCCCAGAACAGAGGCAAGCTCATGCTCAGCATTTTCAAGCGAACAGGGTTCAAACTGATTTTGTTGAATGTAGTCGGTCAGCGCGGCCCTCAATTGAATAGCTCTATCAAGGTCTTTATTCACCCCTGATACATACGCGCCCACCATGATGAGGTCTTTGTTCTCTTCGTACAAAGACCATAGCCTCCTCATCTCGACCGCGTTCTCCAAATGAGAATCGCCCACAACCTTGTCTGCCAACCGTGAAATCGAGCCGCGCAAATCAATCGCCGGATATACCCCCGAATCGGCCAAATCCCTCGACAGCATTATCTGACCATCGAGGGTCGCTCTCGCTAGCTCTACAATGGGGTCATTACCCAACTCAAATTCTGCAAGAACCGTATAAATCGAGGTGATTGAGCCATCAGCATCTCCCATACCCCCCCGTTCAACCAATTTTGGTAGCTGCGAAAAAACAGAGGGCGGGTACCCTTTGTTGGTTGGAGGCTCACCAGCAGCAAGTCCTATTTCTCTGTGAGCCTGCGCCACTCGGGTCAAACTGTCACAAAGAAGGAGAACGTCCTTTCCTTGATCTCGAAAGAATTCGGCAAGTAAATGCGCTGTATCTGCCCCGCGCTTTCTCACTACCGCTGGAGTATCAGAAGTTGCAAGCACAACAACAGAATTGGCAAGACCCTCAGGACCCAAGACTTCGGTAATAAACTCCGAAGCTTCTCGGCCTCTCTCTCCGACTAGAGCCAAGATGACAACATCGGCTTTAGTGTAGCGCGTCATCATCCCCAGTAACGTGCTTTTGCCAACGCCTGAGCCGGCAATCAAACCAACGCGCTGCCCTTTCGCCAAAGTTAAGACTCCATTTATCGCTCTTACACCGACATCAAGAGGTTCGCGGACTGAGTTCCGCTTCAGAGGTTCAATTTGGCGACCAGCGAAACCACTATTTAACGAGTTCGGTAATGTACCCGCATTGTCGAGAGGCCTACCTAGGGGATCGATAACTCGGCCAAGCAGGGATTTGCTGACATGTACCGAGGATTCATTGTTCACCAAAGTGACTTTACTTTCCGTGGACACGCCGCTGACCTGGGCCAAAGGCATCATGGTTACGCAATCACCCTGCAGCCCAATTACCTCGGCGATGACGTCTTCATGAGCTCCCAGCGGGGATCTTACCTTACAAAGCGCGCCGAACGAGGCGTTCAGGCCAATTGAAGATACAGAGTTCGCTGTAACAGCGGAAACAGGACTCCAACGCACCTCTCGTGGCTCAACAAGGTGGGGCCAACTATCTCGCGTGCTCGCACTTTTAGTCATCATCTTCAATAGCAAGAGCGGAAGACACCTGAGACAGCAATTGTTCTCGAACCTGCGACAACTGCTCGGAAAAGCACCGCTCTATTGATACGAAATCGTATTCGACTCTGACATCTAAATCATCAAAGGTAGTGTCAATTTCGATCGGAAGTTTACGCCCATCATGCTCAAAATTATGGATTTGTTCTTGCAGCAGCATATATATCTTTTCAGACACCTTAATGGACACAAGCTCCTTAGGATCGACGTCGCTTTTCACCAAAGTGTTGGTAATGAAGTCACGTATAGAGTTCGAGTCAGTAGCGAGCACGCCCAGAGAGGCAACCTCAGCCACTTCTAAAGACAAGTCGATGAGCTGAGACCAAAGCGGAGGCAGTGCATCCAGCCTCGAGACAATAGCGTCAATGGCTCGATCAGAATCTCCAGCTCTCGCCAACTCCTCCTGCACGCCGGCCGTATGACCCTCCGCAAACCCTTTTTTGTAAGCCTCTTCGGCTAATGCCTCTGGCGTTTGAAGCTCATCCTCTGTCGACGAATCTTCGTAGTCGGCGGTTGCATGTTCATCTGCATTCGCTTCCTCAGTCTCTGATTCAGAGGTAAGGTCTCCATCAACTTGAGAGCTTCCAGGCAAAACATCCCAGGACTGGGGCACGAATTGGTTTGATCGAGTGTCGATCTCGCCATTGAGAGTCGCGCGAGAAAAGTTACGCGCCCTTTGCTGCGCAGCTAATAACTCATTCAACTCCCATACGACCTTTTCGCTAGATTCAGACAAAATCATCACCTCTTCCAGCAAGCACCAACTCGCCAGCATCTGAGAGTTTCCGCGCGATCCTCATAATATTTTTCTGGGCATCCTCCACATCTGAGATTCTCATCGGACCCTTAGACTCCATGTCGTCGATAAACATAGCCTTCGCGCGCTGAGACATATTGTCGAAGAACTTGTCTCTAGTCTCTTCACTGGCACCTTTGAGTGCGACCATTAGCAGATCGGAATCTATGTTGCGCATCATCACCTGTATCGCACGATTATCAACCATCGACAAATTCTCAAACGTAAACATATTGTCTTGGATTTGGAGTGTTAGATCTTCATCGATATCAGTCAGTGATTTCATGATTTCAGTTTCAAGATCAACTTTCACGAAATTCATGATCTTCGCAGCAGTTTTCACACCACCAAAACTTGAAGACTGAGCTGACGAATTTGTAGAAAACTGCTCTGCCATGATTCGTTCAAGCTCTTCCATGGCCGAAGGTTGCACAGTTTCTAACTTCGCAACCCGCTGCATAATTTCTCCGCGTCTATCTTTGGGCAAGAAATTAATTACATCCGCGGCAACGTCGTATTCTAATACCGACAATATTATCGCAATCACCTGTGGGTGTTCGTTAATGATCATGTCAGCAATCGCTCGTGGATCCATCCACCGGAGAATTTCTAGCCCCTTTGTGGACCCGCTGGGCAAAATTCTACTCAGGACGGTACTAGCTTTATCTTCGCCAAGGGCCCGCCTCAAAACTGATTCAACATAATCAGTTGTTCCAAGACCCAGGTTGGTTTGCTGTTTGATTGTGGAAACGAAATCGTCAAGTACCGCACTTACGGTCTCTTGCGATAGATCAACCACACCTACCATAGAAGATCCCAGAGCCTGAACCTCGCGAGGGCTCATGTACTTAATGATATCAGCTGCCTGGGTTTCACCCATCAGAAGCATGAGAACAGCTGCCCTCTCAGTTGAGGTCATAATCTGAAGCTCCGCCTTTACGAAATCCGGAAGCTCCGCCGGCTCATTTCCCAGTTCTTTATTTTCAGACGGCTCCGCCATTCAAACCTCCGAACCCTTAAGCGGGTTTAATCATCTTCTTCAGCACGTTAGCAACACGACCAGCATCCTCGGCAACCAACAATCTTACTATCGCGACTTTGTCATCATAACTATTAGCTGTGTCTAGCATGTCTGCCGATATCGCAGACTTCTTGGGCTTAAGCTTCGCTTTTATTTCATCCAAAGCCTCTCCGTCCTCTAACGCCTGACGGTCCTCGGCACTCAACTCTCCATCAGCTAATTGCTCAGCCAAAAGCGCCTCAACGTCATCGTCCTTACTTGGCAGATAAGCCCTTAGCACGGGCGCAACGACTATTAGGAAAAAGGCAATAAGACCTAGTGAGGTCATACCGTGACG
>Ga0181567_10002575_pt1 | contig 13530 bp, 11 predicted proteins | sample 101ome_14_FD_133761 | JGI IMG/M metagenome (GOLD analysis project Ga0181567, IMG submission 133761) | Coastal salt marsh microbial communities from the Groves Creek Marsh, Skidaway Island, Georgia - 101403AT metaG (megahit assembly) | ecosystem: Environmental > Aquatic > Marine > Intertidal...
CTCTTCACGGAGCGACATAAGACCTGGCATCTCTGCCTCGGCTAATTTGATTTCTTGTCGACCCCATTCGGCCAACGACATATCTTTAACTTTGTAAGGAATGTATTGCGTTACTTCGCTCATCGTTTCTTGTCAATTAAGTTCGGCAAAGGTACATAACAAGACCGGAGCGCAAAAGTTTGTAATAGGATGAACCACAGGATTGTATTTTCAGAGCTAAAAGCGGAACTCGACATCCGTTTTGAGGCAATAGTGCCTGTGGAAGATCCTACGGAATTGTGGTGCGATGAAGACCGCGAAAAATGGAAGCGGATCGCATCAGAAGCTAAGCGAAATGAGATGGCGGCGAGTCGCCTCGCACTGCTTCGTGCCGGACAGTTAGACTCACTTAAAGCGCTGTATTTCGACGGAAAACGCCCCTGTTATCCCGGAAGTCATGTAAGTATATCGCACTGCAAACATGGTGCGGTTGCCGTTTTTTCTAACGCCCTTCGTGTCGGTATTGATATTGAAATGGAGCGTGACCAATTGGCCAAAATCAGCCATAAGTTCATTCGTCCAGATGAGGAACATTTCTTGGATACCCTAGGCAAGCAGCACGCCATGCAGCTGCTTTGGGGCCTGAAAGAAAGCCTTTTCAAACTTCATGGACTGGGTGGTTTAGACTTCAAATCGCATTTACATGTGGTTCAATTAGATCGCAATTCCTCTGATACGGGATGGGAAGGTTTAGCTTGGATTGAGAAGGATGGACTTCGGATGCAGACGCTCGTTCAAGCCGTCCAGCACGAAGGTATGTACGTTTGTTTAGCGACGCATAGACCCGAAATGGTCCCGATAGAAAGTGAACGTTTAGTTCTTCGCGAGTGGCAAAAAGAAGATGCGCCCTGGCTCTTTGACCTCAATAGTGATCCCGAGGTCATTGAATTTACCGGAGATGCTGGATTTGAGAGCATCAGGGCTGCAGAAGGACTTATTACACAGTACCCGAACTACCAACGCGACGGTTACGGCCGTTGGATGGTCAGTTTAAAGGACGGCACCCCTATTGGATGGTGTGGGCTCAAGAGAAATCCATGGGGTATCGATCTCGGTTTCCGATTCTTTCAAGCGCAATGGAACAAGGGATACGCAACCGAAGCTGCCCAAGCCACTATCCATTGGGCAAAAACGCATGGATTGAATAGGTTGGTGGGACGTGCATTAACAGGAAATCCTGCGAGTATTCGGGTGTTGGAAAAATTGGGATTCACAGCTTTTGATGCGCAACCCATAGAGGAATTTGCCACAGGACAATACATGCGTGAAGAGGACTTGGAACGCTGGAAAGGTCAATTAATGTTGATGATGAAATTAGACCTTTGATGCAACTAATATTCACCGGAACAGAAAGCACCTTCAAGACGGCCCTCAGCAAGGCCGTGGCTACCGCATTAGAATGGCCCCTGAGTTCAGAGTATGCACGTGAATACATAGCTAAGCTATTGGCGGAACAGCCCAATCTCGATATGCACCATTTCACCAAGGAAAGCTTTCTTGCTTGTGCCATAGGACAAATGGAACGCCAAGAGCAGATGGGCTACTACAGCGATAAAAATGTTGTTTTTGATACCGACGGGGTGACCTTAGCGATTTGGGGAGTGGATAAATTCGACGGTGCTGAGGAGCAATGGCTCACTCCTCCAAAAAATGGCCTCTACCTGTTATGTGCGCCCACAAACGCCGCCAGTGAAGACCCACAGCGCATCGATGCCGAACGCAGGGAATTCTTGCATGTACAGTACATTCAATGGCTCGAAAAACTTGGCCGTGAATATATCGTATTGACTTCGGAATCGTTTGAGGAGCGACTTACGGAGACGCTTCAGCACTTAGCAGCGCGGGGAATCAGATAATTCGATTCAAGGAGTCATTAACGCGCTGACGGAGTTGGTTCCATTTGTCAAATTCCGTCATGTAGTAGTCGATATCCACATTCTCCTCATTGAACGTATCCTTGAGCGCCTTGAGTTTTCTTTCCACCCAAACAGACTTTAAACGCAAGACCGTTTCTGGGACCAATTCCTTTACCGTGTTCTTCTCGGAAGGCAAATAAATTTCCTTGCGCTCCCAATTACTCAGTGTGTATTTCTCTGTTATGGCATCCGTAGCTACTTGTACTATAGCAGGATCCTCCTGCATGGTCCAAAACTGAGTATCAGGAACAAAATCCTGCTCCAATTCTGCTTTTACCATTTCAAAAATGGTCGCAAAAATGGGCGTTTCGAAAGTAATTCCATCTTGTTCTATAGAGCGAACAATCCATTCTGTAATACTAATGGGGAAGGAATCCTCTAAATCCACCCCCTCTTCGAGCATATCCTCTGTGCCCCGGGAAATGATCAAATTAATGACCTGTTCCTCCTGGAATTGACCAAAGGGTTGCTTCGGCATTTCCGGCGTGGTAATGACCTCCATCGGAGGAGCTTCGGCCTGTTTTCTTTTGGCTTGGCGGTTCTGCACATTAGCCAGACGCGCCAATTCCTCGTACAATGCATTAGGGTCAATTTCAAGAATTCGAGAAGCCTCTTTAATAAAAACCTCTTGCCCAATGGCATCCGGAACTTTGGCAATACTTCCAACCACCTCGCGAATCATTTCTGCTCGCTTCAATGGATCCCCTGCCACGTCTTCAAGCAGTACGCTAGTCTTGTAGGAAATGAAATCTTTCCGATTATTTTTCAAGAAAGCCTCTAGCTCCTCGGTGCTGTGTTTCTGAGCAAAACTATCCGGATCTTCACCATCCGGGAATGGAACTACACGCACATTAATGCCCGCCTCAAGCATCATATCCAGTCCCCTGAAACTTGCACGAATACCTGCTGCATCACCATCATAAAGGAGGGTGATATTAGAAGAGTATCGTTTTAACATGATGATCTGTCCCTCGGTCAAAGCTGTACCCGACGAACTCACCACATTCTGAACACCGTTCTGATAAAAGCTGATCACATCCGTATACCCCTCGACCAAATAGGCCTCATCCTTTTTGACGATCTCCTGCTTCGCCTGATACAAACCATAAAGCACCTTGCTCTTGTGGTAGATCGGGTTTTCAGGTGAATTCAGGTATTTCGCAGCCTTGACATTTTTCTTTAATATCCTTCCACCAAATCCAAGCACACGCCCTGAAACACTGTGAATAGGAAACATCACACGGCCTCTGAATCTATCGTACCAGCCGCGTTCACCATTCATCGAAATCCCACTATCCTCTAATGCCTTTTCATTGTATTGACTAGAGATGGCGTATTTCGCGAAGGCATCGGACGCTTCAGGGCTATAGCCCAATTGGAATTTTTTAATGGTCTCCTCTGTAAAGCCGCGTTCTCGAAAATAACTCAATCCAACGGCGCGCCCCTCCTCAGTTTCGTGGAGTTGTTCCTGGAACCACTTATTAGCCACATCCGAAATTAGGAATACGGCCTCGCGGTGATTTCCTGCCGCCAATTCCTCCGGAGTTTGTTCGCGCTCCTCGGGAACCTCGATGTTGTATTTCTTCGCAATCCATCGCAACGCTTCTGGATATGACATCTGCTCGAGCTCCATTAAAAACGTCACCATGGTCCCTCCTTTACCAGAGCTAAAATCCTTAAAGATCTGCTTAGCCGGACTGACCATGAAGCTCGGTGACTTCTCGTTGTTGAAAGGACTTAGGCCCTTGAGGTTGCTTCCACTTTTCTTCAATTGAACGTATTCGCCAATGACCTCCTCTATACGGGCGGTGGCAAAGATCTGTTCAATGGTTTCTTGTGGTATTCTGGCCATAGCATTGCAAGATACATTCTCTAAATAAAAAAGCCACCCTTTTGGGGTGGCCAAGCAAGCTGATTAAAAGGTTACTTATTTCTGTAAATGTACATTTAATTGCGGGAACGGAATACTGATACCGCGCTCGGTGAAAATCTTGTACACCGCCGTATTCATATCGTAATACACCGGCCAATAATTTTCACTGTCGACCCAAGCACGCACAATAATGTTTACGCTAGAATCGGCCAATGCAGCCAACTCCACCAAAGGATCTGGCTCAGCATGTACACGTTCATCCTTCTCAAGCAAATCTCGGATGATCGCTTTCGCCTCATCCAAGTTTGAACCATAATCAATACCAAATGTCCACTCCAATCTTCGCTTAGGCTGAGCGCTGTAGTTAATCAAACTCCCGTTGCTCAACCCACCGTTTGGAATGACCACCTGCTTGTTGTCAGGTGTGGTCAAAGTGGTCACAAAAATCTGAATACTCTGCACAGTTCCTGAATAGCCTTGGGCCTCGATGTAATCACCCACTTTAAAAGGCTTGAACATTAAGAGCATGGCACCGCCGGCAAAATTTTGCAAGGTGCCGCTCAAAGCCATACCAATGGCCAAGCCCGCCGAAGCCAGTACAGCTACAATAGACGTGGTCGCCACGCCCAATTGGTTTATCGTCGCAATCACTACGATAGACTGCAGACCGATCTTTATTAAGCTCTCCAAAAATGTCGTCAACGAAGCATCCACTTCGCGCAACTGCAACGCTTTGTTAAAGGCGCGCATCATTAATCGGACAACGCGCATACCTATCCAAAAAATGAGCAAGGCCATCACGACATGTTTCGCCCAGACCAAAACATTGTTCTGAATGGTTTCAAACGGAATTCCAAGAATCTCTTCCATGGCTATTTCTTTCTTTTAGCGGTATAGTCGAGCACTACTTCAAGTGCATCGCGTTCAGGGGATTGAGGAAAAGTATAAAGAATCTCTTTGGCATCTGCGATGTGCTGTTCCATTTTCGAACGTGCATATTCCAGCCCACCCGAATTTCTCACGAACTCGACCACCTCTCTGACCTTTTTGGGACGGTCGTGATGCTTTTTGATAGTCTTAATGATGTATTTTCTGTTCGCCGCATCCGTTTCCTGAAGTGCCTTGATTAATGGCAGGGTCATTTTCTGCTCTTTAATATCAATTCCCGCGGGTTTACCCGTCAAATTGACTTTTTCGAAGTCAAAGAGGTCATCCTTGATTTGGAAGGCTAAACCCAAAGCGCGTCCCAGTTGTCTAAACTTTTCAATGGTCACCGTATCTGCATTCGAACTTGCCGCACCGACAACACAACAGGTTTCCAAAAGCGAAGCCGTTTTTTGCTGTATGATCTCATAGTACACCTCTTCGGTGATGTCCAATCTTCGCGCTTTCTCAATTTGGAGTAGCTCACCCTCGCTCATCGCCTTCACTGCGCCACTTACGTGTTCAAGCAATACGTACTGCTTCGTCTCAACCGCAAGGAGCAAGACTTTTGATAGCAGGTAATCACCTATCAATACCGCCACTTTATTTTTCCAGAGTGCGTTGATAGAAAAAAAGCCTCTGCGCTGATCGGCATCATCTACCACATCATCGTGAACCAATGTTGCTGTATGCATAAGCTCTACTAAAGAGGCACCTATATATGCACGCTCGGTAACATCACCGGCAATTTTTGCACTTAAGAATACGAGTATAGGGCGCAGTTGCTTCCCCTTGCGCTTGACCATATAGCGCATGACGCGATCTACAAGCGGAACATTTGAACTGAGGTAACCTTTGAACTTCTCATCAAAGGCCTTCATCTCCGCAGTAATAGGCTGCTTAATTTTATCTAAGGTCGCCATTACTTCCAGCCGTTTTGTTTGCAAATCTGCTCGTAGGCCTTTTGCACATTTAAGAAACTCTCCTTGGCCGCAGCTTGGGCCTCAGGTCCAGCATCAGTTAATCTATCGGGATGGAACTTCATGGCCATCTTACGGTACGCTTTCTTAACCTCAGCTTCAGTGGCATCTTGACTGACCTCTAAGACTTTGTGCGCCCAACCACTATCCTCTTTTTTGTGGAACATAGCTTCGATGGAAGCAAAATCATAAGGATTGATTCGCAAGTTGCGGGCAATGCGGCGAATCTCCTCCAATTCCTGATCGTGCAGATGACCATCTGCTAAACCTAGCTTGAATAGGAAATGGACCAATTGCAAACGGGTCGCATGCGTCGTGAAACTATTGATCTGACCACAAACTTTTGTCAATGGTATAGGCTGGTCAACAATCTGGCGAAAGACTTTGAAACTCTCATTGGCGCGTTCCTTACCGAACATACCCACGAACTGTTGACGGACAAAATCTAGTTCACTTTGTTCAACCTTTCCGTCGGCCTTGATTACACGGGCAGCAAGGACAAGCAAGGCAATATGAAAGTCACTCGGAGACCCTGAGGAGGCATGCGGTGGGTTTCGACGACCGGTCTGGCCTGATGTGCCTTCGTCACCGTGCACGAGGTCGTGCATCATATTTCCAAAGGCCACGCCCAATAGAGCGCCGATGGGGCCACCAAGGCTCCATCCTAATCCTCCACCGAAAATTTGAAATAGGCGTTTCATTCGTAGTTCAAAGATAAACTACGTCAGACATTCATCACCTGAATACACCTAAAACTTAGACGAATAAGACAGCGAAGGTTACAATAGCTGAAATGATCACAATCACGAGTGCTATTTGCCCGTATAACTGTGTTTTGGTCATTTTTGGTTCACCCCTGCTAGGATTCCGCCCAGACCGCTGCGCTCGAGCAGGGTCCATGGTAGTGTTTGATGGCATAACGAAAATGGTTTTGTTCTTTATAAATTTAAGAAAATAAGAATGCAATCCAAAGTCCGCGAAAATTTAACTAACACATAATGAACTACTTAGTGAGCGAAAAAACCTACAAAGGGGCATAAAAAAACCCGGGCCTTGGCCCGGGTTTTCTGTCATTAGCATTTCGATAATTATGATCCGCACGCTTCGCATTCGTCCGGATTATCTATTGAACAAGCGATTTTTTCTGCATCGCTAGGTGTATCATTCATTGAGGCCATAGCCTTCTTCTGTGCGTTTACACGTGCCTCGATATCTGCTTCCGTAGGTGCCGCAGCTCCCGGAGCATCAACCTTATCTGCTGTAGCTCCTTCGCTTACACCAGGAGTCACGTTAGTTTGCGCGTTCTTCTTAACCGTGAACTTGATCGCAGAAGAAGCTGGCTTAGAACGCAGGTAGTACATACCTGTTTTTAATCCTTTCTTCCAAGCGTAGAAGTGCATAGAGGTTAGTTTACCCATATTCGGGGCCTCCATGAAGAGGTTCAAACTCTGACTTTGATCGATGAACAAACCACGATCTGCAGCCATATCTAGGATATCGCGCATTGAAATTTCCCAAACCGTCTTGTAAATGGCTTTCAAGTTTTCTGGCACACCGTCGATGTGTTGAACAGAACCGTTAGAAGCCATCAACGCGTTTTTCATATCCTCGTTCCATAGACCGAGGTCAATCAAATCATGAAGCAAGTGCTTATTTACAACAATGAACTCACCTGATAATACGCGTCGCGTGTAAACATTCGAAGTATATGGCTCGAAACATTCGTTGTTTCCAAGGATTTGAGAGGTCGATGCTGTTGGCATTGGCGCCATCAACAATGAGTTGCGAACTCCGTGCTTTTCAACCTCCTCACGCAGGCTTTGCCAGTCCCAACGACCGCTGAGCTCGCCATCCTCAACGCCCCAAAGATTGTGTTGGAATTTACCTTCAGAAATAGGTGATCCTTTGTACGTTTCGTATGCACCATCCACGATTGCCTGGTCCTTAGACGAGGTTACTGCAGCGTAATACATCGTTTCAAAGATCTCCTTGTTCAAAGCTTTCGCTTCATCAGAATCGAATGCTAGGCGCAACTTGATGAATGTATCCGCAAGTCCCTGTACCCCCAATCCTACAGGACGGTGACGCATATTCGAGTTACGCGCTTCTACTACTGGGTAGTAGTTGCGATCAATCACTTTGTTCAAGTTTTTAGTCACCTTGTAGGTTACATCAAAGAGTTTTTGGTGATCAAATTCCCCTTGCTCAGTAACAAACATTGGAAGTGCGATAGAAGCTAGGTTACAAACTGCTACTTCATCAGGTGATGTGTACTCAAGAATTTCCGTACATAGATTAGATGAACGGATAGTACCTAAGTTTTGCTGGTTTGATTTCAAGTTTGCCGCATCCTTGTAAAGCATGTATGGCGTACCTGTCTCAATCTGGCTTTCCATGATTTTAGACCACACCTCACGTGCTTTCACTGTGCGACGTCCACGACCTTCTTTTTCGTATTTCGTGTAGAGCTTAACAAACTCTTCGCCGTGGCAATCGAATAGACCTGGACACTCGTTCGGACACATCAAGGTCCAATCTTCATTCTTCTCTACGCGCTCCATGAATAAATCTGGAATCCACATAGCATAGAATAAGTCACGAGCACGCATTTCTTCTTTACCATGGTTCTTCTTCAGATCGAGGAACTCATAAATATCGGCGTGCCATGGCTCAACGTAGATTGCAAATGAACCTTTACGCTTACCACCTCCTTGGTCCACGTAACGTGCTGTATCGTTGTAAACGCGCAACATCGGAACGATACCATTCGACGTACCGTTGGTTCCGCCTATGTAAGATCCTGTTGCTCTAATGTTGTGGATGCTTAGGCCAATTCCCCCAGCACTTTGAGAGATTTTCGCCGTCTGCTTAAGTGTATCGTAAATACCATCAATACTATCCTCTTTCATTGTCAAAAGGAAACATGATGACATCTGAGGCTTAGGCGTACCCGCATTGAACAAGGTAGGTGTGGCGTGAGTCATGTACTTTTTGCTCATGAGCTCGTACGTCTCAATAGCACTTTCAAGATCGTCCTTGTGAATACCAATACTCACACGCATGAGCATGTGTTGTGGACGCTCAACAATCTTTCCATGCATGCGCAGCAGGTAAGAACGCTCAAGCGTTTTAAAACCAAAATAGTCGTAGCTAAAATCTCTATCGTAGATCAACTGAGAATCCAAGAACTCCGCATTTTTCTGGATGATTTCATATACATCATCAGCGATCAGTGGTGCTGGCTTACCTGTTTCCGGGTTAATGTAGTTGAATAGATCCGTTACGGTTTCCGAGAAACTCTTCTTAGTACTCTTGTGGAGGTTGCTTACCGCGATGCGCGCAGCGAGGTTCGCATAATCAGGATGTTTGATCGTCATCGAGGCTGCGGTCTCCGCTGCCAAGTTATCCAACTCTGCCGTGGTTACGCCGTCGTAAACGCCGTCAATCACACGTTTCGCTACAGCTACAGGATCAACGTATTCGCTGAGGCCGTAACATAACTTTTCGATTCTGGCTGTAATCTTATCAAACTTGACCGCTTCTTTGCGGCCATCTCTTTTTAATACGCGCATCATGGTGTTCTCGGAGGTATTCTAGTGTTGTATATGAGGTAAGTAAGTCGAGTGCTTAGAAGTTGAGGTCGGCGAAGGCATCGTCAATGTTGTGACTGCTTTGCTCTTCTCCAACGCCTGCTTTTTTGTATTCAGAAACGCGTTTCTCGAAGAAGTTGGTTTTTCCTTCCAATGAAATCATATCCATGAAGTCAAATGGGTTCGGTGTGTTGTACACCGGAGGACAATTCAACGTCTCCAAAAGGTGGTCTGTAACAAACTCAAGGTATTCGGACATTAGCTTGGCATTCATACCAATCAAATTCACCGGCAGTGATTCTGTGATGAATTCACGCTCGATATCTAGTGCTTCAGTAATGATCTGAGTGATACGCTCCGTAGGAACCTTGTTGATCAGGTGGTTGTTGTGAAGGTGACATGCGAAATCGCGGTGCAGACCTTCATCACGTGAAATAAACTCATTTGAAGTAGCAAGCCCAGGAAGCAAACCACGTTTCTTCATCCAGAAGATTGAACAGAACGCACCCGAGAAGAAAATTCCTTCTACTGCGGCGAATGCAATCAAACGCTCAGCGAATGAGTCGCTTTCAATCCAACGCAATGCCCAATCTGCCTTTTTCTTAATCGCTGGAAAACGCTCAATGGCGTTGAACAGCTCATCTTTCTCAGAATCGTTATCAACGAGGGTATCGATAAGCAAGGAATACATTTCACTATGAATGTTCTCCATCATGATTTGGAACCCGTAGAAGAATTTTGCCTCAGAGTATTGAACTTCGTTGACGAAATTTTCTGCAAGGTTTTCGTTTACGATACCATCAGATGCAGCAAAAAAGGCTAAGATGTGCTTTAGGAAGTATCGCTCATCATCGTTGAGCTTAGTCTTCCAATCGGTCACGTCTTGGTGCAAATCGATCTCTTCAGCCGTCCAAAAAGACGCCTCTTGTTTTTTATACCATTGCCAGATATCATCGTGCTGGATTGGGAAAATTACGAAGCGGTTTTTGTTTTCCTGAAGTATGGGTTCCTGCTGCATTTTGCAAAAAATTAAAAATCGTTAAGACCGCTTAAAGTAAATCTAAGCAGCTGTAAATCAGTGCATTATCATTTTTGGCTGTGGGCGGCTAAAGTCGAAGGTGCCAACGGTAGTGGCGAACGACCTATACAAACATGACCATCATTTTAAGGAATATCAAGTTGCGCTCTTTGGGTTTTTCCCACAGTTATTAACAACAAGAAAATGTTCCAAATTTGAGAATCAACAGTCTACGCTGCGGACGGGATGATGGTGACCTAAATGGGATGGTGTTTTTAAAAAATAGAACCCTAAAGTTCGGCGGCAATTATCTCGAGTTCGTTATAAAAATCGGATCCGTATTTGCGAATTAGCGGCTCTTTTAAGAATCGGAAAACTGGCACCTTGAGCTCTTCGCCAAGTGAACAGGCATCACTACAAATTGACCAGCGGTCGTAGTTTAATGCCTCGAAGGAAGAATATTTAGCAACTCTAATGGGGTACAAATGACAGGAGATGGGTTTTTTCCATTCTATTTTACCATCCAGATATGCCTTCTCTATGCCGCAAGAAGCCGTTCCATCCTTTTCAAAAACGGTGTAGGCACATTCCTTACCAGCGATCAATGGCGTTTCTAATTCTCCTAATCCTTGGACGCTTTTACCTTGCTGCGCTACAGCTGCCTTTCCTTCTTCAGAGAGGTAAGACTCGAATTTCGGGTACAATTGCTCGAGCAACTCAGCCTCCTCCTCTTCGAGTGGGGCTCCTGCATTTCCTTCGACACAACAAGCACCTTTACATGCGCCCAGATTACAGACAAATTCCTTTTTGAATAGGTCTGTTGATAATAGCTTTCCGTCCAATTCGATCATATTACAAAGCTAATGCGCTTAATAGGGTGTGTAGCTCAGTCAAAGAAGTTAATTTTGCACCACGATTAATTAACTATGGGTTTCAACTATAACGATGCGCTGAGCGCATTCTTGATTTTATTCGCAGTCATCGATATTCTAGGAAGCATTCCGATTATCGTGAGTCTTCGAAAAAAGGTCGGCCACGTTCAAAGTGAGAAAGCAACCATCGTTGCGGGCGCTATCATGATTGTCTTCCTTTTTGTGGGAGAAAGCATCCTTAAACTTTTGGGGGTGAATGTTCAAAGTTTCGCCATAGCGGGTAGCTTGGTTATTTTCTTCTTAGCCCTTGAAATGATCCTTGGCATCACGCTGTATAAAGAAGAGACCCCTAATACCGCCAGCATCGTACCTATCGCTTTTCCTTTGATTGCCGGCGCAGGAACGATGACCTCCTTAGTCTCTATTCGCGCTGAGTTTGCGACCATCAATATTTTGATCGCCATTGTGGCAAACATGGTCGTTGTCTATGCCGTCTTGAAGAATACGGAACGCCTTGAACGCATACTTGGAAGCGGTGGTTTGAGCATTTTACGCAAAGTTTTCGGTGTTATCTTGCTCGCAATTGCAGTGAAGCTCTTCTTCACCAACCTTATCCCCTTACTAAACGCACAATAACGCACGCAATATGTCTGACGATCAATTCAAAAATGTCATTTCTCACGCCAAGGAATACGGCTATATTTTCCAGAGCAGCGAAATCTACGACGGCCTCAGCGCAGTCTATGATTACGGCCAAAATGGAGCGTTGCTAAAAAACAACATCAAGGCCTATTGGTGGGCTGCCATGGTGCAAATGAATGAAAACATCGTAGGCATTGACTCTGCGATTTTCATGCACCCAACAACATGGAAAGCTTCCGGTCACGTAGACGCGTTCAATGACCCACTTATTGATAACAAGGATAGTAAAAAGCGCTACCGTGCCGATGTATTGATCGAAGACCACGTCGAGAAAATTCGTCAAAAGATTGAAAAGGAAGTAACCAAAGCCGCGAAGCGTTTCGGCGAAAGTTTTGACCGTGACCAGTTCGTAAGCACTAACGGTCGTGTGGTAGGGTATCAAGAGAAGATTGATGCTATAATGAGCCGCTTTGTCAAAGCAATGGAGGCAGATGATTTAGCCGATGTTAAGCAGCTGATTGAAGACGAAGAAATAAAATGTCCTGTGAGTGGCTCGATGAATTGGACCGACGTACGCCAGTTCAATTTGATGTTCGGCACCCAGATGGGCTCTGTTGCTGAAGGGGCGTCGACATTGTATTTACGTCCGGAAACCGCACAGGGTATTTTCTTGAACTACCTCAATGTTCAGAAAACTGGACGCATGAAAATTCCTTTTGGAATTGCACAGATTGGTAAAGCGTTCCGCAACGAGATTGTAGCGCGTCAATTCATCTTCCGTATGCGCGAGTTTGAGCAGATGGAAATGCAATTCTTTGTGCGCCCTGGCACCGAAATGGAATGGTACAACACATGGAAAGAGCGCCGATTGAATTGGCACAAGAGCCTAGGCTTCGATACAGCCAAATACAGATTCCACGATCACGAAAAACTTGCACACTACGCTAATGCCGCGGCTGATATTGAGTTCCAATTCCCCTTTGGCTTCAAGGAACTGGAGGGTATCCACAGCAGAACTGACTTCGATTTAAGCCAACATGAAAAATTCAGCGGTAAGAAACTACAGTACTTCGATCCAGAATTGGGTGAGAACTATGTGCCTTATGTAGTCGAAACCTCCATCGGTCTCGACCGAATGTTCTTAGCTGTATTGAGTACCAGCTTAGTGGACGAAACGCTAGAGGGCGGTTCACAACGCACGGTTCTTAACCTTCCTGCATTCCTCGCACCGTACAAGGTTGCGGTTTTACCATTGCTCAAGAAGGATGGACTACCTGAAAAAGCTAGAGAGGTGGTGAATTTGCTCAAGTTTGATCATATGGTTCAGTACGATGAAAAGGATGCCATTGGCAAGCGTTACCGTCGTCAAGATGCTGCAGGAACGCCTTTATGTGTGACCGTTGATCACCAAAGTCTTGAAGACCAAACCATTACCGTACGCTTTAGAGATACAATGGAGCAAATCCGTATTCCGATCGCAGAATTACCTGCCTTGGTAAATGAGAAAGTTTCATTGAGCGCACAACTTGCAAAACTTTAATTGAAATATTTGCGTAGTCAACTGAATTTCAATTAATTTTCGCTTGTTATTAATCTAATCATCAAACGCGTTATGAAAAAAGTACAATGGTTTGCAGCAGCGGTAGTAGCAGTAGCTATGACTGCTTGTGCAGCAC
>Ga0181567_10002577_pt1 | contig 13524 bp, 10 predicted proteins | sample 101ome_14_FD_133761 | JGI IMG/M metagenome (GOLD analysis project Ga0181567, IMG submission 133761) | Coastal salt marsh microbial communities from the Groves Creek Marsh, Skidaway Island, Georgia - 101403AT metaG (megahit assembly) | ecosystem: Environmental > Aquatic > Marine > Intertidal...
AGGGAAAATGGTGGGCGGTGAGGGGTTCGAACCCCCGACCTACTGGGTGTAAACCAGTCGCTCTCCCAGCTGAGCTAACCGCCCGAACCTAAAAAACATAAGGCCGGACATATATGCCCGGCCTCATGCTAAAAATCAAGTAAAATTAGTTGTTCACAGCATCTTTCAATGGTGAACCAGCTTTAAATTTTGGCTGCTTGGAGGCTGGAATATTAATCACAGCACCAGTACGTGGGTTACGGCCAGTTGTAGCAGCACGGTTTGATACAGAAAAAGTACCAAAACCAATAATGCGAACTTCACCACCGCTTGATAGCGTAGCCGTAATAGAATCAAGAACAGCGTCAAGAGCCCTGCCAGAGTCAGCTTTGGACAGGCCACTACGTGTTGCGATATCTGCAATTAGATCATTCTTTTTCAATGTTACCCCCATGTTTTCGTTTCGGGTTTAATAGGTGTGTTAAGTCACTATCCTATGCCAAATCTGAACAGCAAACAACAATTAGATTACCCTAAAAGCTGATTTAATGCGTTATCACCGTATCATTTCCATCTTCCGACAGAACTTTATTTGGCATGTTATCCCCCTTAATATCCAACGCTATGGGTTTATCAATGAGGGCGTTAACCAATACTTCATCCACCATAGTGACCGGTTTAATGGTTAAGGTTTCTTTAACATTATCTGGCACATCAGCCAGATCTTTAACGTTATCATTTGGAATTATTACTGTTTTTATCCCTGCTCGAACGGCAGCCATTAACTTTTCCTTAAGACCTCCGATAGGAAGAACACGTCCGCGCAAAGTCACCTCACCTGTCATGGCAACATCACGGCGGATAGCATTTCCGGTCAAGGCTGAGACAATAGATGTCACCATAGCAATACCAGCCGATGGCCCATCTTTCGGAGTCGCACCTTCGGGAATATGAACGTGAATATCATTTTTAGCGAGAGAATCGGAAGAGATACCCAACACAGACGCCCTGCTTTTGATGAAATATTCAGCGGCCTGAATGGATTCCTTCATCACATCACCAAGCTTACCAGTGGAAGACACTTTGCCCTTGCCTGGGAAAGTCACCGCTTCGATATTGAGTAACTCACCGCCAACCTCTGTCCAAGCAAGGCCCGTTGTTACGCCAATCATATCTTTGACTTCAATCTCGCCATGCCGGAACCTTGGAACGCCAAGATATTCTTCGATAGTATCAGGCGTAATCTCAGCTGATTTTATATCCCCTTTCACAATGGCAGTGACGACTTTACGAGCGATTTTGGATAATTCACGCTCAATATTCCTGACGCCACTTTCCCGTGTATAACGCTGAATGATGTAATGCAAAGCATCATCACTAAAGGAAATTTCGTTTTCTGTTAGCCCATTATCCTTAATCTGCTTTGGAATTAAATGACGCTTGGCAATTTCCACCTTTTCATCTTCGGTATATCCCGAAATGCGGATGATCTCCATGCGATCCAGAAGCGGTTGCGGCATATTCAAAGTGTTAGCAGTAGTGATGAACATGACATCAGATAAATCAAAATCCACTTCAATGTAATGATCTTGAAAAGTCGAGTTCTGTTCCGGATCAAGCACTTCAAGGAGAGCCGAAGACGGATCACCGCGCCAATCTGTACCAACTTTATCAATTTCATCTAACAACATCAGTGGATTACAACTGCCAACTTTTTTAAGGCTTTGCATCACTTTTCCTGGCATTGACCCAATATAGGTACGGCGGTGACCACGAATTTCGCTTTCATCGCGAATGCCGCCTAACGCAAAACGCGTGAACTTGCGTCCCGTTGCTCTTGCAATAGACTTCCCAAGTGAGGTTTTGCCAACACCCGGAGGGCCTACTAGACAAAGAATTGGGCCTTTGATCTTTTTCATGCGCTGCTGAACAGCCAAGAACTCAATAATCCGGTCCTTGACCTTATCAAGCCCATAATGATCCGTATCAAGAACCTTTCTTGCCTCATTGATATCTAAATTGATGCGAGACTTTTTCTTCCAGGGCAAAGACAAAAGGGTATCAATATAATTACGAACCACCGTTGCTTCTGCGCTCATTGGGCTCATATTCTTGAGCTTTTTAAGCTCAGCATTGACTTTTTCTTTAGCTTCTTTGGACAGTTTAGTTTTCGCAGCGCGCTCTTCGAGTTCAGTGATCTCATTGCCACCATCTTCCCCGTCACCAAGTTCTTTCTGAATGGCTTTAATTTGCTCGTTCAGATAGTAATCGCGTTGTGATTTTTCCATTTGCCGCTTTACGCGATTGCGAATGCGACGTTCAACCTTCATGACGCCAATTTCTTCACGCATCAGCTCACTAATGCGTTCCAGACGATCACCTACATCAAGCAATTCCAAGAGTTCTTGTTTGTTAGCAATGGTAACCACCAAATGCGAAGAAATACTGTCTGCTAATTTGCCAGCATCTTCGATTTGTCCAAATGAGACCATGACTTCGGATGGAATTTTTTTATTGAGCTTAATATATTGCTCAAATTGCTGGAGCGTTGTCCGTCCAAGTGCCTCAATTTCCACATCATCTGAACTTTGGATATTATCAATATCTTTAATTTCAGCCTCAAGATATTTATCGTTTTCGGCAAAACGCGTAATATCAACGCGTTGATGTCCTTCCACCAGAACCTTAATTGAACCATCAGGCAATTTTAACAATTGCAGAACCGTACCAAGCGTTCCAACAGAGAAAAGATCACCGTCAGTTGGGTTTTCTTCGTTCGCTTCACGCTGGGTTACAAGAACAATTTTTTTGTCCTTGTTCATGACATCTTCAAGCGCCCGAACAGATTTCTCGCGTCCCACAAATAAGGGAACAATCATGTAGGGAAAAACCACAATATCCCGTAAAGGCAGAACAGGATAAGTGTTTTGACCTGCTTCGATTTCTGTTTTTTTAGTATCTGACATAATACGCCTGTATCAAAGATGAATAAGATATTTTTAATATGGGTAATGGTGGCGCAAATTCAAGATTGATGCAATGCATCCTTAGACGGCATCATCTTATGAATTGGGATATCAGGCCATACCGTCTGCTTCACTTGCTGACACATCAGCATGAACCAGAATAGGCTTTTGTCCCTTATCAACAACATCACGATTAAGAATCACATCTTTGATGTCGTTCTCGGTGGGAATATCAAACATCGTATCCATAAGAATCTGTTCAACAATAGCCCTTAAACCCCGTGCCCCGGTTTTACGCTGAATGGCTTTATCAGCAATAGCGTCCAGAGCATCGTCACGGAACTCTAGATTAACATCATCCATGGCAAATAAGGATTGGTACTGTTTCACTAAGGCGTTACGAGGTTCGGTCAGAATCCGGATAAGTGCGTCTTTATCAAGATCATTAAGCGTAGCAAGGATAGGCAAACGCCCAACAAATTCAGGAATTAAGCCAAACTTAAGCAGATCTTCAGGTTCAACTTGGGACAGACGCTCACCAGTGGTGCGATCGTCTGAGGCCTCAATATCAGCACCAAAGCCAATACCAGTCCCTTTACCGCGATTAGCGATAATCTTATCAAGGCCAGCAAAAGCGCCGCCACAGATAAAGAGGATGTTTGTGGTATCAATTTGCAAAAACTCTTGTTGAGGGTGCTTGCGTCCACCTTGTGGGGGGACTGATGCAACTGTCCCTTCCATGATTTTAAGTAACGCCTGTTGAACACCTTCCCCTGATACATCACGGGTAATAGAGGGGTTATCAGATTTGCGTGAAATCTTATCAATCTCATCAATATAAACGATCCCTCTTTGGGCGCGTTCAACATTATAATCTGCTGCTTGAAGCAGTTTAAGGATAATGTTCTCAACATCTTCCCCAACATATCCTGCCTCAGTCAAGGTTGTCGCGTCAGCCATAGTAAAAGGCACATCCAATACCCTAGCCAAGGTTTGCGCCAAGAGAGTTTTTCCACATCCTGTTGGCCCGATAAGCATGATGTTTGATTTTGAAATCTCAACATCATCAGGGCTGTCGTTATGGGCAAGACGCTTGTAATGGTTATGCACAGCAACCGAAAGAACCTTTTTGGCTCTTTGTTGGCCAATAACATATTCATCAAGAAAACTGAAAATCTCATTAGGGGTCGGCACCCCATCCGAAGATCGGGTTGCAGAAGATTTATGCTCTTCGCGAATAATGTCCATACAAAGCTCGACGCATTCATCACAAATGAACACGGTAGGACCTGCGATCAATTTCTTCACTTCATGCTGGCTTTTACCGCAAAAAGAACAAAAGAGGGTGTTTTTATCGGAATTACCTGACGTAGACATAATATACTCCTCAAGGACTATTTTAGACAGGATCAACCCACCCTATCAATGCCTTTTTTGTATTCCTCAGAAAATTACCGAAAAAAATAAGGTTAAAAGACTATTTTTTTGGTGCTGGTCGTTTATCAACCACATTGTCAATTAAACCAAATGATTTGGCTTCATCCGCGGTCATAAAGGTATCACGCTCCATAATTTTATGGATGTCCTTTAGGCTCTTGCCGGTATGTTTTACATAAATCCCATTAAGACGTTCACGCAGATTTAAGATTTCTCGTGCATGAATCTCAATATCTGAGGCTTGGCCTGAAAATCCACCAGAAGGCTGATGCGTCATAATGCGTGCGTTTGGCAAGCTATAACGCTTACCTGCTGCCCCTGCCATCAACAAAAGCGATCCCATAGAAGCCGCTTGCCCAATACATACGGTTGAAACATCAGGACGGATATATTCCATCGTGTCATACATCGCCAAACCTGAGGTAACTATGCCGCCAGGAGAATTGATGTACATTGAAATGTCTTGTGTTGGATTCTCACTCTCAAGAAACAGAAGCTGTGCACAAACCACAGATGACACCGCATCATCAATAGGGCCATTTACAAAAATGATCCTTTCTTTGAGAAGCCTTGAATAAATATCATAAGCGCGTTCGCCGCGGCTGGACTGTTCCACCACCATTGGGACAAGCGCGGATAAAGTAGTGGGATCATGTGACATGGGACATTCCTGTTATGCTTAGTTTTGAAATAAGACTGATCATATTAGGTTGCAAGATCAGCTGTCTTTCTTTTTGCTGGCTGTTTTCTTTGCCGCTGGCTTTTTGGCAGCTGGCTTTTTTGCTTCATCCTTTTTCTCTGATGCTTTCTTAGCTTCAGCCTTTTTGGCTGGGGCTTTCTTTGCCGCTGATTTCTTTGCCCCACCTGATTTAGAAGCCGTCTCACGACTCTTCTTTTTCAGGGTTTCAAACTCATCTTCAGCATAAAGCTCTTCGACTGAAACTGATTTATCAGTCACCTTTGCCAATTCAAGAATGTAATCGATGACTTTTTCTTCAAAAATTGGGCCAGATAGTTGTTGAGCCGCTTGTGGATTCTTAGAGAAATATTCCAATACTTCTTTTTGCTGGCCAGGATATTTTTGCGCTTCAGCATAAATCGCGCGATTACGTTCTTCATCCGTAACTTGCATATTGTTCTTTTGCCCAATATCGGTCAAAACCATGCCCAGACGCACGCGGCGATGGGCAATCATGCTTGCCTCTTCTTTTTCCGCATCGGTCATCCCCTCATCGGCGGCATGATTATGCGCTTCTTGATCACCATTATCGTGGTCATGGTCATGGTCATGAGAATGCGCGTGAGGATAGAACTGATGACAAATCTGGTCATACTCTTGTTTAAAAAGGGTCTCAGGCACTTCAACTTCACCGAAAACCTTATCTAAAGCATCGAGAACAGAAGTTTTGGTCTGGTTACGGGTTGCGGCAGCGTGTTGTTGTTGCATTTGCTGTTGCAGGGCTGTTTTTAATGCGGCGAGATCATCCATGCCAAAGGTTTTGGCAAATTCGTCATCAATTTTGACATCATCATCTTCGCGAATCTCAACAATCTTTACTTCAAAAACACTATCCTTACCGGCCAGATGTGCAGCAGGATAATCCGCAGGGAAAGGCACCTTAACATCAATCGTGGTATCAGATTTGGCACCAATCAAACCTTCTTCAAATCCAGGAATAAAACTGTTTGAACCAATTTTAAGCTGATGACCGTCAGCAGAACCACCTTCAAATGCTTCACCATCAATGCGGCCGATGAAATTGATCACAACGGTGTCGCCTGATTTAACGGCTCTTGGCTTAGAAATAGGTTTTGTTGGGCGGTTTTCATTAGCCAGTTGCTCTAGTGCTTGCTCCACTTCTTTGTCGGAAATGGCAACAGACCATTTTTCAACGGCAATCCCTTTGAGATCAACGTCTTCGATTTCTGGCATAATCTCAATCGCCATGACCGCTTTGAGATCACCACCTTCTTCGTACTCCGTGATATTCAAGGACGGGTTGGTCGCTAGGCGTAATTTTTTCTCATTGATAATAGAATTCGCCGCTTCATCAATAGCGGCCTGAATGACTTCACCAAGAACTTGTTTGCCATAACGCGTTTTTACAATGCTCACAGGAACTTTGCCAGGGCGAAAACCAGGCATCTTGACTTGTGTAGCCAAGGTTGCGATGCGTTCATCAATTTTCTTGCTGATTTCTGCGGCGGTTAAACCAATTTCAAATTCCCGCTTCAGTCCGTCTTCCCGTATTTGCTTCACACCCATGGTTAAAATAGCCCCGCTTTTATATGGTTATGTTCGTTGGCCTAGCCATCTTTGAGATACATATAAGCCGTTTCATTAAAATCAAAAAAAGACATGGCCAAAAGATTGACCACAATAAAAAATCTGGGGCGAGTGACCGGATTTGAACCGGCGGCCTCCAGAGCCACAATCTGGCGCTCTAACCTACTGAGCTACACCCGCCATAAATTAATGTCCACCTCATATAGCCTAGTCAGGCTGACGTCAAGTGTGACCATAAGATTTGAGAGGGTTTCTTATCTATTCTTCTGGACAACGTGATCAGAATTGCGATTATCTGGATGGGTATTATTTACATAAAAGGAAATCACCATGCATCACCGCGCTGCTAATCTGGGAACTGAAACCGCTTTTTCCGTCTTAGCCCGAGCCGCCGCCTTAGCTGATCAAGGCCGCAATGTCATCAATCTGGGCATTGGCCAGCCAGATTTTCCTACCCCTGAGCATATTGTTGAGGCTGGCATTAAGGCTCTGCGTGATGGCCAGCATGGTTACACGCCGTCCAAAGGTATCCCTGCCCTGCGTCAGGCGGTGGCAGAAAGCCTGCACCAAAGCTATCAGGCTGAGATCAATCCCGATCATGTGCAAATATTGCCTGGTGGGAAAGTTGTGATGTTTTTCGCCACCCAATTATTGGGCGAGCCAGGAGTTGAGATCATTTATCCTGATCCGGGTTTTCCGATTTATGCGTCATCTATCGGTTTTAGTGGGGCAAAAGGCATTCCTTATACCTTGTCTGAAGCAAAGGGATTTGCGCTGAATGCCGATGATATTCTTTCAAAAATTAATGACCGTACCAGATTAATAATCATTAATTCCCCTGCTAATCCAACCGGCGGTGTGACCCCAAGAGAAGAAATAGAAAAACTGGTGCGTGGATTAGAAGCGCATCCGCATGTGTATCTGATGTCCGATGAAATCTATGACAAGCTGGTATTTGATCCGGCTGAAATGACCAGTTGCTTGAGTTTTCCTGAAATCAGGGATCGTCTCATCATTCTAAATGGATGGTCAAAAACATATGCAATGACGGGATGGCGACTTGGATATGGGATTTGGCCAGAATCTTTGATTGATATTGCTGATCGTCTGGCGGTTAATGACCATTCTTGTGTAAACGCTGCTGCCCAATATGCCGCGCTAGCCGCCCTTACTGGTCCGCAAGATTGTGTTGAGGACATGCGACACGCTTTTCAGCGGCGAGCAAAACTCATACATCAGGGGCTTAATGACCTAGACGGGGTGTCCTGCGCCGCACCATTGGGTGCATTTTATGCTTTTTGCAATATTACGGGTACGGGAAAACCATCATCGTTTTGGCAAAACACTTTACTTGAAGATCATGGGGTTGCGGTGATTTCTGGAACCAGTTTCGGTCAAATGGGTGAAGGGTATTTGCGGTTTTCCTGTGCAAATTCCGATGCCGCAATTTGTGAGGCATTGGCGCGCTTTCAATTGGCTTTGAGCCAGCAATAGCCCAAAGTTTCCATTTTTGCCTATTTTTTAATCACTATGCCCTTTTTTTAATCATATTATTGCACAAACCACTGTGTGAAGCCCTAATTTGGTTGGGTAAAATTTCATTATAATTTGATTTCATTAACTTTTCTGACCATAGCATAAAAAAGAACTGATATTGCTTTAATAAGACATAGCAATGGAGGTAATCATGAAGAAATTAGAGGTTATAATTAAGCCATTTAAACTTGATGAAGTCAAAGAAGCCTTACATGAGGTAGGCATTCAAGGCATTACCATCACCGAAGCCAAAGGATTTGGTCGTCAGAAAGGCCATACGGAGCTTTATCGTGGCGCTGAATATGTTGTTGATTTTCTTCCCAAAGTAAAAATCGACATCATTCTTGATGACGATCTTGTTGATGCAGCGGTAGATGCCATTCTTGGTTCTGCCACAACAGGCAGAATTGGCGATGGAAAAATTTTCATCTCACCTATCGAAGAAGTGATCCGCATTCGCACCGGCGAGCGTGGTTCAGACGCAATTTAATTTAAAATATTTTTCAAAAGAGGAGTGACGACAATGACGAATGCAAAAACTATTATCGATTTCATGAAAGAAAACGATGTCAACTATGTTGATCTGCGTTTTACCGACCCACGTGGCAAGATGCAGCATGTCACGCAGCATATTGACACTATTGACGAAGATGCTTTGGCCGAAGGCTTCATGTTTGATGGGTCATCTATCGCTGGCTGGAAGGCCATCAATGAATCCGATATGACACTGATGCCTGACCTGAGCCGGTTTTACATTGATCCGTTTTTTGCTCAACCCACATTGGCTCTTTTCTGTGATGTTCTTGATCCGGCTACTATGCAGCCTTATGAACGCGATCCACGGTCAACAGCCAAAGCAGCTCTTGCCCATATGGCATCTGCCGGTATTGCAGACACTGCCTTTTTTGGCCCCGAAGCAGAGTTCTTTATCTTTGATGACGTCAAATTTGATGTTGGCATGAATGTTGGGATGTATAAGGTTGATTCCGTAGAAGGTCCTTACAATTCTGGCCGCGATTATGAAGAAGGCAACATGGGGCATCGCCCTGGTATTAAGGGTGGTTATTTCCCTGTACCGCCAGTTGACGGTGGTCAAGACATTCGTTCTGAAATGCTTTCCGTGATGAGTGAAATTGGTGTTCCTGTTGAAAAACACCACCATGAAGTAGCGCCATCACAGCATGAGCTGGGCATGAAGTTCGGCACTTTGATTGAAACTGCTGATAACATGCAGCTTTATAAGTACTGCGTGCATCAGGTTGCCCATGCTTATGGGGTTAGCGCAACCTTCCTGCCTAAGCCTATTGTTGGTGATAATGGCTCTGGCATGCATGTGCACCAGTCTTTGTGGAAAGATAACACCCCTCTCTTTGCTGGAAATAATTATGCTGATCTTTCGGAAATGGCGCTTTTCTATATTGGTGGAATTATCAAACACGCAAAGTCTCTAAATGCCTTCACCAATCCTTCAACCAACTCTTATAAGCGTTTGATTCCAGGGTTTGAAGCCCCAGTTCTTTTGGCTTACTCCTCACGAAATCGATCAGCTTCTTGCCGGATTCCCTTTGTGGACAATCCAAAAGGTAAGCGTGTTGAGGTGCGTTTCCCAGATCCGATGGCTAACCCCTATTTGGCTTTCTCTGCCATGCTAATGGCTGGACTTGATGGAATTCGGAATAAAATCCATCCAGGTGAAGCCATGGATAAAGATCTTTATGATCTGCCAGCCGAAGAATTGAAAAATATTCCAACAGTATGTGGCAGTCTGCGTGAAGCTCTTGAATGCCTTGACGCTGACAGGGATTACCTGACCAGCGGAGATGTTTTCTCCAATGATCAGATTGATGCCTACATTGAACTGAAGATGGAAGAGGTCTATGCGTTTGAACATACCCCGCACCCGATTGAGTTCAAAATGTATTACTCCTCTTAATCACTCACTCCTCTGAGTTGCAAAACCTCCGAGATAAACTCTCGGGGGTTTTTGTATTTCTGATCTAATCTTGAGGCTTCACAATACCAAATATTGTGGTAAGTTAAGCCTCCTTTATCCATATCTATGGCTTTGTGTTCATGAACAGTCTGTTTGAAACCGATGACTCTGCCTATTCTGCGGCAGAAATTGAAGTGCTTGAAGGCCTTGAGCCTGTCCGCAAGCGCCCAGGCATGTATGTTGGTGGTACTGATGATCGGGCGCTTCATCATCTGGCTTCGGAAATTTTGGATAATGCCATGGACGAAACCGTGGCAGGTCATGCCAATCGCATTGAAATACGCCTTGAGGCTAGTGGTCATTTAACCATTTCCGATAATGGGCGCGGCATCCCCACCGACCCTCATCCTAAATTTCCTGGGAAATCTGCATTAGAAGTCATCATGACAACGCTTCATTCTGGCGGCAAGTTTAGCGGTAAAGCTTATTCAACCTCCGGGGGCTTGCATGGTGTAGGATCATCCGTTGTTAATGCCCTTTCGGCAGAATTAACTGTTGAGGTAGCACGAAACAAAACGCTTTTTTGTCAGCATTTTTCGCGTGGCAAGGCTATGGGGGGATTAGAGAATCTAGGCAACGTTTCTAATCGGCGCGGCACACAAGTGCGGTTTCTCCCTGATGCAGAGATTTTTGGCGATCAGGCTAGGCTTAAACCTTTAACGCTTTACCGGCTTGCCCGATCCAAAGCCTATCTGTTTGCTGGTGTAGAAATTCGCTGGCAATGCGCCCCTGAGCTGATCAAAGCTGATCAAGATATTCCCACTGAGATTACGCTTTCCTATCCTGATGGATTAAAAGATTTTCTTATGGATGCCACTCGCGAACAGGATGTGCTTATCAGTCAGCCTTTTGCTGATAATGTTTCCCTTTCCGGAGAAAAAGTCGAAGTCGCTATTACGTGGTTTCATGATCACGAAGATGGATTTGTTAGTTCTTATTGTAACACTGTCCCTACCCCTGATGGCGGCACCCATGAACAAGGATTACGGCAAGCCATTGTTAGAGGAATGCGCAACTTTGGGGAAATTGCTGGCATTAAAAAAGCAACGGACCTGACGGTTGATGATGTCATGGCCTCAATCGGGGCAGTCTTGTCCGTATTTATTCGCGAGCCGCATTTTCAAGGCCAAACCAAAGATAAACTAGTCAGCCAAGATGCAACGAAACTGGTGGAAACCGCATTGCGTGACCGCTTTGAGACTTGGCTTGCAGCAGATAAAGAACGAGCAGGGTTTTTACTTGAAGCCGCTATCACGCGCATGGAAGACCGCAAACGCAAGCGCCGTGATCGCGAAGTTGCCCGAAAATCTGCCACAAAAAAACTACGCCTTCCAGGAAAATTGGCAGATTGCAGTGCATCTGGAAACGAAGAAACAGAAATCTTTATTGTTGAGGGGGACTCGGCTGGTGGATCCGCCAAACAAGCGCGTGATCGGCGCACCCAAGCTGTCCTTCCCTTACGCGGCAAAATTCTAAATGTGGCCTCTGCCAGTGACGATAAAACAAGCCAAAACCAAGAATTAAGCGATCTTGCCCTTGCTCTTGGTGTTCAGCCAGGCAAAGGGTTTTCGCTTGATCAACTGCGTTACGACCGCATTATTATTATGACTGATGCGGATGTGGATGGTGCCCATATTGCTGCGCTTCTGATGACCTATTTTTATCAACAGATGCCTGAATTGATTGAAAAGGGGCATCTTTATTTGGCTCAGCCACCATTGTATCGCTTGGCGCAAGGCGGTGAGGTCAGATACGCCCTTGATGATGACCAACGTGAAACCATTATCGCATCGGATTTTGCTAAAAGAGGCAAGATTGAGGTTAGCCGTTTTAAGGGATTGGGCGAAATGCCGCCAGCTCAACTGAAACTAACCACCATGAACCCTGAAACACGACGTCTGTTGCAGGTCAGTTTACCCGCACGGCAAGGTGATGACGCAGATGATCGTCGGCGCGTTGATGGGCTTGTCGATACCTTGATGGGCCGAAAAGCGGAAAAACGCTTTCACTATATCCGTGATCATGCCCCTTCGATCATTGCGCCACTAGATATTTAGCTATACCGAAAGGTTGTTCAGAAATTGCTCAAGATGGGAGTTAACCACATCTGGTTTTTCCATCGTGATCAAATGGCCTGCCCCGGCAATCTCAACACATTCTGACATTGGTGTTATTTCTGACATCTTGTAGTGCAACAAGGGCGGCGTGATGCGATCCTCTTCTCCCACCATAAAACAAGCTGGACATGCAAGGCCAGCAAGGGTCTGTGTATGATCTGATCGTGTGATAATGGCTTTTTGTTGCGCTTCATAAACGGCGAGCCCCGGTTCTTTTGCCATTGCGATTACGCGCGACACCAATGCGGTGTTTTGAAAACTGTCCGCAGACAGCATTTTCCGTGCCCCTGCCTTGGTCAGCCCTTGATAGCGCCCTGTCTGAAGAAGGCCTTTTTCTGCTAAGCGTTGGCGCTGGCGTTCAGCGGTTTCGCTATGAGCGTTGCTATCCATGACGACTAAACCAGAAATCCGTTCAGGGGCCATTTTTACCATTTCGAGGGCAATATAGCCCCCCATAGAAAGCCCGATGGGGACAATCTTGCCTTGGGTTTTTGCCAGTGCATCCGTTGCCATATCAAAAATACTATCATGAGCAAAGGTGTCAGCTATTTGATATTTGTAACTAGTTTCAAAATGCTTAATTTGCTCTGCAAAGACTGTAGCAGTTCCCATATGGCAAGGAATGAAAATGAGTGTGAAATGCATGGACTGGATATACCTCCCCCTAGTAAAAATGGCAATAAACTTGACGCTGATGTGTGTTTCGCTTATAAAAAGGGAACCGATGCTTAAGCATCTTGATTTAACCCTCTGCGCCAGATGAGCGAATTTATATTCAGGGTATTACATGACATCATTTGAGGAACTTGGCCTTAGCGAGAAACTGCTGTCTGCTGTTGCGTCATGCGGTTATAAAACCCCTACTCCCATTCAGGAAAAATCCATTCCTGTTATCCTTATGGGTCGGGATGTTCTTGGAAGCGCGCAAACAGGCACGGGGAAAACAGCATCATTTACTCTGCCTATGATTGATATTCTGGACGCAGGACGCGCCAAGGCAAGATTGCCGAGATCACTGATACTCACCCCTACCCGTGAATTGGCGGCACAAGTATCAGAATCATTCACACAGTTTTCACAAAACCATAATTTAACGACGGCATTGTTGATTGGCGGTGTTAGCTTTGGTGAACAAGACGCCTTGCTTGATCGCGGTGTGGATGTGCTTATCGCAACACCAGGCCGGCTTCTTGACCACCTTGAACGCGG
>Ga0181567_10002600_pt1 | contig 13465 bp, 14 predicted proteins | sample 101ome_14_FD_133761 | JGI IMG/M metagenome (GOLD analysis project Ga0181567, IMG submission 133761) | Coastal salt marsh microbial communities from the Groves Creek Marsh, Skidaway Island, Georgia - 101403AT metaG (megahit assembly) | ecosystem: Environmental > Aquatic > Marine > Intertidal...
CTTCACAGGTGGAATTGGGGAAAATGCTATCGGTGTGCGTGCCCGCATTCTTCGTGGCCTGGAATGGATTGGCGTACGCATGGATCCTGATTTCAACCATGCACGCAAAAATCGTCTTCATGCGGAAAGTTCTAAAATTGCAGTTTGGGTTGTCCCTGCAGAAGAAGAAAAGATGATCGCGCGTGATGCGATCACTTTGTTGAATAATTAACAGTCTGTTGACCAAAAACAGCCTGAAAGAATAAAATCAATACCCCAGACAAGAGTTGTTTGACCGGGTTTTGTAAGTCTCTCCTCACCCTAGCCCTCCGGGGAGGAAAACTTCGAATTTAGGATCGGCATCTGAAAACAAAAGCCATGCAATTTTAAATCATCATTATGTGATTAGGTCTTCTGCCTGATCGATATAATCTCAACAAAGTGTTAGGATTTCTTAAAGATCTATGTATCTTTAAATTAACGCCAAGCACAAACAGGGAAAGAGATGTTACATACTGGTAAATGTTACTGCGGTGATCTTCATTTCGAATTCAACGGCCCAATTCATTCACAGATCTTATGCCATTGTCGAGAGTGCAGATATCTTTCGGGTGGAGCGGCAAATACGTTTATTATAATCTCAGAAGAAAATTTCAAGTGGACTAAGGGAAAACCCAGCATCTTTCAACGAAATGATCTTGAAAAACCCCGCACCCGATTTTTTTGCGGCAGTTGTGGCACACATATTTGCGTTAAAAGCCCGCCCCGCCCCGGAATGTTGGTATTAAAGGTAGGAAGTTTGGATGATCATTCTTGGTTTGCACCAGAAGCTGCGATCTATTGCATCGACATACAGCCATACCATGTAATTCCTGAATTTCTACCTGTTTACGACAGAACCCCCTAAATCAAAATATGATAAACAAATACTGTGAAGTGCTATCCGGAGTTGAAAGTATTAAAATTTTCTTTCACTTAGCAAAACAATTGAGTACGCAAAACAAAATAGAAAAATGCAGTGGAGAAATACATTGAACCTAGCAGGTAAATCCATCTTGATCACAGGCGGTACAGGCTCCTTTGGTCGAGCATTTGTCAGCAAACTCATTGAAGACTTTCCAGATATTGCAAGACTAGTGGTCTATTCGCGCGATGAGCTGAAGCAGTACGAAATGAGTAAGGTGTTTCCTCAAACAAAAACAGGTAAAATCAGATATTTTATTGGTGATGTTAGAGACGAAGAGCGTCTCAAACTTGCTTTCAGAGGAATTGATATAGTTGTTCATGCAGCTGCATTAAAGCAAGTACCTGCGGCTGAGTATAATCCTACGGAATGTATCAAAACCAATGTTATAGGAGCACAAAATGTCATTTCTGCAGCAATGGCATGCAACGTTCAAAATATCGTCGCACTCTCAACAGATAAAGCCGCTGCACCAGTAAATTTATATGGTGCCACAAAGCTTTGTTCGGACAAACTATTTGTAGCAGCAAACAATATTACGGGGGCAAGCGGAACTATATTTTCAGTCGTACGTTACGGTAACGTGATGGGGTCACGTGGCTCTGTAATACCCTTCTTTGCTGAACAACGAAAAAAAGGTTTTCTACCAATTACGGACGGGAGAATGACGCGGTTTAATATTTTGCTTGAAGAAGGTGTGGAGATGGTATTGCATGCTATCGAAAATGCATTGGGCGGAGAAATCTTTGTACCAAAAATACCATCGTACAATATACTAGATCTGGCGAATGCAATCGCACCAAGTGTGCCAACAAAAATAGTTGGAATTCGCCCAGGTGAAAAAATTCATGAGGAGATGATCACCATTGCGGATGCTCCAATGACTGTGGACGCTGGTAAGTATTATATAATTCTACCAGATAACTATCGATATTCATTTTCAGAATTCTCCGAAAAGGTCGGCGGCGAACGTGTAAATGACAACTTTAGATACAATTCCGGAGAAAACGAACACTTCCTCTCGATTGAACAACTGAGAGAACTGCTTGCCGCTAAGCTTGATATTAACCCATTTTAGATAATGCAGATTAAAGATATCATCGTTTTAGGCTGTACTTCTTGGATTGGATTTAAGCTAACCAAGGAGCTACATGCGTTAGGGTACATAGTGCGAGGAACCTCAAGAAATAGTGTTGTAGGGATGCCTTGGCTTAAAAGCCATCATCAAATTGTCGACACTGCTGACATCGTTGAACTCTTACATAATTTCCAACCTTACTGTATTATCAACTTACTACGTGGTGAAGATGAAGAAAGCTGGGACATATTCTGTAGTTCGCTAACCACTGAATCGTACTATATTTACATGTCTTCGTCACTTGCATTAGACGGATACTCACCTGACACTCTGCTTACAGACAATTTAACTCCAAATTCTGTAAGTAAATATGGTACCTTTAAGGCAAGGTGTGAGCAAAAATTAAAAGGTCATACGAAAACGCATCTAATTGTCAGATTTAACTCCATTCACGGACTAGTACCACATAAGATTACGCGCACTCAATCCTTCATTGAAAAACTTAGAAATAACGAGTGCATTGTGGTTGATACCGAAGTTGTCCAAAGCCGTCTACTTGATGATGTATTCATAGAATATTTGATTTACCATTTACGCAACAAAACACTTGGCACGATACATTTAGCATCGAACCAAAAGAGTGAAGAAATCGACTTTTTATCCAATTTGGCATCTAACCTTGGATTTAGTAACAAATCGATCGTTCCGGGAACAGCGCGAAACCTTTACAATGCGCTGGAACAATCAAAACATATGATGCCCGATGGTGAATACAAAACCCTAACTGATGTAAATCTCATCAAGAGATTTCTCGCAAATCGAGAACTCCAAAATCTGTTAACATAAAGGCATACAAATGGGAATAAAGATAAATAACCGTGAAATAGATATGTCGAAAGATGTATATTTCATCGCTGATATTGCAGCTAATCATGAAGGAGAGCTTTCAAAAGCTAAGGAACTTTTACACGCCTGCGCAGAGTCGAGAGTTGACGCCGTAAAAATGCAAAACTTTACGGCAGAGACGATCGTATCGCAGAAAGGTTTTGATGATATTGAGGGGTTATCTACTCACCAAAGTAATTGGTCTTCATCAGTTTTTGATAGCTACAAAGCTGCTTCAATACCACTTGAATGGTCCTTTGAGCTTTCAGAGCTCTCAAGACAGTTGGGTATGGACTACTTCACTACCCCGTATTCTCCCGCCCTAGTTGAAGCTGTATCTCCTTATGTATGCGCCTTCAAAATTGGCTCAGGGGATATTACTTGGCTAGATAACTTGATTGCAATTGCAAAGCAAAATCGTCCAATTTTATTGGCTACGGGTGCATCTACTATGGATGATGTTGATAGAGCCATGAAAACACTATTAAAATACAATTCAGACATATTATTGATGCAATGTAATACCGACTATACCGCCGCAATTAATGACACAGATGAAATTAAATCTCGGCGGTTTGGATGCATAAATTTGGCTGTACTTAAAACATTTCAAAAACGTTGGCCCCATATACCCATTGGCTTGTCTGATCATACGCATGGACATGACACTGTCCTTGCTGCTACTGCACTATTTAATTGTTCTGCCGTTGAAAAACATTTCACGCTAGATAATAGCAGAGAAGGTCAGGACCATTCATTTTCGATGACACCCAATGCTTGGAAAAAAATGGTCGAAGAAACTTGCAAATTAAAATCTGAATGTGACAATCTCAACGGATCAGAAGATTTAATGAAAGCGATAAGAAATGCGATGTCTAATCCTCAATATTTAGAATTGATGATCGGAGATGGCGTTAAAAAGGTAGAAACAAACGAAAAGAATACGATACAAGTTCAAAGAAGATCAGTGAGGGCTAAATGTGATATTCCAGCCGGTGTTGAGATTTCTGAGGCGATGCTTGAGTATTTGAGACCATGTCCAACTGGGGCTTTAGAACCTTATAGAAAGCATGAAGTGATTGGTAAACGAGCGAAATCTGCGATTAATGAAGGCGATTTGGTACTCGTCGAAAATGTGCAATGACTGACAAAGCTGTTGTCATTATTCCGGCACTAAACGAGGAAAACAACATAGGGCTGGTCGTTAGTAAGGCGCTTGCGTATTCAGACGTGATCGTAGTTAGCGATGGTTCAACCGATAATACAGCCGAGGTAGCAAGACAATTTGGTGCGATTGTTGTAAACCTTAAAAACAACATTGGTATTGATGGCGCGACTTTCACTGGGTTAGAGAGGGCGCTGAATTTAGGATACGAGATTGGAGTTACATTGGATGCTGATGGCCAACACGATCCAAAATTCCTTGAAAATATGATAACCCCGATTGCTTTAAAGCAGGTTGTTATGGTGCACGGTGTCAGGCCCAAATTCCCTAGATTTTCTGAAAAAATTATGTGCTTTTATGCAAAAAACATCTATGGAATATCAGATATACTTTGCGGCTACAAAGCTTATTCTTTGAAGTGCGTTTATGAACCCAACAAACTAATGAAAATGCATAAATCTTATACCTCTGCACTTCCTTGGTGCGTAGCAGATGCAGGCTTACCGTTTGTCGAAGTACAGATCCCAATTTCATCTAGACCTCCTGGTGACCCCCCAAGAGTTGGTGGAACACTAATGGCTAATTTAAGGATATTATCTGCTTTACTTTTACTAGTGAAATTTGATGTTATGAGCTTGTTTCAAAATCCAAAAAGATTTTTTAAAAATAGGTTTTCGGGGAAAAAAAGAAATAAATCATGATGATAGTGCTACAAGCCCGTACGGCATCTACAAGATTGCCCGGTAAGGTGTTTCAAACCATGTATGGTGTGTCAATACTCGAACGTATGTGCAGAATTGCATTGTCAAGTCGCAGCGCAACTCAAGTTGTATTAACTACAGGATCTTCCGAAGCAGACGACGTTTTGTCAAAAACCGTCAGAAACCTTGGAATTAATGTATTCCGAGACGATGAAGACAATGTTCTCAAGCGATTTTATGCTTGTGCGAAGACTTCCGAAGACAAATATATTATGCGTATAACTTGTGATAACTATCTAGTGCAACCAAAGCTACTCGATGAAATGTACAAGAAGTGTGCTGAAGCAGATGTTGATTATTGCTTCATCTCCCCGCTCAGCCACTTTGCAGGCGAAATTGTGCGCCGCGACTTAATAATAAGTGAGTATCGGACAAACAATAGCGCAATGGCTAGAGAGCATGTTACCTATGACATAAGAAATAGAAACGATACTAATATTTTGCGACTGCCCAAAAACTTTTTTGGCATAAATCATAATAAAAAAATTACGTTGGACAATTTGAGTGATTTGCTTTTTATGAAGCAGTTGGAAATGAACAGCGCTATTTACGAAAATATAGATTGCCTCGAAGCAGTACGCGAGCTTACCAACAATAAAGATTTTAATTAGAACTCATAAAGGTCGTCTCAATTTCACCAGTAAGTAGCCCATTAATTACATTTCCAATATCTACGACATTTTTGTTTTTATCAAAATTCATAACATGCTTGAAATAAATTTTATCTATATTCCCTTCATGTGTCTTCGAGAATAAAAATTTCTGGGATCTCGTTAAAAAATCTGGATCTATCTTGAAAGACGCAATTTTCTCGATATCAGTTTCATCTGTAAATTTAAATACTCCCGGCATTGACAAATACCATGTCACACCAAAAATCAAAGCTGGCGTGCCGACTTTAATAGCCTCCCAACCAGCAACACCACTAACTGTAGCCACGACTTTCGCGTGTGAGCTCAATAATTGTGTATCGAAGTCAGATGGAACCCATCGTGCATTGCCGAGTTTATTTATGCGATCAAAAAAAACCTCATCACGATCATAGGCAGATTGTTTTGGATTTTCCTTAATAAACAAAAACCAGCCTTCGGGCAGCATTTGGCTCAAGGTCTCAATCATTAAGGCTTGATCAACAAATTTTCCACCCAAAGAAGATGTCGTCATTTCAGGCTGTAAATGAAGAGGAACATATACGTAATTCTGCTTTATATCTGGCACCGCTTTCTCAAATTCACATAGTTTTTCGAAATATTTTATTTGCTTATCCGAAAGATCGTATTTGAGAATATCTCTCCACTCAGGGAGTGTACGCTTTACTCTGCTTATTCGCAAAACTACTGATTTAAATGCACCCGGCGAAAATATTATGCGTGGCTGATTCAGTAGGAGTTTCTTTAAAAGTTGGCAAAATTGAACAGGCCCAAATTTTCCACGGGGACTTTTCTTTTGCCATTTAGGGTCCATGTAAAAAAGCTTTACATCTGTCGCTGGATCACGGTCCGCTTCCATTTGCTGCATTTTTATGTTAAGGTTACCAAAATCTTCGATATTCCACATCGAAAATACCTTACCCGGTATTTTTTGGCTTAGTATGAGAGTACGTAGTCCTAGCTTTTTACTAACTATATACAAAGAATAATCTATAGCCAAATGCGGAATCTCAAAGAAAACAACGCTTTCCACGTTTTCTGCTAATAGCTTTTCTTCAAATTTATCACACACGGTGCGATAAAATTTATAGTAGTCGGTACGAATATCTAGTTTATGACCACGGCGCACGAAATTAATAGAGTTCCGTCTTAGTTGATCCGCGAATACAGCAAAATATTTATCGTAAAATTGGTCTTCCAAATATTCCATTTTGCTTAAATCTGGGTGCGGACCATCTAATAAATAGCCCAGAGTGCCGGGTAAATGACGATTTCTCACTAAACCTGTCAAATCATAGTGACTATGCTTATCTCCAAAATGGAGTATTTTTGGGTACCGTGGGACTATCGAAGATAAGTAATCAACAAATTCTTTCCGATACAAGCCCCGCGCTTCGAAAGCAACTCTCAGTGATGACATTTAAAAAGGTTCCAATCATAAATTTTACTGGTACATTTTTATTGCGTTAAATCAGTGTATTCTACACGCTGATCCTTGTCGACCATGCGATCGGCATCTAGGATTTTTTGAAACGACGTTATTTCAAAAAAATTATTTGGGAAAGAAAAACGTAAATTTGGTTTTGTGCCTATGGGGCCTTTTGCTAATTGATGCTTTTCTGGGTTAGAAAATTCCATTGAAAGAAGTATTCTATCACCAATCCCTGTTTCATAGCCACCTCTATGAAAAAGTTGAGAATCCCATAGATAAGCTTTTCCAGTCTGGTGATCCAGTTTCTGTTCATTATGAAATTCGGCTTTATAGGGGAAGCCAAACCACCTTATCGTTTCTTTTAAAGTCTGCAAGAGCCACGTCATTGTTGTGGGGATACGATCTGAACTTGGGATGATCAGAGTAGGCTGTGAACCATTTCCTTCAATGCAAATGAATAGCCGAATTCGATTACCTACATTGTCGGTATGCCAGTTCGATGCACCTCGGGTGCGCGCTAATTCCTCGGTAGTCACCAACCAAGTCATGCCATCAATATAACACTCAGGCCCGATGTAAGATTTGACTATCGGAGTGACAATTTCGCTGATCTCACTTAGGCATGCTTTATCTTGCTCTATAAAGTGAATATTCTGGTCAAACCGTTCATAGATACTTTTTAATTGCTTGATGCAAGAATCTGACAATTTTATCGAAGTCCATCCAAACTCTGCCATTTCTCCTGCAAAAGGGGACTTTTTATCTATAGGTGCCAAGATCAAGCGAAGCCGAATTGCTCGAAACAAAAAAGAAAACCCTTTCAGTGGTTTAACCATTCCTAATCTCCTCAAAACATGTGAACAAGATATAGTTCCTCAATTTTAACTTAACAATGTACAATCTTGCACGGATGATGTTAGACGAAGACCAAATTAAAACACACTAGGCTAAGTTTAATCAGAGCTTCTGAGGTTCGTTTAAACAAAACCTTTCAAAAGGGTATTAATAAATGAAAAAATATGGTAATTTTTGGGTTCCTGACATCGATACCTTTGGCTGGAAAAATAAACAAAAGATGCGGAATTTGTTTAGTGAAAAAGATGGTACAACTGATCCAATTCTGAATGCTATTCATCACCTAATCGCCCAAGCCCCAAACTTATATTCTTCTGAACAAATAGCGATTGATGCTGGTGCGAATGTTGGTACATATACTAAAGTACTCTTGAATTACTATGCCAAAGTATTTTCTTTCGAACCGTTGCGTGAAACGTTCTTGTGCTTAGAACGGAATATGCACGAAACACAACAATTACATAGAGTTCACCTCTTCAATTCAGCAGTATCAGATAAATGGGAATACGTTAAGATAAAGCGCGGCTGGGCTAGATTGTCGATGACAGCCAGTGTAACCTCCGGCGGCAATATATCAGCTATTCCCATCGATGAATTGCAACTTAAAAATGTTGGGTTGCTAAAATTAGACGTGGAAGGATATGAACTTAAAGCACTCAAAGGGGCACGAAATACCATTCTAACATGTAAGCCAATAATTTTCATGGAAGTTAAGCCTGAGGAAGAGGAGCGGCTTAGCGTGCCTTATGAAGCACACTCCTACGTGCTAGACTGTGGTTACGAGATTATTCAGAAGTTAGGTCGCAACTGGGTGTATTATCCATCTTGATATTCAGATGCAGTATAAAAGTAACAAATCTCAGGATGAACTATTTTGAAAAGTGAAAGGATATAGAGTATGAATTCCCAACAGAATGTATTACCGATATACATTGGCTATGATGATGTAGAAACTGTAGCATGGCATACAGCTGCACAATCCATTATCGAGAACAGTTCAATTCCAGTCTCATTCATACCAGTTCACACCAAACATTTTAGGGGATTCTTCAAACGTGATCGCGACCCGAAACAGTCTAACTCATTTTCTTTTAGTAGATTTTCGGTCCCATATTTAAACAAGTATCGAGACTTTGCCTTATTTATGGACTGCGACATGATGCTGAGATGTGATGTTGCGGAAGTATTGAATGTGATAAAAGACCAACCAAACAAGGCTGTTTATGTGGTAAAGCACGACTATACTCCATCTGAAAAAGTAAAATATCTAAATACTGTGCAATATGCATATCCTAGAAAAAATTGGAGTTCATTTGTATTATGGAATTGTGGTCATCCATCAAATAAAGCCTTAAGTCCAGATTTCTTCAACGTTGCAACAGGCTTAGAGCTACATCGCTTTACATGGCTAAAAGATGAAGAAATTGGCGAACTCGACATACGTTGGAATTGGCTTGTAGGCGACTACAAAGATCCACCAAAAGATGTAAAAAACGTTCACTGGACTAATGGTGGCCCATATTTTTCAGAATATCACGACGTCGAGTTTGCAGATGAATGGAAAAGTATCCTTAATAAAACTAATTACTGCGCCCAGAGAGATTGAGTATTGAAAGTAGCTATGCTCATAAATGATCAGTCGGATCTAAATTATGCTAGGCGAAATTCGAAAAAACTCGATTTTGTAATCACTGCGCATCTCCAGCTAGAATATCTAGCAAAGAATTTCAATCTGAACGTGAGATCAGGCAATGAATTGGTTGATCCAACAGAGTATGATTACTACTCAAAAAGAGTTATGAAAAATTTGATCTGGGTCGAGAGCGCATTAAAAAATACATGCCCTGACGATTTTGTCTCAATTTCACTTGCATTGCTCGCTAGAAAACTGCACGTTCTAAATCTGATCGAAAAAATTTCTAAAAATGAATCTGTCATATTTATCGAACGCCCACAAAGGAAGTTTAATCGACTTGTACAAAATACTGTTTCTGTAAATAACGTATATTTTTGCAATCTGATGCCCAAATCAGATTACTGCTTAGATTTTCAATCTGAAAGCGGTGCAAAAACAGGAATTTTTAATTTAGAAAATAACACATTCAGAATTTCTAAATGTTCTTTCTTCAAGGCATCAATAAAAAAACTAAGTCACAATAAAGAAGATCAAAATATTTATTGTACCATCCCTAATGTAGAAAATACAAATTTACCCGATAGTTTCTATCAGAGTTCTAATCAATTTAGTCAATTTTTGTTTACCAAAATTGAACAATTTCTATTGAACTATATACAAGAGTTTATTTCAACAAAAATTGCGTTTGACAAATACTTCTCGCATTCAAAACTGCCAAAATCTGTATATTTTAGCATGGTCAAGAATCCTTATATGGCAGCGGCTATACATTATTTTAAAGAACAAAATGTGCCAATATTCATGCAAAGCCATGGCGGAATGCTAAGCTTTGGCACTGAGTCCCAAATATATATATCCCAGAAACTAAGTGAAGGAATATACAACTTCCCTCCATCTGCAGATAATATCTTTTTGCGCTCTTTTACCCAAAAACCCAATAAACATACAGACAAAATTATTAAATACAAACCTGTAAAATTTTTTGATGGCCGGGTAGAGAAAAATTTATCTACAAACAAGTTTACCATCCTAATAGCTTTAAATTTTACAAATTGGGGTGAAACATGCTGGGGTATAAGCTCATCTTGCTATGATACATTTGAAGTACTCAAGCATATTTCTGAATTGGCACGAAAAACTCCACTCATAAAATGGCAAATGAGGCTTAAATTCTCTATCAAAGACACGCCAACCAAAGCTGATTTTTCTAAAATTCAAGGTTTAGAACCATCTCTTGTCAATAAAATCTTTAAAGACATTCCCAATGTTGAAAATGTTTCGACGGCGTCCTATGAGGACTTAATGTCAAATTGTAATATTGTTATCACTGAAGGAATTACCAGCGTTCCTTTTGATGCTTGGGATATGAGAAAACCGGTTATTTTTTTAAAACACCATGAGTTGATACGAGGATCGCATCCGGTAATAGAGTTCACGTCTTTGAGTAATACAATGAGGGCTCCTTATTATGTTGAAACAATCGAAACACTTACTGTCAAACGTATAAAGCACCTAACGAACCTCCATCGTGAATTAAATCTTAGCAAAGATGAATTGAATAAGGTGATAAACATATGTTGAACAAAACCACTGATCGGCTTTTAGGGGATTCAAGATTTGGTAAATTTAAAGGCTTCCTAAGGAGCTTAAATCGAACACGCTTTAAAGTCGTTCAACGACTTCAGAAGGAAATGTCGAAAGACAATGCACCCGCTAAATGTATAATTTGCGATGGTATTAACTTCGAGCTAGTTTCGGAAAGTGATCGCTTCGGGCTAAGGTACAATAAATGTATATGTCAGCAATGTGGTTTGCTACAAACCTGCCCGATGCCCAGTAAAGAATTTTTCAACTCTTTTTACTCTAACACATACCGCGAGCTATATCATGGACAACGCGCTAATCATGTAAATAAACTTCTAAAACATCAGTTCGAACGCGGCCAAGAGATAATCAAATATTTGGGTGAACATTTCGATTTAAAGAATGTAAATATATTCGAAATTGGCTGCTCCTACGGAGGCGTTTTACAAGCATTCGAGGATGCTGGTCTTAATGTCGCAGGCTGTGACCTTGATGAAGGAGCGATCGCACTCGCTAGTGAGCGTTTTGAAGGTGTTTATGTAGCGGAACTACCAAAATCTAAGTCAGCTAAAAAAACAATATATATACTTTCACATGTGTTGGAACATATCCCAAATCCTATTTCATTTTTGAAGAAACTTCATAACTTAATAAACGAAGATGATCTCTTGTATGTTGAAGTACCAGGATTATTACATTTATTGGATGGTGGATACCGTGGTGATCTACTTAATTATTTTCATGTCGGACATGTTGCTGAATATAATAAAACAACATTGGAAAATGTGCTGAGACTATCTGGTTTCAAAATGTTACTTTGCGATGAAAAAGCTGTTGGCATGTTTCAAAAATCAAATATAGAAGATGTAAGTATTTTGAACGCCTACCCAGAAACTAGGACACAGCTGCTACAAATCGAAAAGCAGTATAAGAAAAACTGATCTGCTACTCACGACATCACAAATAATGAATGTTACGCGAATGAACAATAAAATCTATCTTCTTACCCTGTTATCATTTTTAGCCTCCTGTGGAGCAGTTTCAACATTCGAAACTTCAGTAAAAATGCAAAAAGAACACATAAAGAAAGTAAATACCGTAACCAACTTGGATGCTGCAAACACCTTAGCCGCGGTTAGCCGTCGTGATTTACCTACATATTCTGTTTATCGTAAATCTGTTGCTCAAGTCGTATTCCCCAAAGTTATCAAAGCAGGATTGCTTGTTGGAGCAAATTACGGAGAAGGGTTCCTATTAAGAGACGGTGAAGTCATAAAACTCGTTGATCTCAAAGGCGCTAATATTGGACTGCAAGCTGGTGGGCAAAGCTATTCCCAAGTCACTTATATCCTGACAGAAGAGCGCTACCAAGAAATACTTAATACCAACCGGTTAAGCTTGAACGGTTCTATATCATACGGCCTAAACGGAAAATTGCAAAATAGCCGTTTGTCGTCAGACGCCATAAAAGGTGATCTATTCACAGTTGTCTTTAACGAAACTGGAACCGTTTATGGCGCAAGTTTGGAAGGACTATATTATTCATTACGTTGACAACGCTCACAGCTTAATATTGCCTAGTAGTTCTGGAGCCTAAAAATTCTCGCCTTGGCTCGAGCGAGGAGCATCGACCTTAATAAATTTTAAGTCAATTTTTAATTAGCTAGCGATCTGTCCAGCCTAGCGATGGTCATATAGCCAATTTTTGCACCTTGATACTGACGGCTATTTCGCACAAGCCCTTCGGTGTCGATGTAGTAGTCATTCACAAAACTCCCTGCCAGACCCCGACAAGTTTCTTGCATGTGCTTCACGCTGAAATCTGCATCAAACAGGTTTATCGTTTCCATGCTGTTCATGTCTGTGAGTGTGCATGAATACTCATTGATGAGCGTTTTATTATCCAACCGAAGGTATGCCATGCGCCGTTTGTAGGAAACTTCCTTTAGATCGCTCCAGTTAATCTCAAGAGAAATTTCACTGCCCATGAGATCGTCACCCATACCCCGCGTTCCTTTCAAAAGACCATTGTCTAATGTGACAGTTGAGCCATCCACACCAAGCCAGGTTTGACCGACCCCTTCACCCGGATATTGCGACAGCGTTCCATTTTGACCGCGATCGATTTCAACAAATAGGATTGGCACATCGACACCATCTAAAATTTCACGTGACACAAGCTTACGTGCGTCTATGTACGCAGAAGCGCCACTTGGCGCGTCCATTTTGCCCTTTATTATTTTTAGAACCTTCGTTTCCCCTGTCTCAAGTTCAGGTGAATTCCCACAAGCCGAAAGTGCCAAGAGAAACAGCATGGAAAAAACAAGTTTCATTACTTCCACATCCTCCCAGCTTCACGCTTCATTTGGGTATCACGCGATGATTTCACTTGCCGATAGAGTTTTCGTGCGGATCCAAGACGCGCCCCACCATCCCGTGTGATTGGTCGTATTTCAAAATAGCGCTTCGATTGCTC
>Ga0181567_10002601_pt1 | contig 13460 bp, 4 predicted proteins | sample 101ome_14_FD_133761 | JGI IMG/M metagenome (GOLD analysis project Ga0181567, IMG submission 133761) | Coastal salt marsh microbial communities from the Groves Creek Marsh, Skidaway Island, Georgia - 101403AT metaG (megahit assembly) | ecosystem: Environmental > Aquatic > Marine > Intertidal zone...
AAAGCTCAGGAGGGTGCTTCAGTTGATCCTGAAATGATGTTTAGAAATAAATATAATACAGAGTTAACTCCAGAAGAAAAAAACAAGTTTGATCAATGGGTAGTTAAAGAATCTGAAGCTCAAGGTAGAGACATTCTTATGGATCTAGGCGCCTATGATGTTCAAGGATTTTGGAAATCTGGAGACTATAAAAGAAGAGATGGTGATGGTCATGGTACTGATACTTGGAAAAAACCAAATCATCCAACCTTTAGCAATCAATCAAAATATCATGGTGTTGATGGATGGTATGGCGGTAACTGGACAAAAGACGGAGGGTATCAACCATCTAAACAAACATTAGAAACATATGGCCCAGAATACTATGAATGGATGTTTGGACTAGAACCTAATAGACCTGAACATTTAGATATGAGTAGATATGAATCTGGGACTAATTCTCCAACTCCAGTTTACTATCAAAAAGGTGGACAGCCAGGTTCTTCTGATGTCAGTGAAGGGCAATATGTTGTTCAAAAGGGTGATACTTTTTATGGTATTGCAAATAAACAAGGTGTTAGTTGGGAGGATCTCCTTAAAGCAAATCCTGATATAAATGCAGACAAAATTTCTATTGGTCAGTCTATTAATCTACCAAGTTCTATTAAACCCAACTATGTATATAATAATGGTAAAGTAGTTTCTGTACCAGATGAGGTTTATGAAAACACACCAAACTATTCAAAGAGTTCTGTTTTTCTTGAAGATGCTTTGTCTAATCTTACTAAACCAGCTGAAACATCAAAGCTTTCTGGAACCTTAGATTTAAATAATGTATTAAATTATTTAGTAGCTGATAGAGGTAATACAAGAGATTTCTGGACTAATACTGCAGATACTATAGCATATCATGAATCTTGGCATACAATGGACCCAAGAATGAAACAAGCTGATGATGGTCCTGCTAGAGGTATGTTCCAATTTGAAGGTCCAGCTTTTGAAACGTTTAAAACTCGTTACAAAACTGTAGCTGATGTTTTAGGTTTAGATACAGATGAAAATATACTAAAAGCTACTTCTGCAGATCAGCTTACTCCAGAGCAACAGTATACTGCATTTTTAGTAAACTTGATTGAATCTAATGCTGTCCTTAAAGATTATGCTGATGGTAAAACCTCTATAGAAGATCTGTGGTTAACTGGTCATAAAAATAAAGAAGCTAAAGGAGATAGAAAAGCCTTTAGAACTAGTGCTGATAAAGCAAAGGTAAAAGGTATAACTGGAGGATATGCTGATATTAAAAAGCAAGGTGGTGAAAATATTCCTGTATACAACACTTATAAAACTAAAAACAGAGCTTGGTTAGCAGCACGTAAAAATTTAGGGCCTAATAAAAAGTTTATGTTTGGCGGTAAAGTATACTCTACAAGCACACCTAAAGGGCTGTAAATATGGTAGTCTGCTATAATTTTTGTATATTATAAGTGAGATATTATAACCAGTTATGTCAAAGAATGTTCCTACAAATAAAAAACTATATGCCCGTGTAAAAGCAGAGGCTAAAAGAAAGTTTGATAGATGGCCTTCAGCTTATGGATCTGCGTGGCTTGTACGTGAATACAAGAAACGTGGAGGTGGTTACAAAAAAGCTGAAATGGGAATGGAAGTTAATGACTATGGTTATGGTGGAATGCTTTATGCAGATCAAACTTACATGTATGGTGGAGAAGATACTGACATGGAAGAATATGCTAAAGGTGGTGGTATACCACAGCGTTATAAAAACATGGGCTTTACCAAAGTAGGTGTAAAGAAAAAGTCTACACGTCCTGGTAAAAAGTGGATGGTTCTTGCTAAGAAAGGTGACAAATATAAAGTAGTGCACGGCGGGTTTAAAGGAATGAAAGATTTTAAACAGCACAGATCTACTGAAAGAAAGAAAAGATTTTGGGATAGAATGGGTGGTAAAGATTCAGCAAAAGCTAAAGATCCGTTTAGCCCGCTATACTGGCATAAAAGATTTGGCACTTGGGAAGATGGTGGAGAGTTTGAGCCACATATGATGTATGATCCAGAAACTGGTGAAGGGTTTATGGCTAATAAAATGGAAGATCATCTTGAAATGAAAGAGATGGGATACTTACATAAAGATGAAATGAAAGATATGATGAAGTGGGGAGGTCAAAAATATAAAACTGGTGGTACTAATAATGCTGGTTTTAAAGCTTTACCTCCACAGGTTCAGCAGCAGATATTAGAAAATATGGCTGAAGGTGGTCAATTGTATCAACCTGTAGATATTTTTAATACTGATAGTATGGACTTCTTTAAACGTGGTGGTCAACCATGTTATAGTTGCGGAGGTCAAATGAAAAAATATCAGTTTGCAGGACAACCTGAAGAAGAAGATTTATTTACAGATGAGGATTTGGCATATGCTCAGCAGTCTTTAGGATATCTTCCTTATCCAGATGATACTGGAGATCTTCCTTTAATGTATAGTAATCCTTTTGATAATAGTATAATGTTAGATGAAGTTACTGTAACAGATACTTATACAGGATTACCTGACTTACAAGATAATTGGGACTTAAATTTAGAAGAAGTACCTGAAGAAATTGATAATGAAACTTTTTTAAATGCAGCACAGTTAGCAGAAGCTAAAAAGAAAAGAGAAGCTGATTCTAAAAAAAGTAGTGAAGCTACAGGAAATCCTAGACTAACTGCAGCAATGGCAAGAATAGCTGGTGCAAGTGCTTTGAATCAATTTATGAGTAACAATGCAGCTCGTAAAAAAGAAGCAGACATGAGAATGAATTTGCTTACAGATAATATGGTACCTTTAAATGTAGGTAGCAGAGGAGACTATGATATAAATACTGGTATCTTTAGACCAGATGATTATGTACCTGTTCAGTTTCAATCACAGTTTATGAGTGGTGGTCAAACTAGTATGGTAGATGAAGAAACATTGAAAGCATTAATTGCAGCAGGAGCTGATATAGAATTATTAGACTAATGAAAAAGATTAAGATCAATAAATTACCACAAGGTTTTAAGAGATTGCCAGATGGCAGAATAGTTAAGTCTATGCAAAAAGGTGGACAGCCTATTTTAAATGCTGCTCCTAGAGCTGCTGCAAATCTAGAAGCTGAGAAAGGAGAAACTGTTGTTACTGATTTAGATAATAACATGATTCCTGAACATTACAAGATTGGTGGTAAGAAGCATAGTGAAGGAGGCACGCCTCTTAATCTTCCTGCTAAGTCTTTTATTTTTTCTGATCATAAGTCTATGGCTTTAAAAGGAGATGAGCTTAAGAAGTTTACAAATACTAGTAAGAAGTCAATGACTCCTGCGCAAGTAGCAAGTCTTAAAAAGTTTGATATCTCTGAAGAGAATGAAATTTTAAAGGATGAGAACGCTGACAGAATGTTAAAGGCTACAGCTGAAAGAAACATTCAATCAAAACTTGTAAAGCTTGGTGAATTAGCAATGATTCAAGAAAGTAAAAAAGATTTTGAAGGAGGTATTCCTGAAATTTCAATGCCTTATTTAAATAGAAATGGTATTACTCCAGAACAAGTTCAGATGATTAATGCTGAAATTGAGCAGAGAGGTATGATGGAAGATATGGTTGCTGCTTATGGTAAAGAAGTTTACTCTAAAGGCGGTATGCCTAAATACCAAACAAGAGGTCAAACTAATAATTCATATGCACCTGATGCACTTCAAGCTTTTAATCAGTTTGGATTAAGCTTTGGTCTACCTAGTTATACTGCTTATAGAGATGTTCAAAAAAATAAGGGTAAAGGTTTTTTTGGAGATGCCAAAACAAATTTACCAGGATTTATTGAAAGTTTTACTGGAGTTTATAGTGACTTAGATTCTTTATTAGATTCTTTAGATCAGTATGAAGGTGAAAATCCGGAAGTAAAAAAGTTTCAAAGATGGTATACTGAAACACATATTCCTGAAAGAGCTCAAGAGATTAGAAATAAAGTTAAAGAAGTCAGAGGTTATGAAATGACTGATGATGAATTTAATAATCTTGTTAAAGGTCTTAAGTCAGAATTTGGTTTTGGTACAGGTAAAAAAGGATTTGACTATGACGGTAAACTAGGTACAGTAACTTCCGGTAGAAGGGTTCTTGATTTTAATATAGAGCCTGAAGATAGTCCTGAAGATACTTCTATAATTCCTGAAGAAATTACTCCTTACGTTCCAGAAGATAGCGGTGATACTCCTTTCTATCAACAAGATATTGTTAAGCTTGCAAATAAAGCTATGGATAGAGCAAACCGTTACTATGGTTATACCCAAAGATTACAACCGTTCTTACCAAATCCAGTATTCTTAGATCCTGAAAGAGAGTTACAAGCTAATCAAGAAGTTGGTGCAACTAATGCTCAAGCTTTAGCACTACAAGGTAGAGGTCAAAATTTAGCAGGTAATTTAGCATTCATGCAAGGAAAGCTTGCAACTAATCAGGCTGATACTCTTAGTAGGTATGCAAATGCAAATAGTCAAATAGCTAATACTTTTGAGCTTAAGCGTGCTGATGTAATGAATGCTGCTCAAGAATATAATGCATTGCAGAATAGACAACAAGCTATTGATACTGCAATAGTTAATCAACAGTATGATAACTTTATTCGTCAGAAAAGAAATGATCTAACTAATCTATATGCAAATGCTTTAACTAATAGAGCTGATACAGATAGATTAAATGATTTATTTCCTCAGTATAACATTGATCCTTCAACAGGAGGTATGGGAGAATTTACTGGTAAAGGTTTTGTGCCGGGTCAAGATACTAGTGCATATGATGCATGGTTGCCAATTTATATGAATGCTATGTTAAATCAACCAAGAACTTTAGAAGAAGCTAAAGAAAGTCAAAAATACGGAGGAACTACTGGTAAGTTAAATGCTCTTCGTAAATTTATAAAGGGAGAATAAACTTTTTAAGTGTATTAAACCTAGGAAATTTTTTAGTATATTGTATATATAATAGAGTATGGCAACGTTTATACCAGAAATTGGGGACATTACCCCACAAGTAGAATATTTTAGACCAGATCTAGAACAGATGGCTGGATACTTGCAGATAAAGCAAGGACAGTTTAATGCTGCTAGAGATGAATTGAATACAATATACAATCAACTAAAAAGTCTTGATCTCACTTTAGATGATAATAAAGAGCGTAGAGAGAAGTTTTTTGTTAATGTTGACCAAGAGCTTAAAAAGCTTTCAAATGTTGATCTAAGTTTACCTGAAAATATTACAGCCGCAAAAAGAGTATTTGATCCACTAGTAGAAGATGATGCTATGATGGAAGATATTCTATTTACATCTCGCTTAAAAAATCTAGCGGCAACTGCAGAGAAGTTTAGAAACAGCTCTATTGAAGAAGATAGAAAAAGATATAATCCTCAAACTTTAGACTTTATTGCTTTAAAGCAACAGGAGTATATTAATGCGTCACCTGAAGCAAGATCTTCAGTAGCTAACTCTGGTATTAGATATGCATCTAATGTAAACCTAATGGAGAAAGCTACAGCGTTAGCAAAAGAAATGGACCTTAATGTTAGTATAGATACTGTAACAGGTGGTTATAGAGTTACTAATAAAAATGGTCAGCTTGTAACGCCACAGTTACAACAAGCATTTACGGATGCTTTCATGTCTGATCCAGAAGTAGTAGATTACTATAGACAATCATCTTATATTGGAATTCAAAGTCAAATTCAATCACTAGTTCCTTCATTAGGTTATGACGGCGCTGTTGCAGCTATAAGTGAAAGACTTCAAGCTAGTAGCGAGTTGTTATTTGCTAAAAATTTAGAAGAAGCTGATAAAGCAAAAAAAGTTTTAGAATCTCAAGCAAGAATTATTGAGAATAAAATTGAAACTGAAGGTTTAGTTGAAGGCTCGGAAGGTCATAGAGAATATTTAAATGTATTAAGAAATTTAGAGCAGGCTGAACGTAATGTAGAAGTTAGTGCTCAAGGATTAAACATTTCTAGATCTCAAATGGCAGGTCTAGATAATCTGTATGATTTAGGATTTCAAATTAATCTTACTCAAGATATAGCTAGAGCTGCACAAGTACTTTCTGATAGAGGTATGGAGCAAAGTATTACTGAAGATAAATATTACTTAGAGTCAGTAAAACAACAAAACAGAATTAATTTAGAAATTCTTAAATCTCAGCTTAAACAATCTACCTCTACAAGTAATCAAGGTGACCCTAATGCTCCTGGATGGGATCCTATAGATGCAGCAATTTCTGCAGGTGCTAGAGATAGAGGTGCAGAGATGACTGAACCTGCTGGCAATTTAGATATTACAAGTTCTAAATCAGCATTAAATGATTATATAGGTTCTAGAGATAAACTGTATTCTGAGTTTATTGCAAACTATTTAAGTAAAGAGAATGGTGGTTATTTAAGTAGCGCTGGTTCTGATAATGGTAAAGCTGTAGCTGAAAATTATTTAAAGTTATTAGAGACTTTAAATCCTGCAGATAGAGCTGCTCAAATAGAAAGAGACTTAGCAGAGATTAAACAAAGTGGTCATACTTACGATGCTAAAGTATTAGAAAGTATTACTGCAATGGAGACTTCTATTATTGCTGCAAACCAAGAAATAAATTTGATTACTCAGCAATCTGCACAACTATTAATGCAGAATTATAATGATCCTGATCAATTAGAATTAGCGGGACTTTTATTTGATGAATCAAACTCTTTAGTTTCTGAAGAAAGATTTGTTAATAATGCAACTGATTATATAAATGCTAATATCGTAAGACAAGACGGTTCCAGAGGATATGATCAAGATTTGTATACAGATTATAGAGTTCCTTTTGACAGTTATGGTTCAGCCTATCCTACTTATGCTGAAGCAGATCCAGATAGAATTCGTGAACTATATGCTGAAATAAAAAATGGAATTGATAATATTTATAAAAATCAAAGTGTTAACGTTCACAAATATTTTGATCCAGATATAAATGCTATTGGTTCACAAGGATCAACAAGAGCGTTTGAAGTAACTGCTTCTTATACAGCAGATCCTATGACCTACTATGATGAAAAGAAAGCTGGTCATTTTAATTCTGTTCAAGGATATACTGTTTTAGCTGGTACAGTAATGGCTGGTAAAAATTCAGATTCTTATATCTATCCAGGATCTATGATTGAAAACAATTATTTTGGTCTAGATGCTTTTCCAGATGCTGAAGATTATAAACAAGATTCAGATAATATAGGTCAAGATATTATAGATGATTTTATTAGACGATCTAAGATTAATAATAAGAGTACTACTGCTGGTAGACCTTACAGTGTTATTGATGTTGCTAAAGGTATTCAAATTGGAAATAAAAGATTTGTTGCCACTCAAGTAACTTTTAGTCCAGATTACATAGAGGGTTTAAAAGAACTAAATCCTAATAAGTATAAAGACATTGGTAATACCTACACAATTTTTACACCTCAAGAATCAATGCCTGTAGGTTATTTTGCAGGAGATGGTTCTGGAGCATTGATGTCATCTATTATTAATTCCGGAGAGCGTACCACATCATTTCCTGGGGGCATGGGTTCAGTTACATATACATATGACAATGAGAGCGGTTTAATTGAAGTTTATGGTAGAATTAAAGAATTAAATTCTGCTACAGGCGGTTATGAGTTTAAACAGTATGTTGAGTCTACAGATGAAGAAAATTTTGAAATTGTAAGAAACTCTGTATGGAATGTTGTTCAAGCTGCAATGGAATCTAATGAACAAAAACTTAAAGAACTAGAAGCTGCTCAAAATATAACAAGAGTTACTGACCCTAAAAAATTAAAATAACTATGGGCTCTTTACCTACATGGTCATCAGTTGCTGCTGATAAGGCAAGAGAAACCTATAAAGCTCCTACTACTGGGGGCTTTTCTGGTAATTTAAATTTGGGTCTTAGTACAAGAAAAGAAGTTGAGCCGCCAAGACCTTTTAAAGCTCCTGGTACAGAGTTATTTGATACTCAACAAGACATTACATTTAGTGGTAAACAACTTAATGTAAAAAGATTTTATGAGCACCCTGCTTATTCAAAATTGGGTGTGTCTGCCTTTAGAGATAATGATGCTTATTATAATAAAAACTCTTCTGCTATAGGAGATTTTGTAAGAAGTATGAAACATTTTGGGCCAGGTTTTAGAGATGGTTTTGCATCTAACTATTCTGGTTTTGAAAGTTTGGTTGGTGGTAAAGCTACAGATCCAAGTTTATTAGATTACTCAAAAGGTAGAAATGCTGAAGAGGCTGCTTCTATTGCCATGTCAACAAGAGGTGGTTGGAAACAATCTGCTGTTAATATTCCTTTTAATTTTAATTACACTTTTGGTATTGCAGCTAGCATTGCTTTAGAAGACTTAGCATTAACTGCAGCAGCTCCTGCTACATTTGGTGGTACTTTAACAGGACTTGTTTTTAAAACTGGTAGAGATATAGGTAGAGTTGCAACTTCTCTTGGTAGATTAGGTAGAAGTTTAGATAGAGTTGCAGATGCTAGAAACGCATATAATGCAATCAAAGGGATAGGTACTGGCACAGCTCGTATGATTATTCCAGAAACTGCCACACAATTTGGTAAGTTTTATCGTACAGGTAATGCTGTAACAGGAACAGGAAGAATTGGTGAGGCTACTTTAAATATGATTAGTACTGCTAAAGGTTTTGGTAGTATGTATCGTGATTTAAGAATGGTTAATTTAGCCATTGATGAATCAGGAGTAGAAGCTGTAGGTGTACGTAATGGTTTAATGGATCGCTATGTTAGTGAATTTTCTGCTAAGAATAATAGACTTCCTAATCCAACAGAGTATGCTGAAATGAAGAAGCTTGCAGATGATGCTTTAACAGCAGACTATTTTGCAAATCTTCCAGTAATATATCTAACTAATAAACTTACGTTTGGTAATGCTTCTCTTGCACCAAGGTTTATTAGAAATTATGCTGCTGCTGTAAAGACTGAAGGCGGTAGACTTTTGCTTAACGCTACTAAGGGTAAAGTAACTTCTCAAATTGTAGAAAGAACATTAAACCCTGTAAAATATATTAAACGAGCAGTAACTAATAGACAGCTTGCTAAAGCAAATCTATATGCAACTGCAAAATATTTTAAAGCAAACTTAGGAGAAGGGGTTCAAGAACTTTACCAAACTGGTGCTGCAACTACATTTGAAGATTACTATTACAACTTGTACAATAATCCATCAATGAATGGATTTAAGTATTACAAGCAATCTGCAAAACAAGGAATAGGTTCACTAGTTAGTCAGGAAGGTTTTGAAGCATTTGCTGGAGGTCTTCTTGGAGGTGGTGCTATTAACACTATATCTAAAGGTACAAGACTTGGTAAAGAATTTATCATGAGTAAAGCTAGTCCTGAGCAGTATGAAAAAACTAAAAGGACTCAGCAAGAGCAACTCAAGTTTATAAATGATTTTATTAATAAAGAAGGTGAGAACGTTAAAGACTTCTTAGCTCCTGATATTGCAACACTTGTAGAACTTATTAATGAGAATGGTGCTGCATATGATTTTGCTGATGCAGGTAACTTTAAGGGTGTTGAAGACATTCGTGTTACTTCATTATATAAAAAGATACAGCAACTAGAAAGTGCTGGTGCTACTCAAACATTTATAGATGCTCTACAAGAAATGAAGAGTATGGAGGCTGAAGAGAAAATGGAAGCCTTTGGTGTAGACTCTGTAGAAAAAGCAGACAAGCTTATAGATGTTATTGTTGATCGTAGTCAAAATATTAAGACTAATATTGAGTATGTAAACAAGACATATGAAAACCCATATAATCCTAATAACTTTAAGCAAGGTACTAAAGAGCGTAATGAAGAAATCTTAAAGCAGTTTGCTTATGAGCAGGCTAAAAAAGATTTAGCATTTAATCTTAGTCAGTTTAAAATTACAGCTCAACGTCTTGGAGAGATTTATAATTCTGCTATAAAAGACCAGGCTGTAGAGGGAATGCTTAATAGAGATTTTTCAGTATTGTTTAACACAACACTTGCAGAGTCTAAGAAAAGCGGGGTTCAATTTGAAACTAGCTTAGATAATGAAATTGGTTTTCTTGCTACAGAAAAAACCAATGCTCAAGCTGAATTAGAAAATATAGATTCTCAATTACCTACAGCAGATGAAACAGGTAAAGCAGAGTTGCAAAGACGTAAGCGTGAGCTACAAGAGAAGATTAATAGAATAGAAGATAGATCTAAGTCATTAGTAAAGTATGCTTCAGCTATTGAAAAAGTAAAAAAATCTAGAGCTACATTAAAAGAGGGAGAAGAAAGACCTTCTGAAGAACAAGCACTTAAAGATATGTATGATGCTTTTGCAGAGTACATGCAAATTGTAGGTAAAGAAAACAATACTCCTGTAGATGCTCTAAAGCTTCAAGAAACTTTTGGCAAACTTTTAGATTTCATTGATGTAGCAGAAGACAATAGACTTGCTACAAATGCAATTACATTACTTACAGATCCTAACGCGCTTCAAAAACTAGCTGACGCGCATTTTGATGGAGTTTCAAAACGTTTTGAACTACACAGTTCTTTAGGTAAAATGATTGCGTTAGGCGTTGTTGAAAGCAAAAGGACTAATGAGTTTATTGAAGCCTTAGAAGAAATAGGTGTTGTTATTCCTTTAGATCAAATGCAGGCTTTATTATTAGAGGGTGTAACACCTACTAAATATTTATCTATTAGTGAGGTAGACACAGACCCTAACGGCTTTGTTATTGAAGGTAGTCCTTTATGGGAACAGATTCAAGAAATTGCTGATCAATATGAGATGGGTAAAGCTGAAGCTGAAGTAGATGCTGAAGAAATTACTAGAGATCCTGAATCTGAAGAAGCTTTGAAAGCTGAAGGAGAAGCTGAAGCTGAAGCTGCTGAAACAGAAGCAACTGGTAAATCTTCTATGGCTGAACAAGCTGCTAGATCTCAACAGGCTAGCAAAGAAGCCCCAGAAAAAGAACAAGCATCTAAACGTAGATCTCGTCAATCTGCTAAGTATCAAGAAGTTAAATTAAGAAAAGATTTAGCTGGTACTAAAGTGTTAGAAAAATTAGATGAAGATTTTATTACTGAAAATGCTAGAAGAAAAGAAGCAGGGGAAAGACAACAAACGTTTACTCAATTTGTAAATGGCTTAAGTAATATTGATAATCTTGTTAAGCAAGGTCAAGAACAAGCCTCTAAATTAAGAGAGCAAGTAGCACTAGAAAAAACAGCTGAAAGATATCAGAAACGTTTAGAGAGAGCTAAGACTATTGAAGATGTAGATTTAATAGAGATGGATGTTCAAACACTTCCAATGATCTCAGAAAGTCTTCTTAAATTAGATTTCCAGAAAAGAAGAAATGAGATTATGGCTGAAGAAGCTAAAAAACAAGGCGTTAAAAACATTCCAGATACTGCACCTAGTGTACAATCTCCTACTGGAGAAAATAAAACACAGGCAGAACAAACAGTACAAGGAGCTAATCTATCAGACTTGGTTGATGAGAATACTAGAAAGTCAGCTGAAGAAGGTGGTAATGTAGATGATGATATAAACAATATACTCTGCTAGTATGGGATTTTGTGATATACTTAAGATTAACCAGAAAGGGTTATTAGATGCAGTAGCTAAAGATGTTGCTAATAAAAGAATTGCGGGTGAGCCATATGTTGTAGAAGATACTATGCTCATGATCTACAATAAACTTGTAGAAGGAGGTTCAGAAAAAGATAGAGCAATAACTGCTGCTGCTTTAGTACCGGGTGCTGTACTAGTAAGCATGTCTATACACCCACCTAATGCTATTTACTTAGCTCCTGTAGCAGGTAAAATTGCAGAGCTTCAGGGAAAGACTACAGACTTTGATGCTATTATTAGTATTATGGGTCTTAATGAAGACTTTGCTACTAAGTTAAATGAAAACATTGCTGCAGAAAATGCAGATGAAGATGTTGAAGCTCAGCCTGAATCTAAAGAATTGCCTCAAGTAAGATTGATTTCTGGAACACCTGTAGTTAGTTCAGGTTTATCTACGACTGTACTAGAAATCAATACTCCATATGCTCAATCTGTAGAAGAAGATCCTGCTGTTAAAGCTAATGGAGAGTTTATTAGAAAGTTTATTCGTCTTGGTCAAGTCATAAGTAGAAACCTTTCAGAAGGATATGTATTAGATAACATTTCTAATTATAGATTAGCATTAGTATCTTCTAATAGGATTCCTCAAGAGTCTAGAGTTAATGCTGATGTTTACGGCCCTGTGGTATATGCATTTATTAATGAGCAAGGACAAATTGTTACAGACGAAAATGGTCATACCCCTCATGCGTTTTTAAGAAAGGTTGAAAAGACTGACGATGGTTATATTTTTCCTAACACTAAGGGTAATTCACGTCTTCAAGTTAATTCTGAAAATGCTCTTAATTCAAGAATGAGTGAAGAGCAGTTTGCTAAAAAGATTAAGAATGAAGCTGCGTTTTTAAATAATGCTGCTAGAAAAATTTCAGCTAATCCTGAAATGATTATTCCTCTTGAAGCTGTTAAAGGAACGCTTGGTGTAATTAGTGGTGCAGTATCTACAAATATTGATTCAATTCCAGATTTTCAAAAAGAATTTTTATTACCTGAAGGTGTAGGATCTGGTACTGGTAGAATTGCAAACGTTACTAAAAATAATAAAACTTATCAGGCTTTCGTATTTAATCATCCAGGCTATGATTATGTTTTACAAGCTCAGCCAAAAAAACTATCACAAAGTAAGTATGCTGATGTAGTAAAAGAAATTCTTTTATCTGAAGACTATACTTTAGCTCAAAAGAAAAACCTTTTATTTAATATTCTTCAAAAGCAAAATATAGATTTTGGTGCTACTGAAATAAAACTGGCTTTGTTTAAACCAGTAAATGGCAAAATTACAGCTGTTGGATTTTACACGCTAGATTTATCTAGACCAGAGTTTGCTAAAGAATTAGTGGAACAGTTTTTAAATAATAGTTATTTAAATGTTCCTATTGCTTCTAATCAACAGCAAACTTTTGATGGACCTATTTTAGTTGGAGATAAGTATCAAGTTGGTGAAATTCAATTAGCAAGTTATGTGTATAATAACTTTAGAGTACACGCACCATTAGATTCAAAAGGTAATTTAATATCTCCTCATCCTGTAATTACTTATAAAGCACCTATAGAAGAAAGCGTATCTCAAGTTCCACAACAAGAAATTTCTGTAGAGCAAATTGAGAAGGAGCTAGAAACCTTAAAGTCTGAACAAGCTGAAGGTAGTATGAGTATTGAAGAGTTGTTATCACAAATTCCTGATGACAAGCCTTCAGACATGGACGAAGTTTTTGGTAGAAAGAAAACTGGTTTAGATAAAGTAGATACATTGTCTAGTGAAGCAACTG
>Ga0181567_10002608_pt1 | contig 13446 bp, 10 predicted proteins | sample 101ome_14_FD_133761 | JGI IMG/M metagenome (GOLD analysis project Ga0181567, IMG submission 133761) | Coastal salt marsh microbial communities from the Groves Creek Marsh, Skidaway Island, Georgia - 101403AT metaG (megahit assembly) | ecosystem: Environmental > Aquatic > Marine > Intertidal...
TCAAACATAGGAGTAGATGAAAGAAGGTTATAGCCAACTCTCACATGTTCTTGAATTAGTTGGTATTCTAAACTATTAAGATGTTTTGGATTTAGTAAAACTGCATCGGGTGTCCCAACTTTTCCAACATCATGCAAAATTCCAGCTTGATATATAAGGGTACAAACATCTTCTGGATAACCCATCTGTTTTGCAAGTACTCGAGAATACTCTGCAACTCTTTTGCTATGACCAGCGGTATATGTATCTCTTTGTTCGATCATTTCAATCATAGATACAAGTGATTTTTCATAATTTACTTTTTGATATACTAGAAGATTCTCAAGTTTAGATGTTTTTTCTTCAATTAAATTATTTAAGTGCGACTTATAAAGTTCATTTTCTTTTTCTAAAGCTATTTTATGAGCTGTTTTGTAAAGTTCAGTATTTAGCTGTTCGTTGTCGAATGGCTTTACAACATATCCATCAACACTGTCTTTTATTGCTCGAAGAAGCAATTTTTCCTCACTATGCGCACTCATCACAATAATTGGTTGCGTTGGTTCTTCTTCTCTGATTTTTTCAATCATGCTCAAGCCATCAAGTAGGGGCATTGAAATATCTGTAATTACAAGATCAAAGTTTTCTCGTAAAAATGTATCTAAGCCTTCTTTCCCATTGTTTGCTGTTACAACTTTTGCAAATAATTTTTGAAGATAAAGTGACATTGTGTGTTGAAGATCTAGGTCATCCTCAACAAACAAGACACAAAGTGTTTGGGTTAAATTTCTAATATCTTTGGCGTTATACATCTTCAAGACTCTTCGGTATTTTTATTTCAAAACAAACACCATCATTTTTATTATATACATCTATAAAACCTTTGAGGTGTTTTTCGATAATTGTTTTGCTCATGTACAGACCCAAACCTGTACCATTTTTTACACCTTTTGTTGTAAAATAAGGATCAAAGATATGTGGTAAGACATCTAGCTCTATCCCGCCTGCGTTGTCACACATACTCATATGGATTATCTCATCTTCTTCAAATAAATCTATAGATATGGTTTTATTCTCTTGTTTTTCGTCAAATGCTTCTTTGGCATTTTTTAAGAGGTTGATAAGAACTTGCATCAACTCACGTGAGAATGTAATGACTTTTAAACTCTCATCATTGTCGATATTGATTTTAATACCGTGATGTTCAAGAGATTTTCCTATGACTCGTAATGCATCATCAATAACCTGATGCATATAAACCTCTTCAGCTTTTTTGTCAGGCTTAAAAAAATCTCTAAAATCATCAATTGTTTGCGATAATTCATGTGTTTGTCTTATGGTGTCGGTAGCGATATCTTTTAAAGATACGGGATCAATGGTCTCAAGGTCAATATCAGCAAGAATCATGTTCGCATTCATTGCAATAACAGTTATAGGTTGTCTCCATTGATGTGCAATCATCGATATCATTTCACCCATTGCTGCATGTCGCGATTGTGCTATCATTAACTCATCTTTTTTTCTAAGCTCATTACGAAGTTTCATCTTTTCATTGATCTCAAGTTTAAATGCAATGTAGCCATCAACAACACCGTATTGATTAAACGATGGAATAATTGTAGAGTCTTCCCAAAATTCAGTTCCATCCTTAGCTTTATTTTTAATTTCTGAACTGTAAATGTTTCCTTTTGTAAGTCCATTCCACATTTTTTCATACTCTTGAGGAGAGATCTCGCCAGATTTTACTATTCTAGGGTTTTGTCCAAGTAATTCCTCTTTTGTGTATCCAGTTATTTTACACCAGTTTGGATTTACATACTCTATGTTTCCTTGAATATCAGTCATTAAAACAGATATCTCACTTCTCTCAAAAGCAGATAAAACTCTTTTTACTTGTCTGTTGGCTTCATATTCACTAGTGATGTCAATGAAAAGGAAACCAGCTTTTGCTTTTTCATCATCTTCAATTTTAAATGCTAATTCTCTATATACTTTTTCAATACCATTATTTGATATTCTTCTTACTCTTTCAGATACTCCATTTTCTAAGGCCTCTTCATATGAAAGTATGAAAATCTCTTCTTGATACCCTTGTGCCATCTCATAGATGTTTATACCTGTAGTAATCTCAAAATCATTGAAAAGTTTGTTGAGTTCATTCATATACACCATGATGTTGTCTTCTACAATATAGATGTTGCCAGGTATAAAACTCATAAACTGCTCAAACTGCTTTTGAGACTGAAGTAAATCTTCTCGTAAAATTTCATTTTGAGTGATATCGGTATGAAACCCTACCATACGAATCGCTTTTTCATTTTTATCAAAAATAGTTTGACCTCGATCTAAAATCCAGACCCATGATCCATCTTTATGACGCAACCTATGAATAATTTCATACTTGAAATTTTTATCGTTATGAGCTTTTGCAATAGCATCTAGAGCAGGCTGTAAATCATCTGGATGGACTCTGTCTTTCCAAGAGCTAAAGTCATTTGGAAGTTCATTATCTTTAAATCCAAGCATCTCTTTCCACCTTGGTGAAAAATAGACACTATTTGTCTGTAAATTCCAATCCCAAAGACCATCTTGCGTACCAAAGATAGCATATTCATATTGTTGTTTTGTATCATCCAAATCTCGAACAAGTCTAAAAATATAGTACACCAAATAAAGCATTACAAGTAAACCGAAATAGGCAATAATTAAACCCCAGTTTTTCATCACTTGTAGTTCATGAAAAGCTTCACTTGTATCTTGTTTTACAACCATTCCAAGTTCAAGATAATTGAGATATCTCCATGAAGCTAAAACTTCAGTTCCTTTATAATCAGTATAGATTCCAGAGCCAGATTTTCCTTGTACTGCTTCTTGGGCAGGTTTTCCATTTTCTGCACCAATTTGTACCGAGTATTTAAATGCTGCATCCTTATTTGATCGAAGAGGATTGATAAAAAGTGCTTTGTCTTTTTCTTTAGAGGCTAGGATAATTTCACCGCTTGTACCAATCCCTGAATAATCTTGTGCTATTTCATAAAGTCTTTCAATATTAATCTGGACTCCAATATAAGCAATGATTACCCCATCCCTTATGAGTGGTTCTACCATAAATGTTGCAGCTTGATTAGAAGGTTCATAAAAAGTGAATTTTGAAAGTGTTAAATCATGATTGTGGAGAGCTTTTTTGAAACATTGTGCGAGTTGAGTATCTTTGAATTGTCCATTATTTAAATTTGTAAGGTAATCTGATTCATTTTTTACCGAAAAAACAATATCTCCCTGAAGAGTTATAAGAAACAGATTGTAAATATCATAAGCAGATAAATAAGGCTCTATAGTTTTTAAAAATGTATCGGAAGATTTTTTGAACTCTGGTAATAATGATCTTTTTTCATTGTGATAGTTTAAAATATCCTCCGCACTTTTTGCAATAAACTCAGCTTTTGAGAGCATAGTAACATCATTTTTTAAGTGATGGTAATAATCATGGATACGGGCCGCTTTTGCTTTTGCAATCGAATCTAAGTTGTTTATAATTTCGTTATGTAAAACTTTATGAGTGTTTGTGTGGGAAAAGTAAAAGTATAGAAGAAATGGTATAAAACTTGTACTGAGAAGCAAAAGGCTTATTTTTTTAGATTCACTCATTATTTAAACCTTTTGTTACTTTGGTAGCTACGGATACAGATTCTCAATCAGGTCACTACCACATTCGAGGTCGTTGAACCATTCTACAAACTTTTGTGCATCTTCGCCCTCAAATACAAATCCATGTTGAGGTGCTATCATATTTACATCAAGTTTTTCAATTTGAGAAACCCATGCTTTACAGAGTTTGTTTGATCCCATATACCTTTGGTGAAATCCAATAATATGTTGTTTATGATCATCAAAACTCTCAACTTTTTTATACCCATCAGGAGAATCTACAATTGCAGCTCCTATATCTCCAGAAAACACTATTTTTGATCTAGAATCATAAAGTGTAAAATTTCCAGGTGAATGTAAAAAGTGAGCTGGGACAAATTTCAGATAATCATCTCCAAAATTTAATTTTGCCCCGTGATCTGGAAGTCCCATAACTCGTCCCATCTCTGTAAAACCATAATGAGACATAAATCTAACCCATAAACTTGAAAGTATAAATCTTGCTTTAGTAACCAAGGACCACTGACCAATAGAGCCAGAAACATCAGGATCTTGATGTGAAAAGAAAATATATTTGATATCTTCTATATCAACATGTTCACTAACAGCCTCAAACAACTCATCAAAGATAGCTTCGCTCCCTGGATCAATTAAGACTCCTGAACCATTCTGAACCACTAAATATTGATTAACAGATAAGTATGAATCCTCTTGAGCTTCATCATCAAAACCAAACATAACACACTTGTGGTGCCCATCATCATAAAGTACTTTTGTTCTATTGTCCATTTTGTATCCCCTTAAATTCTCTAATTATTGCCATTTGTCTTTTTGTAATGTATTTTGTCAACTGCTTTCGTTGAGGTGTTTCAAACAACAAAACAATCTGAAACATTGTTTCGCTTTCATCAATCCTATAAATACTTACACCTACATTTACGTAAAAGTCACTTTTACCAAGGTTGATCTCAACGCGTAACTTTTCGTTAATCCGTAATCCTGCTGGTAATGTGCTCATTGTGATTCGAACGCCGTTGAGTGAAATATCTTGTATGGTAATATCACTTTGAAGCTTTTCATCTCCAGCAAACAAACTAATCTCGTATCCTTTTTCAGGATAAACTCTTACTGTTTCTCGGTCAACTGGTGAACTTTTTGTAAAGCTTAATTTTTGAAGTTTCATCTCTCCTTTGTCAAAGCTGAGCAGCTCAATTTCACCACCAAATACAACATAAGGGAGAGATTCGGAGACTATATATGTAACCTCTTCGTGTTGAATCGCTTTTTGTTGTATAAATGATGTATGAATCATTATACTTTCTTTCTCATGATCGATATGAATGATACTTGCATCATTGGTAATGCTTAGGCCCTTGTAGTAGTTGTGAAGTTCTAGTTTTTTATTTTCATTTTTCATTTTTTCTAGAAGTTCAAATAAGAGTTTGGTATCGTTGAAGTTTTTTTCACTCTCATCTGTAGAGTTTTCTTCGCCACTTTTGTTTGAATCTTGAGTTTCTGAAAGAGAATTGATAGAGTGGTTTTCTTCACGTAGCTTCACTACCACATCATACAGAACGTCTGTTAATCTTTGGAGACTTACAGGTTTTTTTAAAAACTTAAAAACCCCCTCTTCAATAAACTCAAGAAGATACTCTTTGTCATCAAAAGCAGAGAGAACCACTATTTTAGTTTGTGGTGAAATAAGTTTTATCTTTTTTATTAAACTCACTCCGTCTAAACGCGGCATTTTAATATCTGTAATAACTATGGGATATCGAAATTGTTTAAATTTTTCCAAACCCTCTTGTCCATCTTCTGCAACAGTGACTCGTTTAAAAAACTTCTTTAAAAGTTTTTGAGCATTGTCCCGTAAAGATGGGTTGTCTTCTACATACAAAACTGTAAAATGCTTTGAAAGAGATTGTAATTTTTTTAAGTTATCCAATCGACCTCCTATATATTTGTTGCACAAACACCATTTAAGAAACTTTAAGACTCTTTTCTAAAGCATTGACTTCATCTATACATTCTAAAATTATCTCTTGAACAGAACTCTCTTCAAGTTTATACTTTTCACAAAAGTTCATAATCTCAGAGATGTTAAACTCTTCAATGTCGCGCACAGTTTTGTATAAAGTCCCTAGTGTTCCCTCATCATACAAAATGGCATTTTTTGTGAGATCAGAAACATGAATGTTTTCCAACACATCTTCCGTCCTTGCATGAAACACTTTTCCAATTAAAGAAAGTACTCCAACCAAATAAGCCTCACCAAGCGCATTACTGCCAACATCTGGTTTCAAAGCTTTGAGAAGTTTTTGCATCAACTCTGTTCTGTTTTTTACCATTAAAAGTAACGGTGAAACATTATCTGACTCTGAAACTGCTTTGGAGTAAATCATGAGCATCAACCATTGTGAAAGAGGTTTTCTACCGACTAGGGATAAAACATGATGGATAGATGAAATTTTATTTTGAAAACTGAAATGTGCTGAGTTTATAAATTGTAGTAATTGAACACTTAAAGCATAGTTTTTTTCAAACTCGGCAGTTATTTCATCTAAATTCGTGTCTTGCATGAGCATATTGTAGATTTTTAACACATTAAATCGAGCAGGATCAAATTTTTCATTTTCCAAAATCTCTGGTTTGGCAAAACAGTATCCTTGAAAAAGACCACATCCTAAAGTTTTTGCTAATTGGTACTGTTTATCACTTTCTATCTTTGTCGCGACAATTTTAAGATCATGACTTTTTAGTCTCTCAATAAGTTCTTTGCTATCTTTACCGATTGGATGATTCATGTTTATTTTAAAAAAATTAAATAAATCCAAAACCTTCTCAAGTTTGTTAATATGCTCCTCGGTAAGATCAGTATCATTTATAGCAAGGGAATAACCTAATTTACGAAGTTGTTCTATTCTCTCTACAATCTTTTCGTCAAAGTCGATATCAGAAAAGATAGAAAGTGTAAAAAAATCTTTGGGAACTGTTTTAATCAAATCACTCATCAAAAAACGTTCATCAACCTTTAAAAATGCTTTGCAGTCACTTAAAAATTCTTGTGTTCCAAAACGGTTTAAAATTGTGTTCATGACAGCAGCACTCGCATACCGGTTGTCTGAAATGTCATGATGTCTCATCGAATCTACATAGAGAACTTCATATGCTTCTAATTTTTCTTCTAAAGTTACTATTGGTTGCCTAGCTATATAAACGCTGCTCATTCAAATCTCCCACTTCATATAAGTATAACACTAAAGAATAAATATTTATCCTAATAAATTCCATAAATTTTCGCTCTAGATACAATTATTTTTGCATAAGGGGACATGGTTGTAGCTTCAAGCATTTGATCGTTATGTTTTCCAATCCCATCTTCAAGAGATAAAATTTTTTTTGCTTCATCGTATTCTCTTTGACTTACTCTGTAAACCTGATTACATAGATCTATCTGAGAAGGGTGAATAATTGTTTTGGAAAACAAACCTTCTTTAAGATCACGTTGAAGGTCTTTTTTAAATCCTTCATTATCTTGAAAATAAGGATAAACCCCTCCACTTACTTCAAAGCCTACACTTTTAAATAAAGCTAAAAAGTTTCCCAACACAGCATTAGAAATAGCATAATCAAAAACAGATTTGTCAGAATCTCGTCTCATGCGAACTTGTCTGAACATATCTTCTAATCCGAACCTTACTATAGGAATTTTCTCTTTGAAAGAGAGAAGTTTGTCTCGTAAAATTTGTAGATCAGATAAATGAAAAAGCTCTTTGCCTTCGATACTTGGCATTATGAAATACTCTTTTTCTTCAAGTAAAGAAAAATATTTTTCAAAGTTATCAATACCAAGTTTTGGAAGTATAAATCCATCTATGTTTTGAATATTTTTTTTTAAAAGAAGCTCTTGAAGCATGCTAGAATTTCTTGGACGAATAAACACAAAAAGATCATTTTTTTTGAAGTTTTCTAGTGCATCATAGAGATTTTTTAAAGCTTTTTGAAGATCTTTTGAAGCTATGGAGTCTTCAATGTCTATAACGACACTTTTTAGATTTTTATATTTTTCACCACTTATGATACAAAGTAAATCTTTGTGTGTAGCTGGGACAAACAGGCTCCCACCTAAGGCTAAAAAGTTCATTTTCAGACTCCCATATGAATCTACTTTTTTTCAAAATATAAGTATGATTATACTCAAAAAATAAATTCTGAAAAGTTATTCTTGTTTAATTTATGTTTACCTTTATGTACGAAAAGGTATAATCTCTTTACTAAATTTTGTTGTGCTCTCTTCATAGTTAGAGAAAAACGACACTAGGAGAGAGTTAAAAAATGAAAGAAAAAGATCTATCGCATATCAAAACTACTGATTATGCTGGCTCACTTGCTAAAAACTTTCTATACAATCCTTTAACTGCAGTTTTAGCGGTATTTCTACTTGCAATCGGGTATATATCTCTAGAAATAATGCCTCGTGAGGAAGACCCTCAAATCTCGATCAGTGGTGGTACTGTAATCATTCCAGCACCAGGTTTGAAACCTAAAGAGATTGAAAAGATTTTGGTTGAACCACTCGAGCAAAAACTTAGAGAGGTTAAAGGTATTGAGCACATTTATGGAATGTGTGTAGATAATGTAGCAATTATAAATGTAATGTATTATATTGGTCAAAACAGAGAAGATTCAAACTTGAAACTTTACGATAAAGTTATGCAAAATATGGATATGCTTCCAAAAAATGTTATGCAACCACTTGTTCGTCCTTTTGACATTGATATAGATATTCCAATTGTAAATGTTGCTTTTTATCAAAAAGAGGATACTTTGCAATATCCAGAATATCTTAAAGTTGTTCAAGATCTTAAAAAAGAGATTGCCACAATTGATAACGTTGCAAAAACACAACTTAAAGGTGACCACAAACAACAATATAACGTTGATGTAGATCTTGCAAAGCTTAAAGGATACCACCTTTCATTGGGTCAAGTTGTTCAAGGGATTCAATCAATTGCTGTACGTGTTCCAAGTGTTAAGTTAAATACTGAGGACAATAAACTTGTTGTTTTTGGAATCAAAAACGCTATCGATTCTATTGAAGATGTTGAAAATGTGATTGTTGCACAATATATGGGTAGTCCAACATATCTTAAAGATATTGCAACAGTTACTGATGGTATTAACCACCAAAAGAAACAAAGTGCTCATATTATTTTCAAAGATGGAACAAAATATGATCAGATTACATTATCAATCTCAAAACTAGCTGGAACAAATGCTGTTTTTGTAGCAAATGATGTTCAAGAACTTCTGAAAAATAATCAAACACGACTTGATCAACTTGGTATTGGTTATATTGTTACAAGAAACTATGGTGAAAGAGCAAATGAGGCTGTTAATGAGTTGGTTCACCACCTTGTAATCACAATTCTTATTATTGCGGTTATGTTAGTGTTTTTCCTTGGATGGAGAGAATCACTTATCGTTACGTTTACTGTCCCTGCAATTCTTGCTATAACGCTTTTCATAGCGTTTATGACAGATCAAACCATCAATAGGATTACGCTCTTTGCATTCTTGCTCTCCTTAGGTTTATTGGTAGATGCTGCGATTATTGTTATTGAAAACATTCACCGTCATATGCATGAACATGGTAGTGAAGAGAGAGATATGGATGAACTTTTGGTAACTGCTACGGATGAAATTGGTGCTCCTACGAATGTTGCGACTTTAGCGATTATTCTTACTATGGTTCCAATGGCCTTTGTTGGTGGTATGATGGGTGAGTTTATGAAACCTATCCCGTATAATGTTCCAGTGGCTCTTTTAGCTTCTCTTTTTATCGCTTATATTTTTACACCTTATTTAGGGAAAAAACTTTTAAAAATAGACAAAAGTGTTGGGCATGAACAGTCACATCATTCGAATGAAGAAACGAATCCTAATGAAGAGGGGGTAAAATAATGGGTCATAATCACCAAGGAACAAAATTTGAAAACTTTATTTTCGGAATTTTAGATAAACCTTACAAAAGTTTTCTTGTAATTCTTCTAGTATTTGCTGCACTAGGAGGAACTGTTATGATGCTTCCTACAAAACTTGTTTTGGCAAAAATGTTACCGGGTAAAAGTACAAATACATTCACTATCTATGTAGATATGCCAAAAGGAACTTCTATAGAAGAGACTAGAATTACAACGCAATGTGTAACTGACATTATGCAAGAGGAAAAAGAAGTTTTAGATATGGAAGTGTTTTTAGGACAAGGTTCACCTCTTGATTATGCTGGTCTTGTAAAGGGTAGTGGAATGAAGATGGGTGAAGAGTGTTCAGAGGTTGTTGTAAACCTTACAGATAAACATGGAAGAGATGAAAAATCATTTAATATGGTTCAAAGATTGCGCCCAATACTCAAAGAGACATGTGAGCCTCTTAAAAAAGGTAGTATTATTAAAATGATTGAGATGCCTGCTGGACCTCCAACACTTGCATCTTTAGTTGTTGAAGTGTATGGAAAAAATAATAGAAAAGCTATTATGTTGGCTGCTGAAGTCGCAGATATTCTTCAAAGTACAGATGGGCTTGTTGATATCGATATGATGGCAGATGAGAGACATACAAAATATACCCTTAATCCAATCGAAGACAAAGCAACGCAAAGTGGTTTGAGTATTAAGCAGGTAAATGAGATTTTATATCTTGCATTCGAAGGTATGGGTGTAGCTGTTAAAAATACAATTGATTTAAATGATCAAATCTCGATCTTTGTTCAATTAAGTGAAAATAGTCAAACGATTCAAACAAATACGCTTAAGTTGTTGAAAAATAAACTAAGTCAATTAAGCCTTATGAATCCAAGAGGGATGATGATTCCATTAACAGAAGTAGTAGAGATTAAAGAAGAGCTTTCTGTTCCAATGATTTATCATAAAAATTTAAAGACTATGGTAAACGTAATTGCTGAAACAGATATGGTATCTCAGGTATATCCTCTTTTAGATGCTAGATCAACAATGCTAGAAAAGTTCTCAGATAAGTATGAAGTTACTAAAGAACCTGGCATTACAACATATATGTTTGATTTACACCTTAAAGATAAAGAAACTGGTGAAAAATTTCTTTTACGTTTTGACGGTGAAATGAAAGTGACTCTTGATACATTTAGAGATCTTGGAGCTGCTTTTATTGCTGCGCTTATTTTAATCTTTTTACTTCTTGTTGTATACTACAAATCATTTGCACTTAGTGGTATAGTGCTTGGTGGAAGTTTCTTATCTATAATTGGTGTTATCGCGGGTCATTATGTTGCAAACCTTGTAACGACTGAAACATTCTTCTTAACTGCCACATCTCTCATTGGATTTATTGCTCTTATGGGAATCAGTTCAAGAAATTCTCTACTTCTTATTGATTTTGCGAAATCACTTATTGAAGACAAAGGGATAGAAAAACAGCGTGCAATTGCAATCGCAAGTGCTACAAGGGCTAAACCTATTGCATTGACTGCTATTGCTATTATCTTAGGTTCTGCACTGCTTGCAAGCGATCCAGTTTTTGGAGGACTTGGAGTTGCTCTCATTTCGGGAACTGTAGCAGCAGTTATAATTTCTCTTGTATTTATACCAATTCTTATGAATAAAACAAAAGCTATCTAAGCTTTTGTTTCAAATTCTAGAATCCCTAGAAGCAGTTTTCAGATATTCTTATTTAACTTTATCGTATTTCGTTAGTTTATTAAAACGAATCATTTTACCCAGTTCCTCAGTATAAACATGTCCGATCTCAGAGTATTTATCAAGCTTCTTTATGATTTCAAAGACATCATTAGTGTTATGTCGAACTTCTCTAAACTCTCTAAAATGTTTACTACGACCCATAAGCTTGTAGTATTCGCGAACAGAGTCTTCTATAGAATAAAACTTACGCAAATAGATTTGACGACCATCAGCTCTTTTTACACCTGCTGGAATTCGAGCTTCTTTTGGGTTTTTGCTCCACATACCAAAAACATTATTAGCTTCACGAAAAAAGCGTGATGTTGCCCAAGCGCTTTCCATAGCAGCTTGAGCAATAGCTATGCTTGGAGGATGCGGTTTCAAGGCTTGGAGAAGCTCAAGGTTTGTTTTAACTTTGTGTTTAGCTCTAAGTTGTTTTATTCTATATTCATATCTTGGATTGTGAACTTCACTTTTCACACGTTCATATTTATCCAAAAACTCACGATACACTTTTTGAACAGCAGGCACAACTAATTGATAAAAGCGATCTTTTTTTGTGCTTACACTCATATTTTCAGGAATAACATCAGCTCTGTAATATGTGTAGTTTAGTCGTGATGCTTCAAGCAGAATATTTGTAAAAAAAAGTAGTAGAAGGTACTTCATCGTTCTTTCCTTTTGATGAACAATGATAGCATGAATCGAATATAAATTAAAGTAATTAAACTAGAACTAAAGTATTTTAGAAAATAAATGAAGAAGTGAGTAAGTTTTTCTAAAAAAACTTACTCTAAAAAAAATTTAGAACTTATTTCTCTAAATTTATTTTTACCTTAGCATACATACCTGGGAAAACCATATCATTTGTTTTGTCAAAATGGATACGGATTTTAAATGTATGTGCCATAGGATTTGCACTAGGAACGATCGCTTTGATATATCCTTTTACTTTATAGTTTAATGATGGTATATCAATATCTACAACTTTGTCACGACGAATATATTTTAAATCTGATTCAGCAACTTCTGCTTGGATCTCTAAGTGATCAAGATCAACCAGAATCATAGTAAGCATACCTGGGCCGATCATATCTCCAACACGAATTCTTTTGTCAACAATGATTCCATCATTTGGTGCACGAACTTTCAGGTAACCAGCTATAGTAGCAAATTGCTTAGCTTTCTCAGATGTTTGATCCACCATAACTTGCATAGATTCTACAACTTTATCAGCATTGTCACTTAATTCATCAAGGTCACTTAAACGAGCTCTAAAATTTTGTTCGTTTAATCTTTTTCTATTTCTCTTAAGATCATCTCTGTCTTTTTTGATTCTTCTAGCTTCAGTTGTGAATGCATCTAACATCAATCGAGCTTGAGCAAGAGCAAGATCAGCTTGCGCTTCTAAAATATCAAATTCAGCCGATTCCATTTCATAAAGTATATCTTCTCTATACACTTTATCCCCAACTTCAAAGTTGACTTTTTTAACATAACCCATATATCTCGCAGGTACCATTTTTTGGTTATTAGATATAACTGTTCCAGTTAAAATAAGATCTCCAGAGAAAAGTGCACTAAACGTAATAGTTAAAAGTAGTAATAATTTCATTTTCATCCTTTACCAGTTTCTTGTTTGACGATGACATTTCATACATTGTTCTAAGATTTTTTTATACGCTTGAACAGCTTGATTGCTATCTCCGCTTTTAAATCTTTGTAAAATTGTTAACGACTTTTGGTTTATATTTCTCACTACTTTTCTAGTCATCTGAATTTTATTATTCATATATCTAGCCATTGGATCTTTTTCGTTCAACTCTTCAAGTGGAGGACGAATCCCTTCCATTGCATCTGTTAAATGTTGAACACCTGATGCAACTGTGTCGTAGTTATTGTAAAAGAAACCGCTTTGTATGGTATTCATAGCTTCAGCCATTTCTTGCATATCTTTTATTCTATCTTCTCTAGTATATGGACCCGCATATATAATAGTAGATAATAAAATAAGTGATAATAGTATCTTTTTCATAGATTATCCCTTGTAGAAATTTTAATTATTGTATCTGAATATAACAAAAACAATTCTAAAAATAGATAA
>Ga0181567_10002618_pt1 | contig 13411 bp, 8 predicted proteins | sample 101ome_14_FD_133761 | JGI IMG/M metagenome (GOLD analysis project Ga0181567, IMG submission 133761) | Coastal salt marsh microbial communities from the Groves Creek Marsh, Skidaway Island, Georgia - 101403AT metaG (megahit assembly) | ecosystem: Environmental > Aquatic > Marine > Intertidal zone...
AACAGCCCAGGATTATCATCGCCGATGAGTTTGACAATCTTCGCGTTTGTCAAACGAGCCTCTTCGTGTAACTCTTCCACCGCCACGTCCGCCATCGTCGAATGCTTACCGCGCTCAAAGCATCCGCTCGGCAGCACGATGCACTCCGAATTACTCCCTTGCGCGTACTCGCGCACAATGGTAAACTCTGGTTCGCCGCTCTTCGTCGTCTCTCTAGAGTGAAACGGCGCCACGCACACAAACTTGAAATCACCCTTTGGATGTCCGACGACGTCGTACGCAAACCTTCGCGTCGTCGCGTCGCCCGTCTCATCGCCTGCTTGCGCCTCAAACTCAACCACTCTGTCGTACACGGTCAAGTACCTCGAGTGCACCGCCTCTTCGCGTACAACTTTACCCGTGCGCACTCGCGCCGAGGCATCGAACACCATCTCGTTCGCGCCGGTATCCGTATCCTTCGTCGCCGATACGCGCGTCGAAGACGCCGCCGATCGACGCGCGCGGAACTGCGACGCTCTCTCCGCGCGCGGCGCGTGGAACCTTCGGGCGACGCTCGCAAGAAAGCGCATTCGTCTGAAGACTGAATTTGACTTTCTCTCAGCTTCGCGCTCTGGTTTCCACAGCCCAAGTGGGCGAACCGATCGGACACCTCGCGCGACGCGAAGCGGGACAATTCGTCGCGCCGAGGCACGGGCGCCGCGCGAAAGGGACGTGTGAAAACCACAGGTCTGAAGATGCTTCGACGCATTCAAGTGCTCAAGCGCGTCGTGGACGTCGTCGACGCGCGCGCGATCGTGGTTTCGAACGTCAAAACCTTTGCGAGTGGTGCGGTGAGCTCCACGACGAAACCGGGACCGCCGGTGCAGAGTAAACGCCCGGGTAAGCTGCCGAGCGATGTCGCACACACGGCAAAGTGGTTGGATTCGACGGAGAAGCCGAGCCCGATGGAATACTCCGCGGCGGTAGAACCGATTGCGGTGCATGGGCTGGAGAGGGTGAACTGCGACTCTCCGGGAGCGTGCAAGGATAGGTTTGGGGAACTGCTCGGGTTGGGGGCGCCGAACACGTATTACAAACTCGCCGATACGACGCCGGAGAACCCGGTGAAGTGTAAGTACTGTGGGTTGCGATTCTTTGACGCATCGGAGCATTAAGCTGGGCGCAGAGAACCTTACAAGCGCAGAGTGTCGCGGCGCTAAAAATTGTAAAAAGAGTTCAGTTAGTTTTTCACTCGTCTCAGCGGGTTGACGTCGCGGCGCGAATGATCTCCGGTATGACGAATGGATCGGCCAGCGTCGAGGTGTCCCCGAAATCTTCCGTCTTGCCGGCTGCAATTTTGCGCAGTATTCTTCTCATGATTTTGCCGCTTCGCGTCTTAGGAAGACTCTCAACCATGATGATTCTTGAAGGCGCCGCGAACGGTCCAATCTCTTTCCTGACGTTTGTGACGAGTTCTTTCGCGTTGTCATCTTTGCTAAATCGTCGCGCCTTCTTGTCAAGGACGCAAAATGCCACGATGGATTGTCCTTTGACTTCGTGATCGATGCCGACGACTGCAGCTTCGAGACATCGCTCATGGAGAGCCAAGGCGGACTCGACCTCTGCCGTACCGATTCTATGACCCGAAACATTCATGACGTCGTCTAATCGTCCAGTGATGAATAGGAATCCATCCGAATCTCGACGCGCGCCGTCTCCAGAAAAGTAGTAACCTTTGAATGTGGAGAAGAATGAACGATATCGCTCTTCATTGCGGTACACACCTTGCATCAATCCAGGCCAACCAGTTGAGAAGCATAGGCACCCTTCGCCTTCGCCTTCAATGACTGAGCCGTCGCTTGGATCGATTATCGCCGGAACGATGCCGAAGAAAGGAAAAGTTGCAGATCCCGCTTTGAGAGGAGTCGCAGACAGAGGCGAGATGACTACACCTCCTGTCTCAGTCTGCCACCACGTGTCGAGGACGGGTAGAGAGTCATCGCCAACCGTAGTGCGATACCAATTCCATGTTTCTATGTCTATTGGCTCACCCACAGATCCCAGGATTTTCAACGAATGACGCAAACTCTCCTTGACTGGATTTTCACCAAAAGCTCTCAAGGTTCGCAACGCCGTCGGCGATGTGTAAAAGACGGACACTTTGTACTTATCCACAAGGCGCCACCATATGCCAGGATCAGGAAACGTGGGCATTCCTTCGAAAAGAACGGTGGAAGCCCCATTCAGTAGAGGTCCATAGAGGAGGTACGAGTGTCCAGTGACCCAACCCAAGTCGGCTGTGCAAAACATTGTTTCTCCTGGTTTTAACTCAAAGACAAACTTGCTCGTCGTGTAGACGTACGTCATGTAGCCGCCGACGCTATGAACGATGCCTTTTGGTTTGCCTGTGGATCCAGACGTGTAGAGGATGAAGAGAGGATCGGTTCCATCAGACCAGTGAATCAATGCTGTCCTTTTGTCAAATCGAAAGTCCTTCGTCGCCACGTAGTACCAAACATCTCGCTCTTCTTCCATGTTCACGCTTTCCATCTTGATGTCGGTATTGTGTTGAACGATCACTTTTTTAACTCGCACTCCATCACCATCACACAGACTCAGCGCCTCGTCGACAATCTTCTTCAGCGGTATGAGCTTTGTACCTCGTTGAGACGCGCTCGCCGTGATTACGAGTTTTGGCTGACAATCTTTGATTCGCTGCGCGAGACTGGCTGCGGAGAAGCCTGCGAATACTACAGAGTGCACAGCACCAATGCGTGCGCATGCCAACATCGAGATGGGCAGAATCGGAATCATCGGTGCGTAGATGACGACGCGATCTCCGGGTTGAATACCGTACGCCAACATCGTCTTCGCGAGAGTATCCACTTCAAACAAAAGTTCAGCATAAGTGTACGTCTGACAATTTTTCGGATCATTCGCTTCAAAGATCAGCGCCGTGTGATGTTCATATCCGTTTTCCATGTTTCTATCGAGGCAATTGTAGCAAACGTTTGTGCGAATCCCTTTGAACCATTCATTCTTCGGCTCTTCGGCGTCAAAACTCCAACGAGACTCGCTCTCCTCCACATCATCGAGCCAAAACAATTCCGACGCCATCTCGTTCCAAAACGCATATGGTCTCTGCACAGATCGATGATGCATCGATTTATACTGCCCAAAGTACCCCACCCGCGAGCGTTTCGACACGTCTTCCGCTGGCCAAATCGTACCGTCACCCATCAAGTCCAAGCGCGTCAAGTGATTGTTAATCTCGATCGACGACGACCGCGAATCCGGCGACTCTGGCGGGGATCCAACCTCGCGCGACGGTTCACCGGGCGCATCCCCGCGCGACGGTGACGATCGTCCCGCGACGCTGTTTCGTCGCGCGCGGACACGACCGGGCGTCATCGTCGGTGTCGACAGTATCGCGCGCATCGTTCTGACGAGGGAACACGAATCGCCATCTTTCTCGGGCGTTCCAGCCCCACGGACACCGTTCGAGCGACAGACGGACGGACGGACGGACGGACGGACGAGACGTTCGCGGGTCACAACGCACCGCGACGACGACGACGACGACGAAGCGGACGACGACGAAGCGGACGGGAGGGAGGAATGCTGTCGACGCTAACGCGTCTCGCGCGACGGGCCGTCGTCTCGCGACGCGTCGCGACGCGGTGCTGCGCGTCGGATGCTTTGAACGCGTCGAGGGCCGGTACCGAGGACGTCGACGGTGCGAGGAACGAACGCGGGGGCGGAGGGACGGCGTCGACATCCGGGGAAGGAGTGGGTGATGGTGTGAATCGCGGCGCAGTGGGTTCTCGACGGGATTACGTGCGCAGGATGCGAGCGGCGCTGAGGGTGAGTGACTTTGAGAGAGTGCGAGAGGAGTTTGAGGCGCTCACGAGAGCGCACGCGAGTCCAGGTCGCGCGGCGTGGAACGTGAGTGTGCTCGCGGCGGCGCGCGCGAGAGAGCCTGAAACTGCGCTGAATATTGTTGAATCGATGCTTGCCGAGAATGTGGCGCCAGACGTGAGCACACACGTGGCTATGATGACGGCGTTCGTCAGAGCGGGGAGGTACAAGGACGCGTTCAACTGGTTGAAAATGCACTTGTACGGCGTTCCAGGGGATAGTTTGGAGGATGAAGCGGCTGATCAGAAGCACGACTTAAGTCATATCATCGGAGACATGATTGATGGTGATCCAAGAAGAGCTTTGAGGCGATCGGTGAACAGTTTACTCTTCACCACCGCGATGAACGGTGCAGCCAAGGCTGGCGACCGCGCCATGGTTCAAGAGATCGAGACGATGATGTTTGAGTTTGATATCGCGCCGGGAGCGAACACCTTGCACTGCTTGATGAAGCTCGAACGAGTCGCTGGCACTAGTGCGTCAGTTGAGGCGGTTTGGAGTCAATCAAAAGTCAAAGCGAGAGCTCTGAAAGCTCATCAGGAAAGAGTCATCGCTCACGCTTTTCTGGGCAAGCAAAAGAGTGCGACCGCCGCGGAATCACGAGAGCTCGCAACACAGGCTCTCGGTGAAATGTACAACAGAGTAGGACGCCGCCGTTCGGATGAAGAGATGGAGAAGATGTCTCAAAACAAAAATTGGAAGACGCCACAAACGCGATGGACGGGCGCGCGTGGTTTAGAGGAGTACAGAAGAGGCTTAAGAGATGATGAGGAAATTTCTCTCGTCGGTGCACCAGAAGTTTTATTAGCCACGAATGCGGTGATGGATTCTTTCGCGGCAGTGGGTGATATTGCCAGTGTTACTGATTGGTTTATCAAAATGGAAGAGTTGAATGTCCTGCCAGATGTGCGCACGTTTAACGCTGTCCTGCGCGCTGAGTATCAGCACGCCAAGCGAGACCGTGAAGGTGTTGACATAGAAGATACCATGGCGCGATTTCAGGAAATTTTGGATGAGATGGAAGACAGAAAACTTGAGCCAACACGGTACACGTTTACACCTCTGCTGCTCGCACATGCGGAACACAACTCGTTGCCAGGAATGGCTGAGGTTCTGAAAATGATGCAAGAACGTGGACTCACTCTCGATACAGTCATGTATAATATTTTGATTGGCGCGTGTGCCCGAGCGGGTGATCTTGAAGCTGCGTTGAATGCGCGAGCCAGTATGGCGGCATCAGGCGTCCAAGCTGGACCAGATACGTTTGTGCCGCTCTTTTTAGTGTGCTCGAAACAAGCCGCTGAACTCGATTTGGAAAGCGTTGACGATTTCGGTAATGGTGAAGACTCTATCGGCCCTCTTTTGCAGCTCACGAGACAAGCATTGGATCGGATTGAGATAGATATGTTACAAAGCGACGTCGAGCACAACACTGCTTCTTTCACATCGCTCCTCAAGGCGAGAGGATCATTGGGGCAGTCGGATCTCGTCTTGGAGATGATTAAGGATCCTCCAGATGGAGTTCAGCTCGATGACATCGCCATGGGCGTCGGAGTTCTCGCGCTTGCGAAGCGCGAGCCGACAAAGGCGCTCGTTCTCGCCAACTCGCTCAACGAACTGACAGACTCATCGAGCGTTTGGTTGTTGAATTGTGTACTCGTCGCTTACACCCACCTTGGACAAATTAAAGCAGCCACCGAGCACGTTCAAAATTTTATCGAGAATGGTGGCGAGCCAAACGTTGAGACGTACAATACACTGTTTCGTTGCGCCTCGCTCAGCGGTGGTTTCGCAGAGTACGGCCCGATCATCATGAATGACATGTCCGCGAGGAAACTTGACCCAGACGCACGCACTGCCCAACATCTCGCCGCAATCATAGCCAACTCTACGGGAGATGACCGCGAGATGGCGGAATCGCTTCTGAAGAAATGCCCTAATCGTGGCGCAGGAGCGCACTCGCATCTTCTCGACGACGCTGGCGACTTGGATTTCACCATGGATTTCGACGAAGAGGACGACGACGACGATTTCATCATGTAATTATTTCAGCCATCACCTCATCTGACAACCCGCTCTCTTTCGGGAGGGTTCACACCTCGCACCATGCGCGCGTGTCGATCCTTGCACCACCTCCTTTTGTGTGACTTAAAAATACGAAGTTGCCCACTTGCACTTTTTAACAGTCGAAAAGATGGCAACCGCGACGTCGTCCGCACTTTGCGTCGCGCGCCGCAAGAGGAACGTCCACGGAGAGCCATGGGTCGGCTGAAGCGGCCTCCTACGGAGGTTGTCCGTCGTAGAACGAGTACGTTGACTCTTCCGCGTCGCGATGCGGTGACGAACAACACCACGAAGCTCCAGCTCCCGCGTTGGGTCTCGATGCCGAACGCTGCGGCTGCCTCCTGCATGGCCGTCGTGTTCACAAACCCGATGGATCGCGCGAAGACGTTGATGCAGCTTCCTGGAGCCGCGGGTGCGCGTTGGGGGTCGTCCATGCGCGAGGTCGTGACGAACATGGTGCGAAGAGAAGGAGCGTTGAGAGGACCCTACAGAGGGTTGCCGGTGGCCATGGTGCGAGAGAGCTCAAAGAACGTGTTTCGCATTGGATTATTCGCTCCTGTGTTGAGAGCCTTGCACGATGACGATGGAACCCCAGCGCCAGCGTGGAAAAGATTTATCGCTGGTTGTTTGTCCGGTGCCGTCGGCGCGGTATCGAGTAATCCGTTCGATCTCGTCAAGACTAGGATGCAAGTGCCGGCGAGCATGTGCGAATACAGCAACGGATTGCAAGCCATACGAAGCATCTGTGCGAATGAAGGTTGGAGAACTTTGTACAAGGGTGTCGGTGCATCCGTCGCGCGTGATATGCTAGGGTCGAGCGTGAATCTTACGGTGCAGTCCATCGCGAGCGAAGCGCTCGTGCGGAATATGATTCTCAGTCCAGGTTCGCCGGTGCTCGGCGCGCTGAGCGGCGTGTTGAGCGCGGCTGCATCAGTAGCGGTCATGCAACCCATCGACACGTCACGGGCGTACGTGTACCTGAAACCACATATTCACAAGGACACGATTAGAGCATTTAGATATATAGTCCTCAGAGAAGGGCCGTTAGCTCTGTACAAGGGCTCGCGCGCTCATTTCTTCCGCACGGCGCCGCATTACGCGGCTATGTTTGCTTTACTGGAAATGATCACCGGTGGAGAGCGCAAGGTTCTACTGCAAAGAAACAAGAATCTACTTGCCAACGTTCACATGTTCGACGCCCTTCCGAGCGAACGGAGAGCTAAGCTCGCCGGTCTCGTGAAAACGAGACACTTCAAAGCAGGCGAGTGCATTGTTGAAGCTGGCGAAGCCACTCCAGATGAGATGTACATCCTCACGCGAGGTTCTGTTAAGATTGATCAACAAAGCACGAAAAAGAAAGGGCGCAGTGGTGAGGAAGATGACAGTGATATCATTCACAGGGGTGGTTACTTTGGTGAGCCATACATGTTTGCCTCGAAGCCAAGTACTGAGACTGTCGTTGCAATGAATGACGTGACTCTCATGGCTGTACCACGTGTAGCTTACGAAGAATGCCGTTCTAGCGCCAATGGAGACGATTCTAGTTTATTCGTTGACAGATTCGACGAACCGACGAAGGAAATCGGCATGGCATGGCGTAAGTTACGTTATGAACGTACCCTTGCTAAAATTCCTGTTTTCGCTGATCTTGGCTCGTACGAACGCGCCATGGTCGTCAAACAAGCGAAACGTTTCACTTACCAGCCTGGTGAAAAGATTATTCGCCAAGGCGAAGTTGCAGACAAGTTCTACGTCGTATTGAAAGGTTCGGCGGTTTCCACCAAGGCCGATGCTGACATCGACCGAGCGGGTGAGAGCAGCAATCTCCCAGCCGCTCGCATCCTCCGCAACTTTGGACCCGGCGGATACTTCGGTGAATTAGCTCTTCTCACCGGTCAGCCTCGTCTGGCAACTGTGGTTGCGAACGAAACACTAGAAGTGCTTGCCATTGACCGAGACGTTCTCAAGTCGCTGCGCGCGACGCTCCCAACTCTGGAGGACGAAATCATTCGCAACCTTCGTCGTTTCGATCACATGGATTCGTTCACGACCATGTCCATAGCATAAACGCATATTATTGTTGTTTTTCCCTGCCAGCATCTCACAGCGTCATAGTCATGCAATATTCCATCTTGTATCCACCAGTCCAATCCATTCCAGACACACGCGACTTGAAAAGCTCCCAACAAACCCACAATTTTCCTCAGTCCACCACTCGCGCCATGGATGCGCGCTGGTTCGTCCGCGATGTCGCGGAACTGCGACTCTGGAGATGCATCGGCGTCGTCGCGTGGTCATCCATAGCTACCTTCGTCGTGGTAAGTCGCGCTTCGAGGTTTACGACGCGAAAGAAAGCCTCCCGTCGCGTTCCCCTGACGGTACCTTTTCAAAACTCGCAACGTTTACGCGATCATGCGCCGCGTACTGACGCTCACCGCTTCGACGAACCTTAGGCATTCGGCTTCTTTTCTTGTTTGGAGCTAACAAACGGCTTTTTCTTCGAAACGAGCTGGATATCGCGCGCGGCGAAGGCGTTCGCGTACGCATTGACGCAACTGCCAGCTGCCGCCGCAGTTTCTCTCTGTGTGAGACCGAGCTCTGCAGACTTCATACCGAACGGTGAGAAGGATGCTTGTGGAATTATGAAAGCCGAAAGGATTGGTGAAAGATTCGCGACAGCCATGATGCGTGAAGGCGTGATGATCGGCGCACTCGGAGGCGCGTTTGCGTGCTCCGGAGGTTTGGCGTGCTCGCTCGTCGCGCGAGTGACTAGGCGCGACACTCTCGTGGGTTGGCTTGCGGTGAATGAGCTCGATCCGGCATTTGCTGGGCAGTTTGGTTGCGTCGCTGGTGTGTTGACCGTCATTTTTATGTGGTTCACCGATGGATTAGTTGTACCGTTTGCGCCGATTCAACGTCCACGCGGTTTGCGACTCAAACGTGGTATCTTACCCTGCGTTCGCGTCGGTCTCAGACGCTCAATATATGCATGCGTTGCGAATATCATCGCTGTATTGTTATCGCGTCGATTCATCATCAAGTTGACCGCTGAATCATCTCGAGGCTTGTTGTTTGGGTCACTATCATGTTGGGCCGCCGGTGCGCTCGTTAGCACATCTTGGGCGTTGGCCATCTTTTGCGCCGGAATAGTGCACACAGAGCGCTACAAATTCAGACCTCAAAGTCTTACCCAGGGTCCAAAGGTTGCGAGCGAGCCGCTTATGGCGGGCTTGAACCATTTTGAGGTGCCTTTCGTTCAACATTTGGCGTACTTGGACTTGTGCGTCGTGGCAGAAAGCGGTGGCAGAGGACGACGTCGACTCGTATATGGCGATACACCGGATGCACCATGGGCTATCGCTATTTCTAATGCGCTCGCACCCTTGGCGTCAATCGCGCGGTCCGTAAACAAAGCGATGGATCGCACCATGTTGGCCGCACTGCGTGACGCTGATGCGAGCGCTGCGCAGCGGATTAGCGAAAAGTACGTGCAGATGAACACTCCAAAGCCGAAATTCCGTCATGAAAGCGCACAAACACAGCAAGCATGGAACGCGCTACGTCAAAGCGAGGTTCTTTCTGTCGATGTAGCAGCCAGAGAGTTGTCCACGGTGGTGAAGTCTTATGGGCAGTTGGCGATTTGGGGCGCGAGGGCGGCGGCAGCACTTGCTGTCGCGGCGAGACGTGAAGATGTGAGAGAAAATGCGAAGCAAATCAAGCCAACGATGAGTGCAATCGTGAGAACACTACTCACCGTCCTTTTGGCGGTCCGGACAATCATAGAGCAAGGTTCGCCCCCCGTTCGTGTGTCCACAGGATTCACATCAAGTGATTTAGCGAGCACAGAAAAGGCGAATTCACTTGTTGCGAAGAGGAACAGAATCATCAACAATGTCCTATACTTTTTAGGCATCACCGCAACGAATAGAAACGATGCCAACGGCGCTGTGACTCCCGCTTTCACTCCAGCGGTGCAGACGGCGCGAAGAATTTCTGACTCAGTCGAAATGGCTCTTGGCTCAATAGTTTCTGAATACGGTGAGGAAGTCAAAGCTATGCTTCGAGAGTCGGAGCAGTATGGACCACCCGAGTTTGGTACTCCGAATGAACTCTTTGACGCCCTAGAGATGATTACTCGCGACCTAGCTTAGGTTCTCGGATACAAGCCGCGAACAAACACAGAAATAGATTCCTTGTTTAAGTAAACAGACAAACCACAACGAACCGATTGCCTTCAGACGTCGGTGCGAACGCCGGTGGAATCGCCCGCGCGCTACTACCACCGAACGCGCTTTTCTCACCGTTCTACCGGCTCGTGCAAGCATAGAAGGCACATGTTCACCAGTTCCTCGTCGCTAGTCGGCCGCCAGCACGCAGCGTTTCGCTTTTTGTGTAAACGCGCCGCCAGGCCTTACTCTCGCAGATGCTATCATGTTACCGCGCCGACGGCACGATTGGACGTCAAGTGCCGTCCGGCGTCTTACACGCAAGAGCTTGAAGAGAAGATTGCGATCGCGCGCGCGCACTTCGATGGCATCACAAATTTACCCGCGACCACAGAGAAGTTTGAGAGCACCCGACAGGAGTTTCGGATGCGCGCCGAGTTCAAGGTTTGGCACGAGGGTGAGAGAAGTTATTATGCGATGTGTGACTCTGATCGTCCGAAGGAACCGGTCGAGATTGTGGACTTTCCGATGGCGAGCACACGTATTCGGGAGCTGATGCCGCAACTACTGCAAGAGGTGACGTCCACAGATGTTCTGCGACGAAAACTTTTTCAAGCAAATTTTCTCACGACGACGACCGGCGATGCAGTTGTGAGCCTTTTATATCATCGACCTCTCGATGAAGCTTGGGAACGCGAAGCGGAAGCAATGCGCTCGCGCTTAGGCATTGATGTGATTGGACGTGCTCGCAAGCAAAAGTTAGTTTTAGGAAAGGATTTCGTGACCGAACGCGTGGAAGTGGACGGTATGGAGCTTAGTTACAAGCAATTGGAAGGCTCTTTCACGCAACCCAATGCGGTTATTGCGGCCCAGATGCTTACATGGGCGCGCTCAGCAGCACTTTACGAATCACCGAATGGTCCAATGAGCGTAACACAGTCGAATCGAGATTTCTTGGAATTATATTGCGGTAATGGCCACTTCACGATCGCTCTGGCGCCGCTGTACCGCAAGTGTTTGGCAACAGAGATTTCAAAGAGCTCTGTCGCGGCTGCTCACGTGAACATGGCGGCAAACGGTGTTGATAATGTCGTCACAGCGCGACTTTCCGCAGAAGAGCTGGCCGACGCGCTTGATGGTGGTAGAGAGTACACGCGTTTGAAGGATATCGATTTGTCATCGTACGATTTAAGTACGATTCTTGTCGACCCACCTCGTGCTGGGATGGGCAGGGATGTGAGCAAGTTTTGCACTCGCTTTGAGCGCATCATATACATTTCGTGCAACCCCAAAACTCTCGCCCAAGACTGTGAAATTCTTCGAGAAACGCACGAAATCATGCGATTCGCCGTCTTCGATCAGTTTCCGTACACTCCGCACTTAGAGTGCGGGGCGTTGTTAGTTAGAAAAGCGTAGTCAGACGGAGAGCGCTCCGTTGTTTGAATCTATCTACCGGTAGTGTTACAAAAAAATCAATGATGCGTTCAATGCGCACCCATCCGGTTGTCTAATGGTGGTATGGCTCACCGCGAAGGATGGTGTGCGCACGATAAATCGCTTCCACTAAGACAAGTCTAGCAACCTGGTGATTGAGAACCATCTTGGACAAACGAACGCTTGCGTTCGCCCTCTCTACCACTTGCGGACCATGACCGAATGGGCCTCCCAGGACAAAAACGCCACGTTCGTAACCTTCATCCCCGATTCGCGCCACCAGATCCGCCATGTCTTCGCTTGAAACATCCTTACCTCTCTCGTCCATTAAAATGACAAAGTCGCGAGCACCGATCGTCTTCATCACTCGCTCTCCCTCGTGCTCCCGCTGTGCGTCGTTGTCCTTCACGTTTTTTGGATTTTGCTTCACATTCACCTCTTCAAACGGCGCGTACCTGGTACATCTCTTCGCGTACTCGCCCACAGCGCCGTCTATAGACGCCCCGCCACCCTTACTCACTGTCACCACGCTCAGCGGGACGTAACGAACCGCTCGCGCGCCGGAACCGCTCGTAGTTTCGCCGCCGCCCTTCTTTGAAGAAGCCTTGCTCACGGTCAGAGTCGAGGCGACACCGCGTCTGCAACCCGGTTGAACCGCCTGTCGACGACGGAGCAAGTGCGTCTCCGCACAATGCGCCGGCACGCGCCGGCACAGCGTCCGCAACATCGTCCGCGCGGCGCGCAGCGCTGTGAGGACCGTGAGAAGTGCTGCCGCCTCTTGCGTCGACTCGTTTTAAAACACGGTGGACAGCCAGGAAAACGCTGGCGAATCTTCAAACTACGACGCGTCGACGCGAAGTATTTCGATCGAAAATGCCGCCCAAGACGAAGGAAAACGTATCTTCCGACGATGCGACGCCGAAAACCGGGGCTTTGGACGGACCGTCGAAGAAGAAGGTGAAGACGACGGCGAATAACGAACCGCTCATGCAAACGGAAATCGAACGCCTTTACTCGACGAACGGCGCCGGTGCGGGGTCAAACTTCAAGGCGATCTCTTGGAACATTGCCGGCATGCGAAGTTTCTACGAGAAGAACATCTCCAGTTTGGAAGCGTTGATCGAGACGGAGTCACCGGACGTTTTGATTCTGCAAGAGCACAAACTGCAAGAGGGCAACGTTGCGGATTTCACGGCAAAGTTGAAGAACAAGTTCCCGCAGTACGTCACCGTGCGATTTGCCGTGAGCACGGCGAAGAAGGGTTACTCCGGGGTTGTCGCTCTGTGTAAAGCGACGGAGAAAAAAGCGGCGGGTGAGAAGCAACAGGTATCTTTGGATGCCATGTTGGGCGGCGCCAAGTCTCCAGCGAAATCCAATCGGTACGCCGGCCCGAAACTGCTTTCAATATCGGAAGGATTGGGGTCTCGCGGTTACACAGACGAAGGGCGGAGTCTGACGCTTGAGTACGACAACTTTTACGTCGTGACTGCGTACGTGCCGAACAGTGGACAAGATCTCAAGCGTTTGGACTACCGAATCGGCAACTGGGAGAAAGATATGCGCGCACATCTGGCTGAATTGGATGCGAAAAAGCCTGTGATTTACTTGGGTGATTTGAATGTTGCGCATTTAGACGAGGATATTTGGAATGTTGGGGCGGCACACATTAAGAAGAGCGCGGGAACGACTCCTCAAGAGCGCAAGGCTTTCGGCGTCATGCTTGAGGAAAACAATTTGCACGACGCATTTAGATTTCTTCACAAAGACGTGAAGGGGTGGTTCTCTTATTGGAGCGTTCGTGCTGGAAATAGACCTTACAACAAGGGCTTGCGACTAGATTATACTCTCGC
>Ga0181567_10002619_pt1 | contig 13409 bp, 10 predicted proteins | sample 101ome_14_FD_133761 | JGI IMG/M metagenome (GOLD analysis project Ga0181567, IMG submission 133761) | Coastal salt marsh microbial communities from the Groves Creek Marsh, Skidaway Island, Georgia - 101403AT metaG (megahit assembly) | ecosystem: Environmental > Aquatic > Marine > Intertidal...
AGACCCTTCCTAGATCACTGTCGATTCCGAGATTGCAGTCACCTCGTTGAAAAAGACTGCGCTGTACTCGCAGCGGTCGAGCGCAATGAAATTAGTTCGGAGCGCTACCAAAGCTTTGTCAATATTGTCAGAGACGTCGACACACCAAGCTATTAGAACCCTTGGCTCGCAACGCCGCAGATAGCGCGCCGCCGATTGAATCTCTGCCCTCAATAGATCGCCTAAAACACTACTGGAAGGTCCGTTTCTGGCTTAAACTAAAACGATGAACTTCGTTCGAGCCACAGCGGGCCTCTTACTGAGCTTTTGCTTTGCTCTGAATTTATACGCGGCCGAAAAACCCCTTGCGGACACATCATCCCCAGAACTTCAGTCCGAGAACCTGACTTCCGAGGCACGCTCGAGGGCCGAGCGATGGGTTGACTCCAGCCATCGATTTGCGACCGACCGAACCATGGCGCTGACTCGGTGGGTAGACGGATTTTTTGGTGACGTGGATGCTGACGCAGAAATTGCCGAGTCCCGTTTACGACTCAAAATTACAACCGACTGGGATGAGCGGCTGGGAACAGAAACCCGTATGAGTCTCGGCGGAAAGGTCAACCTGCCTCGACTGGCGGATCGCGTAGATCTTGTCTTTCGCGGTGACGACCCCGATGAACTTGTACCAGGCGATGAGGACGATCCATCGCAGAGCCAAGTGGGCTTACAGGTTCTGCTCGACGAAAGCGCGAGTGGCAATCACAGGACCGATTTTACTGTAGGATTATCCGGTGCCAGCCCCAAGCCGGGCGTAAAGTACCGCTACAAGACCCTGTGGGGGCCAAATACATCCTTCCGGTTTTCCCAGCGCGCGCAGTACGATTTCGATGATGGCGCCTTCGCGACCACTAAACTGGATATCGACTACGCGCTCTCGAGGCGATCACTCATAAGAACGCAAAACCGCGTGTTGTACGGCGAAAAATCAGATGGGATGGAGTGGTCCTCGAACCTCGGTGTCGTCCGCCAGTGGGCTGTGGAAAATGGATTTGAACGAGCGGCTTATTTATACGCTGGCGTCAAAGGTCAGACCGAGCCCGATAGCTACAGAGAGAACTATCAGGTCGGACTCCGGCTGAGAGCGCAGGCCATTCGCGAGTTTCTGTTCTTTGAGCTTGAGCCCACGCTCAACCAACGCATAGATGCGCCAGATTTGCCAAGAGATACCGCCTGGGCTGTGGAGGCCCGCGTCGAGTTTCTCCTGTTCGACTAACGAGTCAGTCCTCGCTTCTCAGACTAACGCGCTGTCAATGAACGTTGCCTGTTAGAGGTTTTCCTCTGCAAACGCCGCCAACCTGGACCTTACGATCCCGTTGATGTGCATTATCCCAGCATGTGGGTAGGCCTTTACGCGCTCAACCAGATAGGTGAGGCCCGATGTCAGGGGTGAAATGTATTTGTTATCGATCTGAGCCAGGTTCCCCAAAACCACAATCTTCGAGTCCGACCCCACGCGACTGATAATCGACTTTAGCTGAAACTGCGTTAAACCCTGGGATTCATCAATGATGATATAGGCGCCGTTAAACGACCTACCGCGCATAAAATTCAGTGACTTGAACTGGAGGTTAGCGCGCTCCTTCACGTACTCGATGCTGCCGTTTGAGCACTCGTCCGCCCCATGAAGAATCTCCAGATTGTCATCAAATGCCGCAAGCCATGGCGCCATTTTCTCTTCTTCGGTACCGGGCAGGAAGCCAATCTCTTCGGCCATGGGCGGTGTTGACCGGGCAACAATGAGTTTTTTGTATTTTTTCTGCTCCAGAATGGCGTGCAGCCCATAAGCCAAGGCCAGCAATGTTTTGCCCGACCCCGCGGGTCCCGTTAAGACCGTCATATCCAAATCATCATTCTCGAGCAGCCGCATCGCCATGGCTTGCTCTAGATTCCGGGGCGCTAAGCCCCAGAAGCGTTGATTCATCAAATTATCCCGGCTGTCGACCGCAAGGTAGACGAAGTCCTCATCGACGTGATCCACAAAAGCGATAAAGCCATTATCGTCATAGAGAAACTGATTGGGATAAGCCTCCGGCAACTCTGATCGTGGAATCCTGTGAAGCGTCATGTCGTCTTCACGCACCGTATCGACGCGATCGATACTGTCCCAGAACTCGCCCTCACTTTTCTTGTAACCAGTAGCGAGGAGATCAATATCATCAAGCACGCGGTCGTGACGGTAATCCTCGACATGTAACAAGCCGGAACCCTTGGCCTTGATGCGCATATTGATGTCTTTGGTGACCAGACACACGAACTCACCAGGGTGTTCCACCTGGTATTTAAGCGCCACATTGATAATGCGGTTGTCGTTAGCCTGATCCTGAGTGCTATCGAGAAAAGGTACATGCTCATTAGCACCCAATAGCTGATCCGGAAAGATCGCCAGGCGCCCCAATGCGCCGGACAAGGTCGAACCCGGAATCTCAACACCGTCCTGAATCGCCTGTGGCGATGATGAACCCACCACCTTGTCGATCATTTGAATCGCAATTCGCGCTTCCCGACTGACCGATTTATCCCGTCGATCCTTGATGTGATCCAGCTCTTCCAGGACGGTCATTGGGATAACCACCCGATGCTCTGCAAACGCTGCAATTGCCGTTGGGTCATGAAGCAACACATTGGTATCCAAGACATATGTCTTTACTTCTGCGGGCGTTAGTTGTGTGACTTCGTTAGGCAAGCTTGCAGATTGCGTCATGTGATCTCCGGCTATTGTCCAAACATGAAATGACGGCCACCTCGCTCTTGTTAAAGGGGCGAGTGCTAGGCACTAATACAGGGGATAAAGGATAGGCGGATGCAGGTGCGCAACACAGCGGTGTGGTATGTGGTGTCAAGGCCGAGCCGACAAACGTCATTACCAGTAAACCGTCCTACTCTTACTATTTCGGGCACTTTCAGTAAAGCCATCGAAACCCCGCATGTCAATTACCGGTTGATAAATTTTTTTGGTCACCACAAAAGCGTGAAAAATCGGGGGCGCTCAGCTAGGATTTACGCTGCGATGGCAATGACCATCTTAGCGGTGCCAACCTTTTCAAGAGATTCCTCGGTGTATGTTAGATAAAAATGCCCTAAGCCAGCTTCAGGGCCTTAAAGACAAGATAGAAGCGGAAAAAGAAATCGCCGAGGGAACTGTTAAAGCAACACGCAGCCGCTTTGGTTTCGTGGTGCTAAATGACAACCGAGAAATATTTTTGCCTCCGGACGAGATGCAGCGTGTACTCCCCGGCGATCGTGTTTCCATCGTCATCAAACCCGCACCTGCAAAGGACAAATCAGGCAAGCCCCAGAGTACAGCAGAGGTTGAAACATTAGTCTCTACCTCAATTGATCTCTTCGTCGGCGAAGTGGTCCAAAAGGGCAAAGCGTTTTTCGTTGCGCCAGATGTCCCCGAACTCATGCATTTCACCCGGTGGCTTTTCATACCGCCCAATGCTCGCTCTGGCGCCAAGGTCGGCGACCTCGTTCAGTGTCGACTCCAAAGGCACCCGTTTGCCGACGGTAAGCCCTCGGTAAAGGTGCTACAGACATTCGGACCTGCAGGAACGCCGGGGCTTGAAAATAACTACTGCGCCGCGCGGGCGGGCATTGAGAAGATGCTTCCCAAGGAGCAGTTCAAAACGATCGAAGGACTTGTTGGCGACGGTATCGCTATCGACGAGACGCGAGAGGACCTGCGTCACCTACCACTGGTCAGCATCGATTCTCAATACACGATGGACATAGACGATGCGCTATGCGCTGAAGCCGATGAAAATGGCTGGAAGCTGACGGTAGCCATTGCCGACCCCACCACCTGTATTTCAGAGGCCGCGGACCTGACAACGCTGATTGCCACTCGAGGCACCTCGCATTACTTCCATGGCCTAGCCATTCCTATGCTGCCGGAGGTTCTGTCACAGAGCGCCGCATTGAGACCGCTGGAAGACAGGCACGCTCTGGTGTGTTGTCTGACCGTTTCACCAGAGGGAAGCATCACTGACTCACGCATCCAGCTCGCCATTGTTCGATCCAAAGCCAAGCTTAGTTATCAAGAAGTGGAAGACGTATTAACCCAGGGAGCTGAGCACGAGTTTGCTGAACCGTTAAAACACCTTAATGACTGCTATGGCGCGCTTCGCACCTGGCGCGAATCGCGAGAGCTCGTTATCGAGCATCGTCCCGAGCATCGCTGGTGGCTAGATGAAAACAAACAGATCAATCGCATCGAAGAGGTGCAAAAGAAAGGGTCACAGTTGCTGGTCGAAGAGTGCATGGTTGCTGCCAATCGGTGCATTGCCCAAGCGCTGAAGGATGCGGAACTTCCGGGTCCATTTGTTACGCATGCTGGCATACGACGCGATCGAGCTGACGAGGCAAAAGAGTTTTTAACGCGGTTTCTCCCAGAACAAAGCGGCCTCGATTTCTCGACACTCGACGGCTTTCGTACGCTGATAACCGAGTTAACCGGGGCGTCTGACGAGAGACCCCTGCGTTCAATGATTAATCGCTTGATGTCCCGAGCAAGCTTCAGCGTCAAACCCGCGCCACACATGGGTATGGCTTTGCCCGTCTACACAACTGGGACATCACCCCTGCGCAAAGCACTTGATTTTTGCGTGCACCTTCAGCTCAAAGCCATGCTTGGCGACACCAGTGTGAAGACAGCACCGGCCACGGTATTCGATCTTATCAATCAGGCCAGCGCCAAGAATCGTCAGGCGGTTACTGCTGCTAATAACTGGTTAAGCTGTAATTTCCTTAACGCACGAGCAGCTGAAGGTGAGTCTGACTATGACTCCGAGATTGTTCACATCAACACCTCGGGCTTCACGGTAAAAATCAACGGTCTCGGTCTCGAAGGCACCGTTGATCTCAGAAAAGACGAGGAAAAATTTAGCTTTGATAAATGGGAAATGGCATTGGCGAGCAAGACGCGGCGCTACCAACTGAGGCAGCAGGTCCGCGTGCAATACCAGCCCGTCGATAAGCCGCGCGGTGAAAGCGCCTCCTTTACCCTGATCTAGGGTACCCCCGAGCACGGAACACCCAGTGTCTCAACGCAGTACAGTATGTTTCCACAACACGATAGTTAGGATGAAGTCATCATGTCGCAAACCCACTCTGTAAAAAGCCTCCTCAGTGACGAGGCGCTGATTGGTAGTCACGTAACCGTTCAGGGGTGGCTGAGGAGCAAGCGCGACTCGAAAGCTGGCATCTCATTTCTGGCAGTAAACGATGGTAGTCACTTCGATAGCCTGCAATGTGTTGCACCCAATGAGCTCTCAAATTACGAAGAAGAGGTTTTGAAGCTGTCCACAGGCTGTGCCGTTATCGTGTCGGGTGAGTTGGTGACATCCCAGGGCGGTGGTCAGAACGTGGAAATTCAGGCGACCAAGGTCGAACTGGTCGGTGATATTGACGACCCTGAGTCCTACCCAATCGCTAAAAAGCGTCACACCTTTGAATACCTTCGCACGCAGGCGCACCTGCGCACTCGAACCAATACTTTCGGTGCGGTTACCCGCATCCGCCACACGTTAGCGAATGCGATTCATGACTTCTTTCACTCAGAAGATTTCTACTGGGTGAACACGCCTATTATCACCGCCAGTGACTGTGAGGGGGCTGGAGAGCTGTTTCGCGTCAGTACGCTCGATCTCACCAACCTGCCACGAGATAACAAAGGGCAGGTCGACACCTCTCAGGACTTCTTCGGTAGCGATGCCTATCTGACCGTATCGGGGCAGCTCGCCGTCGAGTCCTACTGCCTGTCCATGAGCAAGGTGTATACCTTTGGACCCACCTTCCGGGCCGAAAATTCGAATACTTCAAGACACCTAGCAGAGTTCTGGATGGTTGAGCCCGAGGTCGCATTTGCAGACCTTGCCGATAACGCCGCACTGGCTGAACACCTACTGAAGTCGGTCACGCAGCGCGTATTGAACGACTGCGAGACAGACCTTGGCTTCTTCCAACAACGAATCGATAACACCGTGCTCGAACGACTGACCAATATTGTCGATCAACCATTCGTCAGAGTTACCTACTCCGATGCCATCGATATCTTGCTCAAGTCAGGCAAGAAATTCGAGTTTCCCGTCGAATGGGGTATCGACATGGCCTCAGAACACGAGCGCTTCCTCTCGGAAGTGCACTTCAAAGCCCCTGTGGTAGTGACGGATTACCCTCGCGACATCAAGGCGTTCTACATGCGTCTTAACGATGATGAGCGCACCGTCGCAGCGATGGATGTGCTGGCACCCGGCATTGGGGAAATCATCGGAGGTAGTCAGCGCGAGGAACGCCTCGATGTGTTGGATGCGCGAATGGATGAGGCGCTCAAAGACACCTTGTGGTGGTACCGCGACCTTCGCCGCTACGGCACCGTCCCACATGCCGGCTTCGGATTAGGGTTTGAGCGATTGGTTGCCTACATCACGGGAATGGAGAACGTGAGAGACGTTATCCCATTCCCGCGCACCCCCGGCAATGCCGAGTTTTAATGACTTCGTATGAGTAAGCGAGTGCAGGTCGCCCTACTCCTAACGGGCAACGAGTTGATGAGTGGGGACACAGTTGATAGTAATTCCTCGCGCATCGCGCTTGCGTTGGCTGCCCATAAAATTGGCGTTGGGAAAAAGATCACCGTCGGCGACGACCCACAGCTACTCAGCGACAGCCTCATTGAGCTATGTGCGAATGCAGAGGTGGTCATTATTAACGGTGGCCTTGGACCCACGGAAGACGATCTTACGGCTGATATCGTGGCGGACGTCGCGGGTAAAGCTCTGGTTGATCACCCCAAGGCCATTGCGCATCTCGAGGCATGGTGTGAGCGACGCGGGCTGGATCTTAATCCAAGCAACCTGAAGCAGGCCTTGCTCCCTGAGGGGGCTGACTTGGTCGCAAACCCCATTGGCAGCGCCGTCGGCTTTGCTATAGAAGTTAATGGCGCGCTGGTAATGACCACACCGGGAGTGCCGGTTGAGCTAACGGCCATGCTTCCCGAAATCTGTGACCGCGTTGCCACACGTGTTGGCGCGGGTACGGCCTTCATACGAAGACTGCAAACCTTTGGTATTGGCGAGTCCACCATTCAAGAGCTTGTGAATGCGCGCAGCGACGATTGGCCAGAAGGCGTGACCTTGGGCTTTCGATCGGGACTGCCTCAACTGGAATTAAAGTTGCAAGTCGATGATGCCGCCCTGCTCGGCAACCGAGACGATGCCGAGACGTTGCTAAACGAACTAATCGGCGACCATATTCTCGGCAATGACGATGATCAGCTCGCCATGGCCTTGCAACGGGCGCTCCTCGAAAAAAAGATGTCGGTAACCACTGCCGAGTCCTGCACTGGCGGCTTGATTGCTTCGCTCATCACGCGCGAGGCCGGTTCATCGCAGGTCTTCGGTAGCGGCTTCGTCACCTACTCCAATACAGCCAAGAACAGCGTGCTGGGGGTTCCAGAAGCGACATTGATCAAACACGGCGCGGTAAGCGAGTCTATTGTCCTCGGCATGCTGAGCGGCGCACTGGAAAAGAGCGGTGCGACGATTGGCATTGCCGTCTCTGGCATTGCCGGTCCCGGGGGTGGATCAGACGACAAACCGGTAGGGACGGTTTGGATGGCCTGGGGCACCAAAGAAAGTCATCGCGCCATTAGACTCCAGATACCAGGCTCTCGAGAGCGTTTCCAGATCCTGGTCGCGGCGATTGGTCTGGACACCATGCGTCGACAGGTATTAGATCTCCCCGCGATCCCACATTACATCCAACGCTTTATTCATCGTTCAAGCTGACTTAGGGCTGCAGGCGTGAGCGGCTCCAGCCGTCACAAAATTGGTAAACGTAGCGGTCGTGTAACCGATCCTCCCCACCTTGCCAAAACTCAATTCGCTCAGGAACCAGCTTGAAACCACCCCAATGCGGTGGCCTCGGCACATCGCTCCCATCAAACCGCTGAAGCGTCTCGTGATACTGCAACTCCAGCGCCCCACGGCTGGCAATTGGCTGACTTTGCTGAGAGGTCCAAGCGGCAATCTGGCTGGCGCGCGGCCTGGCCGCGAAATAGGCATCGGACTCGGCCTCCGGGATCTTTTCCACTGCTCCGGAGAGACTCACCTGCCGATCCAGTTCGTTCCATGGAAACAGCATCGACGCTCGATCGTGGTGGGTCAGCGCGACTGCTTTATCACTGTTGTAATTAGTGTAGAAAATAAAACTTCGCTCACTGACACCCTTTAACAAAACAAACCGCTGACGGATGGATCCGTCAGGGTGAGCCGTGGCTACCACCACGCCCGTGGGATCGGCTAACCCCGCTTCACTGGCGTCTCGTTGCCACTGCGCGAACAGCACCATTGGATCATCCGGCATTGACTCATCGCGCAGGCCGCCCTTGGTGTATTGCCGGCGATAATCTTTTAGTTCCATGACTCCTCCTAAGATCCCTATGGTAATCGAAGTCTGGGGTACTCTGCCTAAACTCGATGATGTGATAGCGTTGCACCCAACTTGCGACACCGAAAATTTTGGAGACTACTTCATGCGCTTTGCCAGCCTAGTCATAGCCGTTGCGATGACGTTCAACGCTTCCCCTGTTTTTGCTCAAACCGAAGATCAGGGCGGACCGCTGATTGACTATGGGACGCGTTTTATTCCCGCCATTTCGTCCAGAGGCATGGTGTCTGGCCCCGAGAGGCTCGCATCGGAAGCTGGGCTAGACATGCTCAAGCGAGGTGGAAATGCGATTGATGCGGCCGTAGCGACAGGGTTCGCTTTGGCCGTCACACTTCCGCGCGCGGGCAATATTGCGGGCGGTGGTTTCATGCTGGTGCATCTCGCAGAGTCAGATGAGCAGGTGTTTATTGACTACCGAGAGATGGCACCGGCCAGTGCCTCGAGAGACATGTTCCTCAACGAAGATGGATCCGTGAATAAGCAGATGGCCTACAACAGTGTTAGCGCGGCCGGCATCCCCGGTACCGTAGCCGGGATGATTCATGCACTGGAAACATATGGATCACTCGATCTCAAAACGGTGATTCAACCCGCCATTGATCTCGCGGAAAATGGTTTCGAGGTTCCCGCTGCCTTGCATCTCAATTTGCGTTCAGCATCAAAACGCCTGTCGAAAAACGATGAAGCAAATCGTGTCTACCTCGGTGGTAACGGAACAGCACCTGCGATGGGGACGGTATTCAAGCAACCTGATTTGGCCGAGACCCTGAAGCGTATTCGCGACAAGGGGGGCGATGGATTCTACAAAGGTAAGACCGCCGAGTTAATCGTCGCCGAGATGCAGCGCCAGGGCGGTCTAATAACGGAGGCTGATCTCGCCAGCTACCGCGCAATAGAGCGCACACCCGTCAGATCGACCTTTCGTGACTATGCAATAGTGAGCGCGCCACCTCCTTCCTCAGGTGGCGTCCATGTTTCTCAGATATTGAAATTGCTCGAGCCATTTCCGCTCAAAGACCTTGGGCACAATAGCGCTGGATACCTGCATCTCCTGATCGAAGCTATGAAGCTCGCGTACGCCGATCGCAGCGAGTATCTAGGTGACCCCGATCGAACCGCTATTCCCGTGGCTCAACTAACGGATGAGGCGTATCTGGATCAACGGCGGACAATCATCCGTGACTCAGTTGCAACACCTTCTGCTGATATTCGGCCCGGTAGTCTCGAAGACCCGGAGAGCACTGAGACCACTCACTACTCGATTGTCGACCAATTCGGCAACGTGGTATCGAATACCTACACCATCAATTTCAGCTTCGGCTCCGGCATCGTGGTACCGGGTACCGGCATGCTGTTAAACAACGAGATGGACGACTTTGCGGCCAAACCGGGCTTCCCCAACGGCTATGGCCTGGTGCAGGGTGAAGCCAATGCCGTGGCTGCGGGCAGCCGACCCTTGTCTTCGATGACGCCGACACTCGTATTCAAGGATGGAAAGCCCTGGATTGCTACAGGTAGCCCTGGTGGGTCGCGCATCATTACGGCGGTTGCGCAAACACTGCTCAACGTGATGGCGTTTGACATGACACTGGGCATGGCGACATCGGCGCCCCGAATTCACCATCAGTGGATGCCCGATATGGCCATGGTTGAACCCGGCATTTCACCCGACACCATCAATATTCTCGAGGCTAGCAAGCACAAAATACTCCGCTCAAATAGCACTATCGGTCGCGTGAACTCAGTACAGATCGATGATGGCTGGTTCTATGGTTATGCTGATCCGAGACGCCCCGGAGGCCATGTCGCCGTCTGGTGACTTAGGTCTGCGACCGTACTTTCATTGTCTGGCGACCCACGGCGACGAGGTCGCCATTGCTGTCCCAGATCTCACAATCCTGCTCTGTGACACCCTTAATCAGAGTATGCGATCTGGCCTTGCATAAGATGGGACCGGGCGCAGGCTTCCCGCGTAATTGCACTGTCATTTCCACGGTCGGTACCCAACCGACGTTGGGTACCAATGTGAACGACGGTGGGGGCATCATGTCGCCAAACATCAAAAGATCAATCGCACCAATTTCGGCGCCATCAGCGTATTGCATGTAAGCAATGAACTCACCTGTGTTGGTAGGCTGTTGATCCGCAAAGAACGCGGCGCCCTCAACAATGCGGGTATCAATCGTGTTGTGAATTTCCAATACGTTGTGCTTCGGCACGTCGATAGACTCAAAGGGTGGTACGACTGGCGGCGTCAGTATCGTATTGGTCGGACCCTTCAATCGGTCAAGATCGGTGTACGCCGCGTTGGCTACGATCTTCAGATTGCCTTCCTGATAAAGCCGGGCTGATGCGAATTGTGTGCCCTTACCTAGCCGCAGGACTTCGACCTCGACCTCAGCCTCACCCAACTGGGTTGGTTCTAGATAAAACGCGTTGATCGATAACGGATCCGCATGATTCAGCGACTCTGATATGGCGCGACCAACAATCGCGAGCACATAACCACCATTGGGAACACGTCCAATGCGCCATCCCTTTAGCAGATTGGCTCGCCATCGATTTTCACCGAGCGCTTCAAGCGCCGTGTCTTCTAAAAATTTGCCCATTTGATTACCCAGTGTTATCACCTGTCCAGATCACGCCCAATCCCGGGTCGCGGCAGAAGTGTACATCCCTTGTGTTAAGACGTAGAGATTATGTGAAAACTATCCCTATACTTGGGTAGAACAAGAGGACTGACTCGTGAAAGTGTTTTCGGCAGGTCTCGTAATATCGACCGCATTGACAGCAGCAGCACTCGCACTGGCTACGCCATCGGCGTTGGCACAAAACCTCATGTTCGGTGCCTACGACCCGCGTCAACAGGAGACACTCTGGAGCGAAGCCATAAGCCTGCAGGACGGCGGGCAACATAGCGAGGCAATCGAAAAGCTCAAGCGCGCCGGACACCTCAGTCGCATTAATGAAGGTCTCAATGCCAAGAGTCAGCTCCCCTATTTACGTGCCGAAATTGCTAGCCATCGCGCCCTGAACCAGTTAGCTCTCGCGGATGAGCGTCAGGCTTATCTTTCGCGCATTGAATCGACAACCATACCGTCGGGCCCGGAAAAGGTGGAAGCACTGCTGGCGCAGGCCGAATGGCATCAATATGCATTGCTGCAGGATATTGATGAAGAAGAAGAAAGCACCGCCCGCATGGGCAAGGCATGGAATTTTTATCGTCGCGCGCTCAATGAATCGATCGCAACCTATGGTGAAGATTCTGAGGAGTTGATTCCCGCACTTGAAGGTATGGTTCGAGCGCAATACCTGCTGGCGAGTCACCGAGGTATTGGTGCGGCTATGCCGGGGAAAATGGATCGCGATCTACGTAACTACGCTGCAGGTAAAAGCACTTTCAAACGCGGGCTTTCCGTTCTTGTCGCTATGCAGCACCTCAACAGAGATCGACTGGGTGTCAGCCGGGAAATTCAGGCAGAGGACCTGATTCGGATGGGTGACTGGGCCTGGTGGACCGGTAATCGGATGAATGCAATCAGCTTTTACCAGGATGCTCTCACCCTCGCCAATGGAGAGACTTTAGCCGTAGATACAGGAGAAGTGTCCGTATCTGAACAGGCAGAGGTAGCGGTAGAGGGTGATGCGGTTGAGAGCGACATTGACTCATCGATTGAGGTTACAGAGGCAACAGGCGATATGGTCGATGACACACCACAAGCGCCAATGACCAGTAAAAATGAGGAATCAAGCCCATCTGAGCTGGTGGCCACCAATGATACCGCGGTCGAGCTAGCAGAAACTGGTGGCGAGCCATCGGAAAACGCGCTTGCAGAATTACCGACGGAACTCTTTCCAACATTCCGTATACTGAATGCACCGGTTGCATTGCCGGCCGTACCTGGCTTTGGACCAGTGCTCGATATCAAACAGGGTGAACCTGCAGAAGACGACCTCGTTGTGAGTTTCAACATTAGTGCGACCGGCAAAGCGATAAATTTGGAGCGTATTCAGTTCCCTGTAACCGAGGGGGCCAGAGGTCCGGAGCGCGTGATTCGCCGACTGAGAAAGATGCGTTTTAGGCCCGTCTTCGAGGATGGTGAGCCGGTAGAAAGCGAGAGAATGACCTGGGTATTTGAGCCAAAACACTGGGCGATGCCGAGAGCAACTGCGACGGAGAGTTCGACATGAGTGGGAAAGCGATCAAAGGCCTTATTATAACGGCTGTTATTTTGCCGCTACTCGCGGGCTGCCCATCAGCCAGTATGCCAACGACACCGTCCACCCCTTCTGCATCCATGCCCCCCGGTGGCAGTGCGGGTTCTAGCGGCTCATCAGGGAGCTCTTCCTCGAGTAGTGGTGGCTCGAGTGGTTCGTCTAGCTCGTCGGGCGGGGGCGCACAAGGCGGAAGTTCGTCGGGTGGAAGTTCATCAGGCGGTGGTGCTTCGGGTGGAGGCTCATCGAGCTCCGGCGGCTCAGCGGGTAGTGGTAGCACTGGTGGTGGTTCTGCGGGTGGTGGTTCCGCGGGTGGCGGTATGCCCGGCGGAAGCCAGGGTGGCGGCTCCGGTGGCATGGAAAGCGGAGGCTCTAATTCCGGTGAAGGGGCTATGGCAGGAGGCGACCCGGGTTTCGGTGACTCAGCCGGTGGAGATCTCTCGCTGCCCAGTCTTGTCGATGAAGAACCGGTCTACAGTGCTGCGTCGAGTAGCAGCGGGAGTGGTAGTAGTTCGAGCGATGGCTCCAGCGATGGAGGCAGTAGCTCATCGGGCAGTGCTTCGAGTGGTGCGAGCGATGGCAGCGCATCGTCTGGCAGTGCGGGCGGGCAAGTTGCATCGAACTCCCGGTCAGATTCAGGCCAAGGAGAGGGCACGCGAGCAGCAGGAGGTATGGAATCCGACTGGGGTGCCACTGACACCATG
>Ga0181567_10002626_pt1 | contig 13386 bp, 5 predicted proteins | sample 101ome_14_FD_133761 | JGI IMG/M metagenome (GOLD analysis project Ga0181567, IMG submission 133761) | Coastal salt marsh microbial communities from the Groves Creek Marsh, Skidaway Island, Georgia - 101403AT metaG (megahit assembly) | ecosystem: Environmental > Aquatic > Marine > Intertidal zone...
CTTACGAAACTGATCCTGACTGATTTCCCGCACCATCTTTTGCGTATGCTGTACTTGTAAAGTCTCCTGTTACTGTATATGTTTTTGATGCTGGACTTGATTGTAATGAACCACCATCAATCGAAATTCCAGCAAGACCTGAACCTCCAGTATCAGATCCCGTGTAAGAAACTGTAACTGTACTTCCTTTGACATAAGTTTGACCACTTACTTCACTCACCTCAGAAGCAGGATAAGTCGGAGCTGAAATCGTAGGTGGTGTGGTGTCTGGTGGTACAGGTGGTTCACCGTAGAAAGGCTGACCGAAGTTTTGGTCCCTCCCCTGGTCATCTGTGTTATCACAACGCATTATAACTGTATATGGTCCACCAGATGGGAAAACAATATTAAATGTATGTGGGTTACTGGTCCCTGATTGGTTGTATATTTGATAATGGGTGCCTGGACCATCTATATCAAGTCGGAGTGTTCCGAGTTTAGGAGTAGCCGCACCGGAGCCTTCGGTGCCAGTAACTTCAAGTGTCATGCTTACAGGACTTCCTGGAGTATCGACATGCCAGGCCGAAGTACCACCAAAGTCGTATGTCGCACCTGAATTTACAGTTAAACTAAAATTAAAGGCCATTTATTTTTTTCTCATCTGAGATTGAATTTTTTGCATTACTCTTCAATTTTTGCTTTGAGTTCTTTGATACACTCAATCAACAATGGTATAATCTTTTCGTAGTTGACTTGTTTTTGACCATATCCTCCAGTGCGAACTGCTTCTGGTATAATCTGCTCGATCTCTTGAGCAATCACACCAACATCATGTCCGGAATATCCAGATGGATTTTGTTTCCAATCAAAACTCACACCACGAATACTGTCAATCATTTTCAAAGGATTCTCAAACAATTGAATATTTTCTTTATATGTGAGATCAGATGTGACGAAACCAATGATATCATTATCCGCAACAACATCTCCTGCTGTTCGGAAAGAACCTGTATCTAAATCAATAGCCGCTTTTGGTGCTCCGCCTTGAACAAAGACATATTGATTTGCTTCATTTTCAGGATTTGTATATTCACCGAGTTGAGGAGTGTTTGAAAAACTATAAGAACCACCAGTTTTATTCCAATATAAACCATCATCCGCATTTTCATATTTGAGAAGCCATTTATTCGAATCTTGATATTCAATCAGATTGCCTTGATGTGATTGACGAATCGGTACATTTGCTAATAGATGATTTTGATCAATAAAGAAAAGTTGTTTCAGATTAGTTTTAAATTCATACCCTTCTGTACCATTTGTACCAATTTCAAAGACTAATCGTTCAGAGTCTACGGGTTCTGCTGTATCTCCCCAAGTGAAACTACCGCCTGTTGCCATTCGTATTGATGAATATTCGGCACTGTTAATTGTCCACTTGATATAATTATTGTCCGTTGTTGAGTGGTTTGAACCTGCTTCAGCACTCGACATATCAAATGTTATATGATTGTCACTTCCATTATTTTGTGGAAAGGTAAATCCATTATTGATTGTAATTGGATTATGAAACTCTACATCCTCATCAAACTCTGTTGTGCTGTGCATATGAAAATGGTCATGTGTCACAGTATAAATTGGATGAGTATGATGTTTGAAATAATATGTTCCACCCGTTCCCGCAGTATCAGAAAATGATTCTGTAATGACACCAAGTGTTGTCATTTCTTTTTTCATGTATGAGTCAGGTGTCACCCATTCTTCAAGAAAATTTCCACTACTATCTAATTTCAAATAAACTTTGTGTTCTGCTCCAGCGGCTCCTCTTTTTAGTTGAACTGAATTTTCAGAACCGTTAATAATCGACTCAATGAATTCTTGAGTTGAATTTCTTGATTGATGTATTCTATTTTCTGAAGTGTTCATGAATAATGTCATAGCATCATTATTCATGATCATTTGATTTTCAAAAAGGTCTATATGTATGAATTTATTTTCCTGGGTATACTTACTTGCTAAATCATCAATTTTAAGCTGTTCTTGAATTTGATAATTTGCTTCATCCATCCAAGTTCGTTTTTTTGTATGAACAGTTTGTTCAAATTTTTCAATTGACATTGCGCCAATATCCATCTTGTAGTAACTTTCAAAGTTATAACCACGATTATATTTTTCAATGAACTTAGATGAATCGTTAAATTCAAAATAGTTTTCAAGAGTTAAAGTTTTTAAATCTTGAAATGCGACCTTTGTATCTTCCATATGCATATGATATGAAATATCAGGTCTTGTGATTTGATACTCAGTTTGATTTGTATCTGTTAGATGACGAACTTTTGATTTTGTGTTTGACCAATTTGTCTTGACTGTATCGTTTGTTACTTCATGAATTGAATTTGCTATTGGATTCTGAAACTCAAGATACAAATCATCTTCATGTATATCTAATGATGAAGATGATTGTGGATTATGAAATGTCAAATGAACATTGTCTTCAAAAACTTCAAGCATTGAATTTGCTACAGCACCATCAAAACCTAATCTTAGATTATCTGTAACTTTGTCAACAAAGATTTCAGACTTGTGTGTTCCCTGAGAAACTAACAGAAGTTGTGCTGGATTTATTGCTGACATTTGGAAATAAGTTGATTGCGTTGAGTTATTTCCTGTCAAAATAATATTGCTTGTATCAACATCAACTTGAAAATATTTCTCATTATCTTCAGTTTCCTGTCGTATCTGACTTACATCTTTCGTAATATGAAGTTCCGCCGTTGGTGCTGTATTGGAGACTGCTATCTTGTCATGAGCATACAATTGCTCAACACCAACTTTCGCTGAAGGATGACCTGTGTTGACTGTACCATTTGTTCGTGAAAAACGGAAAGAACCAAATTCCCAATCATCATTTCCATTTGGAAAATATGTAAGTTCACCAATAGTGCTGTCAGCATGATTACCATGCCATTGAATGCTTGAACTAAAATCCGTATCAGTGTAAGGTGTTGTATCTCTTAGATAACTATTATCTGTTTGGTCTGAATCATATACTTCATCCTTTTCTCCCAGATAAAGATGAATACCATTTGTTCTTGTATTCAATCTCATTGCTGGATTTGAATTTGTCGATTCAAGGAACCAATGAGTTCGATCTGTTTCATCGACTCTTAGGAATGTTTGCCCATGATATTCATCGAGTCCATATTCTGGCGTGTTGATACCTGAACCATGAGATTTACCAAAATCAATTGCCTGACCATTCAGAACAGTACCTACAGACCAATGTTTGTCATGACCTTGGTCATTGAAGTATAAAATTGAACCATGACGATAATTGTTTGATGTTGTTGCTAATTCAACTAAAGGACTATCTTCTTCAACGTGAAGTCCGCTTCGCCCAATTGGTTCAAGAGCAGTAATTGAAGGGCCAATCAAAATAAAAGGTTCGTTTCCATCTAAAATAACATCACTATCACCACGAATAGTTCCTGAAACATCTAAAGCATATAAAGGCGAGACAACATTAATTCCCACTTTATTGATTGCTGAACGAACATATAATGTATTATCAACAACTAATTCATCTTGAACATAAGCATTACCATAAATTTCAACATCATCATAAAAAGTAATTGTTGAATCTGTGATCACCAATTCAGGTTGTTTTTGATATCCACCAACCGAGATTGCAAACTGAGTAAAAGGACTTTGTGTAGTGACTTCAAGTAATCCATATCCTGTTTGCGTGTCATATTGAAAATACATACCAGAATCATCAACTTGTTCTGTCGGATCTGTAAAGTCAATTTTAGCAGTTGATGTATAATCTTTTGAAGTCAGAGTAAATGAAGGATTTCGGTCATATAAATGTAAATTTGATATTGGTCTTTTTGTACCAAAACCAATATTACCAAAATGATCAATAAACATTTTATGGTCACCATGAGAATACAAAGCAATTTCATCCTTTAGTGTAAAGGATGTTGTTCCCATGTAAAGACCGGTTGTATTTGCATCAAGTAAATTATCATTTGATTCAACAGCATTTGTGTAGACCCAAGGTGTAGACAACCATCCACGATCTTTCGCAATTGGATCATGCTGTTGTGTGTAACTTGGAACATCAACGTGTCTTGTGTATGATTTGTCAAGAAGTAATGAACGAAACGCTACATCAGATGTTGTGAGAAGTTCTTGGTCAGCGGCGAAATCTGACTCTAAACGAAAGTTAACATCTTTAATTGGTATATCAATTTTCATCTCAAAGGCAGTTGGCGCCTTCATTGTGAGATAATCAGTTGACATTGTATCAACTTTATAGTATCCCGCAAAAGGATCGACAAGATGTTGAATATAGATACCAGCATCTGTCGAAGCTGTAGGTGCTCCATGATTCACAATGATATTTTTATCTTCAACTTTCAGATCACTCACTTCAAATGTTGAGTGGTCGCCAAGAACGGAAAGATTACCACGAACAATTAGGTCATCGCCTATATCTAAATTACCATCAATCCAAGTATTTCCTGCTTGATGCATGTCGCCAGTCAGATCAAAATCTCCGGTCATATCAACATCAGCATCAATTGTCACATCTTCAGTGAAATAACTTAGACCATCAACTTGTAGAATACTGGAAGGATGAAAGGTGGTCAAACCATAGAAATCAACTTGGTCATTGAAAACGGCATTATTATTTGAAATGAGTTTACCATCAAATGTAGTAACACTTGTTGGTGAAAAATTGACATTATTTGAAAAGTTTGCCGGACCTTCAACGGTCATTGTCACACTAGATGATGTGCGAAATTCTGTAGAATTTAAGGTAATTGGAAGTGAAGCACCACTCGCATAAGGATTTGATGTTCCTAAAGCAAGTTCTTCCATATAAACAATATTTGCGCCAAAAGAACCATTTTCATTACGATACACAATTGTTCTTGGTTCAGCATGACAGGTTGCTTTATTGACCTCCTCACGAATTTCTTCATAATTTGCCAACCATGTTTGATGATGATCTCTTAAACCTACTGGTATACGGTTCGGTGGTCTACAAGGTCCTACATCTATACTTTGCGGCTTTACATTGAGAACGGGCAAACTACCTCCTTAGTTATCTAATGCTAAAATGCGAATATTTTCAATAATTGGAACCTCTACAAAGTTTAGACTTGTAAAACAAACTTTTACTTGAAAATATTTAAATCTTGGTTCTGATATGAGACGTTGAGTTTCAAATTCTAATGTTCTTGAGCGGTCATTATTCGAATATTTATCCGAAACATGTGTATTCAAGAACATTCGACGATATGGTTTTTCACGAATTTCATCAAGAGTTTTTGTGCTTTCGATTTCACGATAATATACAAAAATCTCACCACTTGTTTTTAGAATGGCATCCATTTGAACATATAATTGCATTGCTTCGAAATCATCTGCGAGTGTAACAATGGGTGAGAAGTAACGATATTCTGGATTTCCAAACAATGTAGAGTCTGTTTCTTCAATAATTGATAAACTTTCAATTACATAATCATCACCTACGATCTTATAACCTGTTCCGTTGTAATAATTTGAAGTTGCTGTTGAATCAACTTTGAACACACTATTTCCAGCATCCCATTTTTCAACACCTATGTTCACACGATTATTATAAACAAGCATGTTAGGATCAGAATAAAAATTTGAAACATTTCCAACTGAGTCAAACTCAAAACTTGAAATAGGTGTATATACATTTGCTGGATCAATTTCAGTAAGTGTAATTCTTAAAGGATCTATGAATCCACCGGTTCTTGTTCCATTTCCTGAAATTTTATCTGCTGTAAGCGCACCATTGTTAATGCCATGCTGAATGGTTGTGAGTGAGGCTCTTTCAAGGTCAATCATAGGTGTAATATATGGATCAGAAGATTTCATTTGAACCTTTAACTCATAATCACTTAATGTAATTGCTTTTCTTTTTTCATGTATTTCTGTTTTATTTGCAGGTGTTTGAGTGTAATAGACATCTTTCATCGGAGAATCCCAATTTCTTGCTTTCCAGAAATACTTAATATCTGTTCCATTTAAGAACAAAGTATTCATATTCAAACAACTGCGGTCAGCAAACATAGCAAAATTTGGATCATAAATCTTGAGCATCATTTCTTTTGTTGAAGTTGTATCAAACTGAGCAGCATATATTTTCATCTTAACTAAATAACCAAGTTTTTGAATTGCTTGTGTTAGGTCACTGGCAGCGAAACAATTTTCAAAAAATACACTATCTGTTGGTTGTGAACTCAATGCTATCGAAGTATGATTATCATAACTTGTTCCTCGGAAAGTAAAGGCATAATCTTTATTTGCTGTGATGAAAACGGGAACATCAAAATTCACTGTAATCGTTCCTGTATAATTAGCAGGAACTCGAACAACTTGCTCACTAAAAGGTAAAACAAGTGAAGGTGAAAGATTTGAATTGACCAAAGGTTGAATTGCTACGATAAAAGAAGACTCCGTTCCAACTGTTGATTGGTCTACCTGTATATCAATTTTTGAAATAAATTGTGAACGAGGAAGTACAAATGGTTGATGAAGAGGTGTAGGTATTCTTGTAGTAGCATTTGTTACATAAGTTCGATCTTCAATGTAAGGTGTATCCGTATCTTGATCCAAATACATCTTTTTTGTTACAGGACGAATTGAATGACAATGACTTGATTTTGTTTCAATCAATCCTTTTGCATAAAATTTTGATGAACCTTCAATACGATTTTGTGTGATGTTATGTAACTGTACATCAAATACAGTATCGTAAGGAATTGAATTTCCTTCAATTGTGAAATCACCACAAAGAATATTTTTCTCAGCATCTGGCTTAAATAAAGGTGTATAAGTATGAACGCTTTTTACAGATCCATTTAATTCATTTATAACTTTTGAAGCATCAAACATATAAGGACTCATATTTGTTACATATAGATAAAATATTTTTCCATTGACATGTTCAATATGACGAATCGTTCCTCTTGCTGTTCCACCAATCACATCTGAAGAAATTTCATAACCCTGATAGATTGATTTGAAATAATCAACTGATATATTTCCAGTATGTTCAAATTCAATGCGATTACCTTCTAGAGTAGTAGGTCGTTTTCCATTGATGCGGATTTCATAAACATCATTTGCTCCAGAGGGTTGTATATTTTCAAAAACAAAACCAACTCTTTTTTCACGAACAAAATAATTTAATGTTTTATTGATTTTACGATTACCTACAATCTTTTCAATATTATTTTTGTTGTTGACCATGCTACCAGTCTTCTGAGACAATGTAGCATTCTGTAAAGGTATATCTTTTTCATCAGTTTCAACTCCATAAATGAATTGTTCCCAATCATTCCATTGTGTGCCGTGAGCATAAGCTAATAATTCATTCCAATTTTTATATTGATTATCTTCATTTCTTAAAGGTAATGCTCCTTTCTCTTGGCTATACCAAATATCACTGAAAGGATATAATGTAAATTTACCATTTACATGAGATAGCTGGGCAGGAATCACAGCCATCGAAGCATCCCAATTATCACCTACTACTAAATGACTCTGAATTGGAAGATAAGCAATATTCTTTTTAATTGTTGGGAAGTTTGATGATAATCTTGTGGGTACATGCAGAAGAGCATTTTCTGATCTAAAAGCAGGATACATTTTCATTGTATTCAGGTCAATTGAGGCTGAGAACCCGTCTTCGCTTACATCTGCTACTGTATATCCAGCAAACATATCGACAAGAAGACCATTCTTATATCTTGGATCACCATCTGAATTTACAAGCTTTGTTTGAATTGCTTGAAGTTCTAATGAATTTAACTGAGCAATATCTTCTAAGTTTTCAATTCTCTTTTGAAGCTTTGAGATGTCTTTCATTGTATAATTTTTATTATCAATCATCTTGTATTCGACATCTTTGAAATCAAATGTATAAGCTGGAATTTTCACATCATATAATTTGATATTATATTCTGTTTCTTTATAATCAATTACATTCTTATAATTCATTTCAAGTTCAGAAGAACCATTACCATCAATTGAAATAATTTTATTTTCGTTTTTATAATATTCAAAGTCTACATCAATATCGGAAATGATATTTTGTTCTTGGTCATATTCTAAGTTTGAAGGATGTCCGATTGGCTGACGAACAGGCCGAAAATCAAGAACATTTCTCAAGGGAAACTTTTGATTTTTTGGATCTACATAAGTAGGAATAAAACGATAGTGAATGTCTGTATAACTGTTGACAGTGAAATAATGCCCAGCACCAGGTTCAAAATATTCATAAATTACACGAATAGCATAATTTGGTGTAGCAGATGCAATTGGTGGAAGTTGTAAATATGGTTTGAGAACAATTCTTCCATGGTCATAAAAAGTATCTCTCTGTCCTGTATCTAAAGTAAAGTAAGATGTCATATCAACGTAGTGAGCATTTGTCGCATTACTCACTGTTTTACCAGGTGCTATTTCAACTTTTTTGATACGATAAACATCACTATACTTTAGCTCAAAAGAACCATTTGCATGAATTCTTCCGTCAGGAGTAGTCAGGTCATTTTCAACACCAATATATGTTCCATTTGTTAAAACCTTAGCGTTAAAGGCATCTACATTGGTGGATGTATCTGTCATTTTTAGATTTTTACTTCGCAAAGGAGATGTGTTTATATCAATTGGTATTTCAGCATGAACAATGATTTTATCTCCTGTATTAATTCCTTTTGTGAGCTTGATGTTAAAGTCATTACTTGTTATATCCGCACTGTCGAGAGGAATATTTTCACCTTGATGATATAGAATAGTTGAAGTATTATTTGGATCAAGTATATCATTTCCAGCATATACTCTTGTCTTATCAGTTCCAATCGAATATGTTGATTGGAAGTTTCCACCAGAAATATTGAAATTGAAATCTTGTTGATTTGCTCCTGTTGTGTTCAGCACCTTCTGAAAGAAAATACTATAGTCATCAACAGTAACACTCTTAACTTCTCCCTCTAAAGAATCAATCAATTTTTTAAACTTCTGTTGAGTTCCATCAGGTGTTCTTGAGATTGGTGTATCAATTGAAGTTCTACGAATATTTCCTTTGAATTCTTTACCATTCAAATATGATGACTTGACAATTGAACGAACATTATTAAAGTCTGCTACAATGTATAACTGATTTGACTGTGAAAATGTGATTGGATTGTCAGGTGTTACTCCTGATAGTTTGAAAGTTTGTGTTTTACCATCATAACTTTCAATTACAAATTCTTGATAACCATCATAAATTTTCATACCTGTGTAAACTTCATCAGCAAAACTTACGTCTAAACTAAGTGACGAAAAAGAATCGTTTGTTAAGTCAACTGAAAAAACTGGTATTGTTTTAAGATTTGAATTCAAATTGTAATGTGAATAATGAAACCTTTCAGGATGTGATGAGCTTACAGAAGTTGCTCGTATTTGTCCAATTTTTGTTGAATTATATTGACGATTGTAATAAACGCTTTCTGCGGGACGAATCAAGTTATAGTCATCACCATTTGTAATATTTGTTACATATGTTTTCACTGTCATTTTAGTAGGAGTACCTACCGGTATATTGTCAATAATACCATAAACATAAGAACCGGAAGCATCCTCAACAACAATTAAATCATTTTCCTTATAACCTAATGTATTATAATCACCGCCACCCATCTGAGTAAATGTAACAATGTTATTTGGAACATCTATACTTGTTACTCTGTTTACACTTGAAGATAGCGCAATATAATTTGAGGGTGAATGATTTTGATAAGGTGTTTCAACGTATCTTTCAATTTTGTTTAGATTATAAAGCAGTGGTGTTGCTGAACCATTGAGCAACATATTATGGTCTGAATTGTCTTGAGGAAGACCATCAGCTTGATTCTTTGTATATTTTAAAATTTGATAACGTGTACTTCCATCAATGTTTAAAAATAAAGCACCATCAATTTGAAGAGTATCTCCTGGGCTTTGAAGAGACCATAAGGGATTGAATCCTGCTGCTTGTTGTATATCTAAAGTAAAGAACTCTTTGTTTTTTGTACAATGTAAATCAACTTTTTCGAGTTGATTGAAAAGTAAATGATGTTCTGTATGAATATAATCATTTGGTATAAAATCATTTCGATCATACTCAAGTTCAAAGTAGTGTTCATTTGGCTTTGTGGTAAGACTTTTGCTTTCAGTGTTTCTTGCTTTATCATCAATTAACTGTGTGATAAATTCTTTTTCAAAACGATAACCCTGAACATAAGCTAGACCTTCATATAGAATATAATTTAGCTTTGATTCATCACGAAGAACAAGTGTTCTTCCACCACTTCCGTAATTTGCGATGTTAAATTTTTCTGTATTTGTTTCATAAAAATTATCATAATGAATATCACTCACAGTCATATTAAAGTCATCGGTGATATCGACAATCTTAAGTAATCGACGATAGTTCTCATCATCCTCACCAAACATTAGATAATTACCTTCTGTAAGTTTTAAATACTCTGTATTCAAACCTGCTATTTTCCAGTAAGTTTCTTCTGAATTTTGTACAGTATAATTTGATACTGTATGTTCTCCTGGTAAAATAGCATCAGAAGAAATGTTTAACTTAAAATCATCAACAACAAAATTACCGTTGATTTCATATGTTCGTCGTGCAAGTGTTTCACCTAGAACACTATATGTTGGATATTTTAAACGATAGATTAGACGATTGTTTTCAAACTTCAGTAGAGGTAAAAATTTCCAATCAGTTTCTTCTTGAACATATCCAAGTTCATGTTTTGCTAATTTGAGTGTGAGCAGTAAACGATCTGCTCCTGGTGAGTTTTCATTATAGGCATTCTCGGCTGGATCAAATAATGCTTGTCCATAAATTTCATGAGAGATATCAACAATTTCCCAAACTAATTCAACACCAACCTCAACATCAAGTTTTTTACTTTCGTCTACCCAGTAGATGAAGTTTTCTGGTTGTATCTGAACAAAGTAACCAGACATATAAAAAATTGTGTCACCGATTGAACAATATCTACCTAAACGACCATCATTCGAAGAAAGGGTAGCTACTTTAGTTTCAACTCCAAAATCATCACGAAAAACATCAACCACTGTTCCTGGAAATCCATATGAAAATTGTTCTGTTTTTTTCATAGCAAGCATATCAGGATACACCTGACCATCTTCAATAAAGGCATCTTTTACACCAACTGTTTCTCCCCTGAATAATTCTACATTTGTAGCCTGATTTTTAAATACGAGTGTATTCCCAGCATCAATACCTGTTGCTTTTTTTGTTAAAGAATAGAGCATACAGTTAGGTGCGTTTTCATTAAAAGAAAGACCGACATCAGAACTTACAATTGAACCTTCTTCTTTAAAAATATGATTACCAAATTTACGAATTTGTTCATTTACAATATTTTGAAGAGTAATGAGTTCAGCAGATTGTAAAGGATAGCCAGGCTTGAAAAGAACTTGAGAAAATTGGCGACCATTATTTTTGATAAAATAAGGACTATTTTGAATCTTAGGAATTAAAGTTTTAGGTGCTGCCATTTAGAATTTCCTTTTTCAGAATATACAATTATACTTGGGGGTTCTTATTATTTATGAAACAAATTTAGTATAAATATAGAAAACAAATGATTGCAAACATTTAGAACAAGAAACCTCATGATTCAATCTAGAGAAGATTTAATACACTGGGCTCTTCGAGCACTTGGTTCACCTGTTGTTCAAATCAATGTGACAGAAGAACAACTAGAAGACCGTCTTGATGACTCACTCGAACTTTTTCAAGAATTTAATTTAGAAGCAAATGAGAGAACCTACCTGCGTTATCAAATTACTGCAGAGGATATTTATAATCAATGGATACCAATAGATGGTAGTCGCATTATTGGAATTACAAAACTAATACCAGCATCTCACTTGTTCATGGGCCGCTTGGATGATTCATTTTCTCAATTACCATTTGATATCTTTTATCAAATGATGAGTTCTGGTGGCTTTGGCAACGGGGGTTTTGCGCCAATTGATTTGACCAGCTATGTAATGTTTCGCCAATATGCTACTACAATTGACTTGCTTTTAAATACAAAGCATGATATAAGATATAAACGTTATAGTAATAAACTATTTATAGATTGTAATTGGGGTCCAAAAGAATATACAGAATCAAACATTCTCACAGAAACACCAGATGGTGAAGTGTTGAATGAAAATGATAATCCAACTGACCAAGAGAATTTCAACATTCAATTCGAATCAGAACTTACAGGAAATACAACTGGTCGTCCTGATATGAGAGAAGGTGACTTCATAATTTTGGAATGCCATCGGCTCTTAGATCCCGAAGAAGCAAGAGGAATCTACAATGATAGGTTTCTAAAGGAGCTTTACAAAGCAAATGTCAAGAAACAATGGGCAACAAATTTGCGAAAATTTTCAAATATGACCCTGCCAGGTGGTGTTGCGATTGATGCCGCAGGAATGTTACAAGAGGCGGATACTGAACTTCAAGCACTCCGTCAAGAACTTCAAGATTTCTACACGGAGCCCTTAGGATTTGTCATCGGCTGATCTTGTTCTTGTTTTCTTTTTCTTTTATCTCTGTATTCTTTTGATGCCCAACATCTTTTACTTGCTTCACTTATCAATTTTTTCGTAGCGTCATCATGTCTATAGTTGTTAGCTAAACATGTGGCGCTAATCTTATCTCTCGTTTCTTGAGAGATTTTATGACCCTTTAGACTTTTGCTAATCTTATCTCTCTTTTCTTGAGAAGGAGGTCCGTATTTCTTGCCCTTCTGACCTTCTCTCATATTCTTTCTTTTCTCTTCAGAAATCACTCGCCCTCTATTAGCATCGCCTATTTTCTTTTTAGCTTCTTCAGATACAGGACCGATACCGCCATTGCGATTATTAAAAAACTCAGGGTTGTTGGCAGCATCGTGTTTTTTTAGTTCATTATATTCTTGAGTGATTGCTTGCTGGGCTGTTTCATGAATGCTTAGAATAGTGTAAGACCAGTCAAGCTGATCGTCATGAGTTTCACGAAGTTCTTGAATAGCAGGGCTTGATGTAAAATAAGTTGACCAGAAGTTATCAGGGTGCGCTACAGCACGAGGACTGTTTTTATACTCGCAACCAATATAGCGTTGACCTGTGGGTAGAAACGTGAGTTCGTAAACGTAGGGCTGATATATACTTATAGACATGACTTGCTCCTTTACAGCAGGTTGTGTTTAGAGGGCGGAGAATGCTACCAACATTCTCTGTTCTTGTTAATGCATATATATCAAATTTAGATCGGCTGAATTATGATACCACAAGACCCAAGAAGACCAA
>Ga0181567_10002629_pt1 | contig 13374 bp, 9 predicted proteins | sample 101ome_14_FD_133761 | JGI IMG/M metagenome (GOLD analysis project Ga0181567, IMG submission 133761) | Coastal salt marsh microbial communities from the Groves Creek Marsh, Skidaway Island, Georgia - 101403AT metaG (megahit assembly) | ecosystem: Environmental > Aquatic > Marine > Intertidal zone...
ACAAGCATGAGAAATAACCCAGCATTTCCAGATCATATTAAACGTGTGTTGGATTTATATAAAACTTTTTAATGGCTACTAGAAATCCTAAAACTTTAGATCAGTTAGTAGCTTTAATGCTTGCTGATGATCCTAGATTTCAAAAAGCAAAATATTTTAGAAGAGCTATAGACAATAACATAAAGGTTAGACAGAAACTAACTCTACAAAAACAATATATAGATAGATTTGAAGAATTTGCCGCTGATGCTATAGCCGCAGATCAAGAAGGCGGAGAAAGGGCTAAATTTCAATTCGAAGGACAAACTTTTACCGCTAGAGCAGCTCTTCGTACTGTAGCTGCTGTAAAGAATAGGTCTGGAAAGTTTGGAAGAGCAAATTTTAAGCAGCAATCTTATATGTTCAAAAAGCTTTTTCCAGACTTGGTAAAAGGAAAGGAGTTGGGACATAAAAATTTAAGTGTGTTAAGAGTCTCTATAGGTTCAACCTTAAAGGCTATGGACGGAGCCGATCCTCGTAGAGATAAATTAAAAGCATTGTATGCACTCGTTTTACAAATAGATGAATTAACAGAACAAGGAGAAGAAAGGTTAGAACCTTTGATTCGAAACTTAGAACGAAGCATAAAGAAAGGTTATTCCGTAAGAGCAAATTACATTAAAGATGTAAACATAGCTAAAGGCCTAAAAGGGTCTATAGAATTAGAATTTGAAGGAAGAGATATAAATCAGTACAAAGGAAGATTAGCAGGCAAAGTTGGAACTATATTTCGAGAAGTAATTTTAAGTCAAGGTAATGAGTTTGAAAAATTATTTGGTAATATAGATATAGCAAATATACAAGGCTCTCCTTCCTTACAGCAAGATATAACAAAACAATTAGTAGATACTGTAGACCCTAAGAAAAAAGCTAAAAAAAGTAGGTCTAAAACAAGTACCAAAAAAACTGGAGGAGGAACTTCAGTTACTTTAGGAAAAACTAAAAAGTCTAAAGTTAGAAAACCTACGGCAAAACGAGGAAAAAGATCAGAAGCAAGTCTGCTTAGATATATAGGAATACTTAATCAGCAACTTCCTAATGTAGTTGCAAAAAATATGGGAGATCCTGCATTAAACTATAGAACAGGTAGATTTGCTTCAGGAGTAAGAGTAACAGATATTGCTAGAACTCCTCAAGGATTTCCTAGCATTGGGTATACTTATCAATTATATCCATACCAGACCTTTGAACCTGGTTATGCTCAAGGAGACCCAGACAGGGATCCTAGACCTTTGATTGATCGCTCGATTAGAGAGATTATGGCACAATTTGCAATAGGAAGATTTTATACAAGGAGACAATAATGGCTGAAAGAACATATGCAACACGTAGGCAGTCCATTATTAATGCTATTGTAGATAAGCTAAAAGAAATAAATGGGGCAGGAAATTATTTAACAGATTTAGAGGAAAATGTTCATCCTCGATTAAAATGTTGGGATGAAGTGGAAGAATTTCCTGCTATTCATTTAAATGCAGGATCTGAAAGCAGAGAGTATCAAGGCGGAGGATACAAAGATAGATTTCTTTCAGCTACTATACGTTGTTATGTAAATGAAGAAGACGCCGTGGATGCTTTAGATAAACTACTAGAGGACGTTGAAACAGTTTTAGAAACAAATTCTCGTTTAAAGTATTACGATAGAACTGGAGCTGCTCAATATACTCATCAAATCACAATACTCAGTATAGATACTGATGAAGGTGTACTTGAACCCTACGGGGTCGGAGAGATCCTCATAGAGGTTCGATACTAGAAAATGCTGGCAGGAACAAATGTTCACGTCCAAGCCTTTTCAAGAAATTAGGAGATAATAATGGCTGAAAATTTATATTTTTCACGCGACACGAAAGTCTTTATTGAGTTCGATAGTGTCATTTGGGAAATGCCTGTACTTGATGGTTTTAGTTTCTCTCAAGCAACTAATGCCACTGAGATTACTCTTGCTGAAATGGAAAGTTCCACAGGAGTAAGTCGAAGAGGTCGTCGTGCATTTAATGACGCTCTGGCTCCTGCAGAATGGAGTTTTTCAACTTATGTGCGTCCGTATGTTTCAGCAGGTTCAGGCACGGGAGCGGCAGATGATGAAGCAAGTCATCACGCAGTAGAAGAAGTATTGTGGGCACTCATGGCAGGTGCAGACAACTATGATACAAGCGACTATGACTTCGATAAGGGTGGAACCTCTGTAACTACTCACGATGGCACAGATTTAGATATAGACTTTGATTCTTCAAATGCAAGTACATTGAGTACTTTTACTATTTACTTTGTTCTTGGAGCAGCAAATAGAAAAGTATACAAGATGGCTTCTTGTGTTGTAAATGAAGCATCAATTGATTTTGATATTGATGGTCTTGCAACAATTAACTGGTCTGGTTTTGGTTCAGAGATTACAGACGTGTCAGGCTCTACAATTGAAGATACTGTACAGCCTACAGATGGTGATACTACAAATGATGGCAGTGCTATTGCTGTAGGAGACATTTGGTTAGATTCAAATGATAGCTATCGTTTATATAAACTTACAAATGTAGGCTCAGGTACAGAAGCTTCTACTTCAGCAGTATACGAAGACACCTCTGCAACCGACAATTTTATTCGAAATCGTCTTACTGTACTTACAGTTGTTCCAACTAGTCAAGACCCGGATTCAGATGGTACTGATGAGCTTGAAGCTTCTTATAACCTGACTTTGACTGGCGGAACAATTAATGTTAATAATAATATTACTTATATTACTCCAGAAGAGCTTGGTAAAGTAAATCTTCCATTTGGTCATGTAACTGGTACTCGTAGTGTGAGTGGTAACTTCACTTGCTACTTGAATCGTACAGACTGGGGGGATTCAAGTTCTGATGAATCAGCAAACTTTTGGGAAGATATGAAGTCTATCGACAATGTTGTAACTAATTCTTTTGCACTTACTTTTAAAGTAGGTGGAGCAAGTGCAACTCCTCGACTAGAGATGGCAATGGCTACAGCTCACTTACAAATTCCAGAGCATAGCATCGAAGATGTGATTGCGTTGGATACTACTTTTGAAGCACTGCCTTCAACAATTAGTGAAACTGACGAAGTTACAATCAAGTATGTGGGAGCAACATAAAAAATAATTCTTGACATTTATGGTGTTTTGAATTATACTATAAAGAACGTGGGGAGGTCTCGGCCTCCCTACTTTTTTAACTGAAGAAGGATTTTTGAATGACAGAGGCAGCAGTAAAAAAAGAACCAGTATCACTCGCGAGTCTAATGACTCCAAGCAAAACAGTAACAATAGATTTTCCTGGATATGATGGTCTAACTGTTGATTTGTGTTATCTTGGAAGAGATGAATTACTGAAACTTCGTAAGAAGTGTGTAACAACAAAATTTAATAAAAGAACTCGTCAGCCTGAAGAGCAGCTAGACGAAGATAAGTTCTTAACAGAATACGTTAATGCAGTTATCAAAGCGTGGGCAGGATTCAAATATTCATACTTAGAAGAGTTTCTTTTGGTGGATGTTTCTTCTCAAAACGCTAATGATGAACTACCGTTTACTCAAGAAAATGCTGAGTTGTTGATGAAAAACTCAAACACTTTTGATACTTGGGTAACAGAAACAGTAGGTGATTTAGAAAATTTTACTGGGAGCAAGTAGAAAGAGTTCAAGAACTGCTTGCTCGCTACGTACGAGAACAGAACTCAAATTTCGATGTAGATAAATACTTATCTATATGCGAACAGTTAGGTGAAGAGCCTGACCCCCAAAAGATGCCGCTTACCGAATCAGATTTTCCTGATGAGGTTCAAGTGGCATTTTTTATGTTTAACCTTCTCTCAGATGTTTGGGAAGGAATGTCAGGTTCATACATGGGAAAGGATTGGTCAGGATGTGATTTATTATTTTCCACATATGAAGTAGATGATAAAAGAAATACTTTGTATTTTATGAAAATGTATGAATGTCTTACAATGAATTTTAGATTTGAAGAGGCAGAAAGAAAGCGTAAAACAGAAGAGCGTAAAGCGAAAAGCGGTGGAAAAAATTACACCCATAATATTAAAGGCTAATGGCTGACAATACGATAAATATAAAAGTCCGGATAGATGACAAAGGTAATCTATCTGTTTTAGGTAAGAAAGCAAAAGCAGCTGGAGAAGGTTTAGAGCAAACTGCTAAAGGCGCTAGAACTGCTGATCGAAACCTAAAAGGTGCTGCTCGCACCTCTTCAAACACCACTAAAAACTTTTCAAAAATGGCACAAGGAATCAATGGAGGGCTTGTGCCTGCCTATGCAACTCTTGCAGCAAACATTTTTGCTGTATCTGCGGCATTTCAATTCTTAAAAGACGCAGGCAATCTTGTAGCTCTTCAACGAGGACAAGAAGCCTATGCTGCATCAACCGGTATAGCCCTTAGAAGTATTGCAAATGATATTATAGCAGCTACAGATGCTCAAATAGGCTTTCAAGAGGCATCTCAAGCAGCTGCTATTGGTACAGCTTCAGGGCTTGGTACAGAGCAACTAAACGCTTTGGCAGAAGGCGCAAAGAATGTATCAATTATACTTGGAAGAGATGTAACCGATTCTTTTAATCGTTTAATTCGTGGTGTAACAAAAGCAGAACCAGAACTTTTAGATGAATTAGGTATTATTCTGCGTCTTGATAGAGCAACTTCAAACTATGCTCAAACTATAAATAAATCAGCAAAAGAGTTTACAGAGTTTGAAAGATCTCAAGCTGTAGCTGTAGAAGTAATTACTCAGCTAGAGGATAAGTATAATCGTATTGCAGCTGCAACCGAATTAAGTGTTAATAATTTTAATCAGCTTGGAAAAGCTTTTGATGATATAACAAATAAAATAAAAGAATTTTCTGCAACAGGTCTCACTCCGCTAGCTCAGGCTATTGTAGAAAGTCCTACTCTTGGAATTGCTTTGATGGGACTTTTTGCAAAAGGAGTAATTACTGCTGCTCTTCCCGCAATAGGCAGTTTTGCTTTCGCTTCGAATGAAGCACTAGAAAATGCAAGAGTTAAAGCCCAGGCTGCAACAAAAGCGATGCAAGAGCTTGGAAACACTACTGACAGAGCTGCTGGAGCAGCTGCAGCTGCGAGTAGAGCTCAAGCCGCAGCAGCAAATGCACCTTTACAAGGCAAGGCAATATCAGCATTAGCACAGGGAAGAGGTGCAGAACTCACCAGTAGACAAGTAAGTGGACTACTAACACAGGTAAAAAGAAGTGAAAAATTAAAGCAAGCAGAGTTTAGAAAGACAAGACAAGTATTGATTACAGAGCTCGAAATAATGCTTGCAGCTACGCGTAGAACTAATAAGGATATGACAAGAGTCTATCAAACTTCTGCGTCTCTTGCTCAACGAGCTTGGACAACAGCAGCAGCAGGTATACGAACCGCTATGGCAGCATTAGCAACAGCCGCTAACTTTGCAGCTACTGCTTTGAGTAGAATATTTTCTTTCGTTGGATACATTTCTTTAGCTATTGCATTATTTGAAATTGTAAGAGGCTATATAGGTTTTAAAAAAGGTGCTGAGGAAACAACAAATGAATTAGCACTACAAGAAAAACAATTAGAGTTATCTACTAAAAAGTTAAAGGAGTTAAATGAGCAATTTGCTGATTTTGTTACTGTTCAAAGTATTCTAACTGAAGATGGCACTGGAGCATTGCAATTTTTTCAAGCTTTAGGAAATCAAATTACTTCTTTAAGTTCTTCCTTTTTTCAATTGTCTGCAAAAAATTCTATTCCTGCATTTAGCGACTATACAAAAAGTGTAGCGGCCGAGGTAGCAAAACTAGATGAAAAATTAAAACTGTTTAACGGTACTGTAGAGAGGCAACGAAAAGAAGGATTCAGCGAGTCTTTTATAGCAGCAGGTTCAGGAGCTAGGGTAGCAGAAGTAGAAGAAGAAATTGCCTCTCTTAATAAAACTTATTTAGAGTTTTTATTATCCTCAGAAAAACCTGAGCTATTACAATTTGGTCAACGGATAGATGGGCTACAACAATCTTTTAAACTCTTAACTGAAAGATTTGGAAGAGGTCCTCAGCAAATACGAGAATTTGCAGATGCTTTAGCAGTTTTTTCAGATCCAGAGGCTACTATCGAAGAACAGGCAGCAGCATTAGAAACCATACAAGAAAAGTATAAGGGAGTATCTATAGAAGTTGGACGATTAAATAATTTACAGAGACTAACTAATGAAAATACTCGTCAATATGTTTCTGTTTTACAAAATTTAGGAAAAGAAAGCAGAGAGGCAACACTTCTTAGAACTCTAAAACAAGAACTTGAAGAACTTGAAGATACAAGTCTTGGCCTTTATTACAGAGAGTTGGACAGAATACTAGCACTTGAAAAACAAATAGCATTTACAGAAAAACTCGTAGATTTAGAAGCAAACAGGGCCAGAGATGCAGCTAGACTGGAACTTACAAGAGAAATATCCTTAAGAAATAGAACAAAACTTAATCGAGAAGCAGAGGCAGATAGATTAAAGATTGTAGAGCTACAGCAACAAGAAAGATATATACAAGGACAGATAGCTCTTTTAGAGTTTCAAAAAGCTGATGCTTCAGAAACTTTCAGTCGAGCACAAGAAGATCAGCTTGATTTGTTAAGAAGACAAAAAGATCTCTTACAAGAACAGCAAGAAACTATAAGAAATAACTATAATTTAATGCAGCAGTTTGCAAATGCTACAAATCAATCTTTCGAAACAGGATTACAACGAGGGTTAACCGCGATTTTTAAAGGACAGGAAAGTAGCCTAAAAGACGCAGTCTTAGGTATTGCAAAGTCCATGGTTGAAAGCGTAGCAGAGGTTGCAGCAGAAAATCTTACTCGTATGATTACTGGTAGTTTTTCAGGAGTGCAGATAGCCTCTTCAATAGCAGCAGGAGGTGCAACAGCCGCTTCAACAATATCTAGTGCTATGATAGCTGCGGGATCTGCTGTGGCAGGAATGTTAGGTGCTTCTAGTATAGCGGCTCCAGTAGTATCGTCCATAGGATCCCTAGTTGGAATACCTGCAGGAAATCGTTTAGGACTAGGAAGAGTTGGACTTAATCCAAATTTTACTGCTGCTGAAAAGTTAGGTAGTATGTTCGGTCCAGGTATTACTGCTACTTTTGCTAATGGTGGAATCATGAAAGGCGGATTTCAATCATATGCAAATGGAGGAATTATAAATCAGCCAACTGTAGGACTAGTAGGAGAAGGTAGGTTTAATGAAGCCGTAGTTCCTCTTCCTAATGGAAAAGCAATTCCTGTAGATATGAAAGGCTCTGGTGGAGTAACGGTAAATGTTGCTGTAAACAATAACGGTTCAGCTACTACAAGTGTTGAAGGGGCCCAACAACAATCAGCAAATTTTGGAAAGGCAATTGCAATGGCAGTACAAAAAGAAATTCAGAATCAGAAGAGATCAGGCGGAATGCTTAGTCCGTATGGAGCAGCATAATGGCACTAGGATTTGCAACCACATCTACTTATGGATCGCGTCAAATACTTCCAGATAAAGGAATGACTCGTCAAACTCAGCCAAGAGTTTTATTGGCTCAGTTCGGAGATGGCTACGAACAAAGAATTGCAAATGGAATTAATAGTTTACAAGAAAGCTATAGTGTAACTTTTAATAATCGTACAAAAGAAGAGATAGATGATATTACAGGATATTTAGGATCTTTGCAAGGAGTTACAGCACTTAGTTTTACTATTCCAGATAGTAATAATAGCGGAGAAACTACAATCAAAGTAGTTTGTGATTCTTTTTCTCAATCATATTCTTACGATGACTTTTATAGCGCATCAGCAACTTTCAGAAGAGTTTACGAAGCATGACAGAATTAATTGATAGTGTACAGGTTGTCGAGCCTGGAAGTGAGTTAGTTTATCTTTTTGATTTAGAATTAGATTCTAGCTCTACTTTGTATTTTCATTCAGGATTAGAGGCTGATTTGACCACTGTTCAATTTAGAGATAGAACAAGTCCTTATACGGTAAGGACGTATACAGCTTTGCCCATAGAAATGTCAAGTCTAGAAATAAGTGCTGACGGTGCTATGAATCGCCCCGAACTTACAATCGCAAATGTATTAAGCACTTTTTCCAGTGCAATAGGTGATATAAGAAATGAAGATTTAATAGGAAACTCTTTAGTTCAAAGAACTACTCTTAAAAAATATTTATATGGAGAAACTGGTGATGCTTCTCCTCCAATAGAGTTTCCTGTACGAAAGTTTTACTTAGATAGAATACTCAGTGAAAATAATGTTGCAGTTACATTTGAGTTAGCTTCTCCATTTGATTTATCAGGACTCAAGTTGCCTAATAGAACAGTTATAGGAAAATACTGTAGTTGGATATATCAAGGACATAGTTTAGGATTATCTGGTGGATGTACTTGGAGCAAAAATAGTACAATAGACTACGCCGATGGTTCTGGTAGTGTAAATTCTCATAAAGCTTACTTTACTTATGATAATAAACCTATAGTTCTTTTTGGAACTACAATGACTGGATGGTCTTCAGGAGAATATGAAACCTATACGGTATATTCAGACACCGCCCATTCAGTTGGAGACTATGTAGAGTATACTTCAGGAGGGCAAACTACAGTATGGGAATGTACTACTGCTTTATCCTCTGGTTCTGGAGAAGCTCCTTCTGCTTCTTCAAAATACTGGAAAAGAGGTGATATTTGTGGAAAAACTTTAGACTCTTGTAAATGTAGATTTCAGTTTATTCCACAAACTAAAACATCGGCGAATCAAGCTCCTGCAACTACAAAAAATACCTCCAAAGCCTTACCTTTCGGAGCTTTTATAGGTAGTATGAAGTTTAGATGATAGAAGAAATAAAAAGCCATTTTCAGAAAGAATATCCGAAAGAAGGGTGTGGGCTTTTAATAGAAAAACATGAAAAAACTAAATGGGTTCCTTGCACTAATGTAGCAGAAAGAGGAGAAGACTTTATAATTGACCCTCAGGAATATATAAATTTAGTAAAACGATATAAAATAGTAGGAATAGTTCATAGTCACCCAGACTTACCTTGTGAAGCAAGTGAAAACGACAAAAGATATTGTGATTTTTTAGGAATTCCTTACTATATATTTAGTTACCCAAGCATGGAGCTAGAAATACTAGAGCCAAAAGAAAGAGTTGTTAGTATAATTGGTAGAAAATATGAAAACTTCGCATAAAATATATTTACAAGGGGACATGGCTCTTCGTTTTGGGGAGTCTTTTACATTTACTGGAGACAGAGTTCAAGACGCTCTTCGTTGTGTATATGCTAATCGCCCCGATTTTAAAGAGTATCTGATAGAGTGTCATGAGAAAGGTTATAATTTTGTTGTAGATACTCAAGACACCGATATAGATACTCCAGAAGAATATTTTTTACCTGTACTTAAAGGAGATGTAATAATATCTGCTATTCCTGCAGGATCTGGCTCAGGATTTGGAAAAATACTAGCAGCTGCAGCAATATTTACTCTTATTTTTGCACCTGGATTATTTACGGCATTCGGCGGAAAAAGTCTTGCCGCAGGAGCCGCTGAGTCAGGTTCATTTTTACTAAAAGCTGGTGTGTATGTAGGAACAGGAATTGCAACAAACTTAGCAATGAGTGGTCTTGCAGAAATGATGGCTCCAGACCCTTCAGTCGATCAAGAAGATGAAGGATATTTATTTAATGGTAGTGAAAGGAATATAGCAGAAGGACTACCTATTCCTCTTTTATATGGAGAGCTAAGAGTTCCAGGCTATCCAGTATCTTTCGAACTTTTACAAAGCAATAGAGTTTTAGAACAATCTCAATCAGTTCCTTCAGCAGAAGGTAACATTGTTTTACAAAATACTCTTAGTTTTAATAACGACTTTACTGAAGATTCAGAAGGAGACAAAGAAGCTGTAGCACTTGCAGAGTATGAAAGTGCAAAATCAGAAGAAAGCGCAAGACTTGCAAAAGATCAGACCGCAGTTTTTACAGATATAATTTCAGAAGGCCCAATTTATGGTCTAGTAGATGGTGGTAGTTCTGTTTTTCTAAATGGAGACTCCATGCAAACAAATGAACAGTCTACTATTCGACTTTCTGAAACAGGAGTTAATTTTACTCTTACTAATGGTTCTTCTTCTGTAACTATAAATAAAAACAGCTATACAAAAGATATAGCTCTTGATACTAATGGAACAAAGTATTTAATTGTAAGAAGTTTTGATTCTTCTACTTCAGCTACAACAGTGGAATGGACAGGAACCGGAGATTCTAGAGGAGTAAAAGTTACTACTACTTCTTCTTTTTGGGTAGATGCTTATCTATATGATGATACAAATTTTAAGTCTGTAGCAACTGTAAGACTTGTAGACAGCAATAATCAAACTGTATTTGAAGGTTACTTAGATAGTAGAGACTCTGGAACAGTAGGATATTGTAGACCTATCATTGGGTCAGATATTAGTCCATTATATTCAGATGGAACTTATACAGTTATTGTGGATGGAAAACTAGAAATTTCATCTATAGCTGCTGATCAAAGCACCCTTACTCTTGCAAGTAATTTTACTGGCGCTACAGGAAATTTTCAATGTGATTTAGGCTCAGGAACTTATTCGTCTCATAGCCTGATTGATAATGTAAACTTGTATAGCAAATATACAAATACATCATTACAATTCAGAACAGGAACATTGGGACAAGAGACATTTTTAGATGCTGCAGGAACAGGAGTAAATAATACTGCTATAGGGCCAGGAGGGTCTTTTTCAGCAACAGCTATTAGTAAATATAGTGATGGAAGCGGAACTACAAGTGCAGAATTTGAAGGAACTTCTGCTTCTGGCTTTGGTCTAACTACTGCTCAAGCTCAAGAAGTAGACGAGATAAGAGTATTTTTTAATTATCCTCAGTTATGGAATAGACAGCTAGAGAAAGGAAATCAAACAAAAGCAACCGTTTTATATACCACACAGATAGCAATAAAAAGAAATACTACAGATGGCTATGGTAGCTATATAACTTTGCCTGAAACACGTCACTATGCTGCTTCTAATTCTCCTATAACATTTGAAGAAATTTTTGATCTAAAGCAATATGCTCCTTTTATTGATTTTAAGATAAAATTTACTCGTACTACTAACCAAGATCAAGCATATAATTCTTGGACTACTACTGGCACTCCTAGTCCTGGAGAAGGGTATGGTACTGCTTCGGCAGGATCTATAAGCACTTTAAGCAGTATTATTAAAGAAAATTTACGATATCCTTTGACGGCAATGGCAAAAGTTCAAGCAAAGGCCTCGGACTTTAATAATCAATTACCAAAACGGACTTATCATTGTAAAGGATTAAAAGTGCTCGTTCCTAGTAACTATGTTACAAGAGATGAGAACGATGGTAAAGAGGCTAAATACACTCGTAATGTAAGCACCGGAGCAATAGAAAGCACCTATCAAGACTGGGATGGTAACTTTCGCGCACAGAAAGTATACACAAATAATCCCGCATGGATATTTTATGATATTTTAACAAATAATAGGTATGGGCTCGGAAATTGGCTTTCAGGATCTGAAATAGATAAGTTTGCTTTGTACAGAATCGCTAGATACTGTGATGAAATGGTAGACGATGGCAATGGAAGCACTGAAGCTAGATATACAACAAATACTTATCTAACTCAATCTACTGACGCTTTTAAAGTGGTTAAAGACTTAGCAACTGTTTTTAATGGTATGCTATATTGGTTAGATGGAGAAGTGTTTCCAGTTATAGATCAACCTGCTAATCCTGTTTACAACTTTGCAAAATCAAATGTTATAAATGGAGCATTTTCCTATGAAAGCACAGGATCAAAAACTAGAGCTAATCAAATAGTTGTAAAATGGAATGATCCTGATAATGATTATAAACTTTCTAATTTAGTTTTAGAAGATAGAGATAACATTGTAAAAACTGGAAAAATAATTAGCAAAGATGTTGTTGCTTTTGGCTGTACCTCAGAAGGTCAAGCAATAAGATATGGAAGATGGAAGCTATGGACTTCTGTAAATCAGACAGAATTAGTAAGTTTCAAAACTTCTATAAATGCTAATTTTCTTGCTCCAGGAGATATTATAAATGTGCAGGATGCTGATAGGTATCCGGGACATACTATATATAGTGGAAGAGTAAGTAACACAGGCACAAGAAATACTACTACTGTCCCTTTGGATAGAAGCATAGAATTAGTTTCTGGGTCTACTTATAAATTAAGTGTTCTTGTAGAAGAGCCTGCAACTTTTCTTGCTCAAGATTCTGCCACCATTGATGGAGTTGCATACGCAGAAGGTGATTTAATACTATCCGATGCGGATAGTAGTGCTATCACCACAGAGAGTGTGGCAAGTAATTTAGTAGATGATAGTGGTAATCCAGTTCTTACAGCTTGGAAACCCTATACTCGAGTAGAGGAACAAATTGTTTCTACTTCTTCTGGGACAGGAATATCTTCTTTAACAGTATCTAGTGCATTTTCTACTACTCCAAATGCAGAAACGATTTGGGTATTAAGAGAAACTGTATCCTCTGTAGATACAATAGACTCTAAAAAGACTTATAAAATTCTTTCTCTTTCTCAGGAAGAGGATCAACTATATGCAATTACAGCAGTAGAACACGATAACCAAAAGTTTACTTCTATAGAATCTGATACTTTTTCTTTAAAGACACAAGATCCTGTATTTCCTACACCTAAAACAACCGAAGTTGTTCCCGCCCCTACAAATGTCTATGTTCATGTTTCCGACTTGGGGCCTGGAGAGCTTGAAGATGATGCAGAACTTTTTTGGGATGCTCCTACACAATCTGGAAATGCTACAGCTATCTATCCTTTTATAGATGGGTACGAAATAGAGCATAACCTTCCTTTAGCTTCTAATCCTCTTACAGTGGGTAAAGACGTAAGATACTTAAAAGGGTTAGATATTCCACCAGGAACTTATTCGGTTGGTGTTAGAACTATCTCTCAAGGAAGAAAATCAGCAGTAACAAAAGCTACCTTCACAATCGAAGATCCGGCAAAACAATCTGTGCCTAGAGGTTTTGGAATGCCTTTGGGCGGTGTTTCTAACTCTGCTCCCTATATAACAAGTACAGGTACATTTTACTTAGAAAATTCAAATTTTGTATTTTCTCCAATAGGAGATCCTCAGTTTATAAAAGAGTTTGACGGAAGTCCTGCTTCAGAGTATTCTCAGGACTGCTCTAATATTAGCTCTGTTAATTATTCTGCGCTGTCTACTGAATTTGATAGGCAGCTTGCTTCACATTATATAATGT
>Ga0181567_10002630_pt1 | contig 13373 bp, 9 predicted proteins | sample 101ome_14_FD_133761 | JGI IMG/M metagenome (GOLD analysis project Ga0181567, IMG submission 133761) | Coastal salt marsh microbial communities from the Groves Creek Marsh, Skidaway Island, Georgia - 101403AT metaG (megahit assembly) | ecosystem: Environmental > Aquatic > Marine > Intertidal zone...
ATCATAAACATCGAGCGCAGCGACAATATCTGTCTTGTGAAGTGTCATTAAAACACGGTGCTTCTCCATGGTTTCATGAATTTTTTCGATTTCCCGTCTCGCTGTCACCTGGCGGTTTTTTAAAACGACGTAGCTGACACCTCCGGTGCATAAAATCACAAGGGCTCCAAAAAGAAGAATCAAGGTTGGAACACTCACTTGAGCGGCTCGCTTTTTTCGGTTCATAGGGATGGGATGACGGGGTTGATTTTTTCGACAACGCGAAGCCGAGAGCTTCGAGATCGAGGATTTGCTTGGACTTCCATGAGATCAGGGGCAATTCCACGACGGGTTAAAAGGCGGTAAAAACATCCAGGATTGGGGCGAGGCCCTGGCCACTCAGGTCGGTCAATCTCTTGCCGAGATTGCTCTCGGAAAGCTTGCTTCACCATTCGATCCTCAAGGCTGTGAAAGCTAATAATGGCCAGACGGCCACCCGGCTTAAGAAGAGTCGGTGCAAGTTCTAGAAAGCGGCGAAGCTCACCCAACTCATCGTTGACCTGCATGCGGAGAGCTTGGAAGACCTTCGTTGCCGGATGAGTTTTGCCGCGTCGACCGATTAATTTTTCGATCCCATTGGCAAGCTGAAGCGTTGTCTCAAAAGGGCTCTGAGCTCGCTGAGAAACGATCCACGCTGCAATTTTACGAGCTGATTTTTCCTCTCCAAGGTCCCAAAAAATTTGGCGTAGTTCAGCTTCAGACCATGAATTGACGAGATTGGCAGCGGTTGGACCCTCCTTGCCCATGCGCATGTCTAATGGACCATCAAAGCGAAAGGAAAAACCCCTTTCACCAGCGTCTAACTGATGTGATGAGACACCGAGATCGAGAAGAATCCCATCGAGAAGCCCCCACTGCTTGGCTTGGGCTAGCTGGGACATTTCACTGAAGCGGCCAGCCACTGGTTCAAATCGCTCACCAAATCGCTCGAGACGTTGCGCTGCGTATGCGCGAGCTTCTTGATCACGATCAATCCCTTTGACACTCGCACCAGCTCGTAACAGTGCTTCCGTGTGTCCTCCTCCCCCTAAAGTCCCATCGACAATGAGCTTGCCCTGGTCCGGAGCCAAAAACTCGATGACTTCTTTGAGCAGGATGGATTGGTGATAAAATGGCTGCTCCGGGGAGCTCGATGCATCTTGCGCGATAGAGCACACGACGCTTTGAATCCCAGAAACCACCTCCGAAACCCGCAACGAAGGGGCGAGGCGACCTGACCACTGGAAACCAGAAAAGGCCGGGATGGGATGATTAAAAAGCATGGTTCGTTCGTGCAGGTGGTCATGAGAGCCCCAAAACATCATTGATTTGCGTGTTTTGCTCTCGATCTCGTTGTTCAGCGACCTTCAGTGCCTCTCCATTTTTGGGCGTATAAATCTCAAAAAGCTTTCCTCGCCCTACCAAAAGAGCCGACCCGGGTAATTCAAGCCCATGCGCCTCTGCCAGGGCTTTCGGGATGGTCAATTTGCCTTGGTCATTCACCTTTGTCTCAAGGCACATGCCAAAAAGGGTTCCTCTTGCGCGATCTCGAACAGCGGGAGTCACCCCATCCATCATCTCAATATCGTGCAATTTCTGGCGAAAACCGTCCTCGGTTAGAACGCGCAACGCGGGCACTCCAAGAACCTCAACTTCAAGAAGGTAAACGTTTTCTCCGGCATTAGGGCGAAAGCTCACCGGAAGGGAAATCCTTCCCTTGGAGTCTAATTGGCGGTCATGATGACCCACACAATATTGCCCAAAAGTGTCCATAAATGCGCCTAAAGAGTGTTTTTAGCGCCACTCAAGTACACAAAATGTCACCTAAATGCAATTGGAATCGCGAAATATTTTGGATCAGAAACCCTTTGCAACAAGGGTTCCCCGCGCCAAGAATAGTTAATATTTCTTGAACATCAACTTCAATAGCTCTTGAATGCTAACCATTGCGTTCATCGAGAGCACTCGTGATCTGATCCGCCCAATGCTGCGCCAACTTGGCATAATTCGTATCTCCCTGCGCGTAAGTGATGCCTCGAGAGACATTAATGACACTCGGAGCCTTTCGACCACTTCCTTGCAACGACTCTAAACTCCCTCCTTGAGCTCCTAAACCCGGAATCAATAAAGGCACATCCGGCAGATTCTCTAAAACATCTTGGTCAGCGTTGGTTAAGCCTACCACCAAACCAGCGGTCGTTTTTCGCCCCTCTTCAAGCGCGCGCGAACAGAGATCTCCAACCCGCTCAAAGACTTTACGACCTTCCGAATCACGCCGCTGAAAATCAACGCTGCCGGGGTTTGAAGTCACCGCGAGAAGGTAGATTGCTTTTTGCTCCCAATCCAAAAACTCCGAAAGAGTATCGTAGCCCATAAAGGGATTGAGTGTCACTGCATCAACACCCCAGTTTTCAAAATAAGACCGAGCGTAATATTTTTGAGTTTCTCCGATATCGCCCCGCTTCGCATCTAAAATCACCGGAACATCCTCAGGCATCTCGTTTAACAAACCATCGAGAATCTCGATTCCGCGAAGACCCATGGCCTCAAAATAGGCAATATTGGGCTTAAAAGCTGCAGCATAGGGAGCCGTTTCGCCAACGACCCGCCGTAAAAAATCCGCGATTCCCTCCACTCCCCCTTTGGTCAATTCCGGCCGAGGATCTAATCCAACGCACAAGGCAGAACCGGTTGTTTGCAGGCGAGATTGAAGGCGTTGGGCGTAAGTCATGGCGCCAATCTATTCTCCTCACTGCCGGTGGCAAGCCGCTGATGCCTCCATCTGATGAAAAGAATAGTTAAGGAAATGATAATGAGAGCAACATTGGATCCGATTTTTAAGGGATAATTGACAGGCTCACTTGATTGCCCAAAGCAACCGCAATTGATGTTGAGCCCACGGCTCCAAGCACTCGCCAGCGCAATGTTAAAGGCACAGAGCAGACTCAAGATCACCATCGCTCCTCCAGATCTCCAAACTCCCAAGACAACGGCGAGACCTGCAAAGACCTCAAGCCAAGGCAAGCTGTAGGCCAAATACGCATCTGTTGGCGCGTCAAAGAGATTGATACTTTTCTGAGCGAGCTCGATCTCCCAACGCAACTCGTAGTTAGACACATCCTGCGTAAACCCACTGAGATCCATGAGTTTCACAACTCCTGCCCAGATGAAAAACCCACCAAGTCCGAATGCCAGAAGGCACTCAACGAGTTTGGACTTAGAGAGACGATCTCGCACAACAGGAACTTGGATAAAGATTCTCAAAATGACGAGCTTCATCGCTCTTTTACTCACTTTCAACGAGTTAGAATTCCGCCCTACCACTCTGGCGCAAGTCAAGAAACGCAATCCCACAAGCTGCGATGATCAGCGGAACAACAAACTCACGAATGACCTTGCCAGATTTTTAATATTTGTCAGCCTAGGAGACTGGTCTTTTCGCATCAAAACCATTCTGCATACACATTTTTCCCATGAATTCTGACTCTCATTTTCAATGCTTAAGCTTGAGCTGCGCTATTCTTTCTGGCCTTTCATTGACTTCTTTTGGCGAAGTCACTCCTGGCGGACAACTTGGAGATCACGCCATCATCATCGAGTCAGCTGGTGGAGAACAATTAGAAAGAGCAACTTCCCCGACCGGTCTAGGCCCTGCTCTGGTTCACGACTTTGACACTCCCATTCGCGTCGACGCGACCTATGAGTTTAATCCTTCTGGAGTTAACCCAACCGAAATCGCGCTGAGTGCTGGACGGCACCTCGTCATTTATGATTCTCGCTTTGATGTCAGCAGTGGAAGCACCCGTGCCGAATTCATGGGCAATCTAACCCTCAATGGAAGTGCTCTAGCGATCGGTCGTTCGCACGGATACATCAGAAGATCAGGCGGTGCTGATGAAGATGTCCTCTCCGGCGGAGGCATTATTACTGTCGAGAATGACAATGATATCCTCACTTTGGAAACAAGCCGCTCAGACGATAACGATGCTGTAGGTCTGCCCACTCGAGTAGGGAATGGAACGTCGATTCAATTCCTCAAACTGGGGGATTCTTGGGATTTTCTCAGCCTCCAACGCAGCACAAATCAAGCGGGAACGATTCCTATTTCATTCACGGACGTTGCTTACGATACTAACAATTCCCCGGGCACCATGGGAAGTGCATTCTCTTTTCTCACCGGCACCGGAGATGTGACCTTAAACGAGGCAGGGGCCTATTTAGTTTTCGCCAACACTCGACTCGAAAAACCAAACAATGGAACGCGAACAAGCTATCAACAACGACTCACACTCGATGGGGTAGAAGTTGCTGGCTCTCTGACGACAACCTACCTCCGAGGTGATGCCAATGGTGAAGCTGCAAATAGCGGAGTCACCGCTTTGGGCACGATCATTCAATCAACAGGGGGGCAAATACTCAATGTTGAGGTCGTGATGGAATCGGGAGGAAGTGCCGCGACCATCCAAGGCAACGAGACCGCTCTGACCATCGTCAAACTTCCAGGCACAGCCAAGACAATCTCACTGACAAACTCCACCAGTCAGGAAGTCAATCTCCCTTCCGTCACTCCTTTAGTCTTTGATCGCTTGGCAAGTCCGGCAAACACCGCGTTTTCTCACACTCTTGGCACAAGTCCAATTACAGCGAACAAAAGTGACGACTACTTGTTTTTCGGAAGCATCTTCACCTTAAGCTCGGCAACTTCGGAAGATCACCTTCGCACCTTGCCTCTCCAAGGTTGGCAAATCGATGGATCCGGTCAACCCCTCCTCTGGGGGCGAAGCGCAGGATACAATCGCGACAGCGGTGGCGGCAGGACTGGAGGAGATTGGGGAGGAGCGATCATCACTCTCAATGAGGGGCAAACAGTCGAATTGATCTCCCAACAACTTGGGACCAACCGACTTGGGATCACGAGTGCCGTTGCTCTCCAAGCACTGAGCATTTCAAGCTTAATTCCTTCAAACGAACCCGCAGTTGCCATCAATGTCCCTGTCGAAATTGAGCCCGATGACTCGATTCTCATCAACAATGCACTCCTTTCGACCGTTGATGGAAATACCACGGCGAGCAATCTCACCTATCTTTTAACCAGTGACCCGAAAGGCGGCTTTCTCACCTTATCGGGTGTCATTCCGTTAGTGAACGGAAGCTCTTTTACCCAAGCAGACATCGATAGCGGCTTTCTCCAATTCGATTCCGATGAGACTCCAATCCTTGGAGGCTTCGACTTCACCGTGTCTGATGGAACGACATCCGATAGCGGAAGCTTTATCATCAAGGTAAAATACCCTGATTCAGAAGTCTCAATCGTCAGTAACGGTGAGGTGACTGAGGGAGAAAACGCTACTTGGACACTGACTTCGGCCCTTGCACCAGCAGGATCAAACCTTGTCGTCGAACTGAATTACTCGGGCACTGCCTCAAACGGCGTGGACTTTCATGGGCTCACCACCGTAGAGATCCCCGCCGGGAGCCGCTCAGCAACTCTCGAATTCCAAGCCCTATCTGATGGGTTATACGAAGGATACGAAATCATCATTGCTTCTATCGAAGGCATCTCAGGGGGGGATCTCACCGGTTTTGCTGGGCAAAACTCGAACGCCTCGGTTGGCATTCGAGACGGGGAGAACTCCGGACCGATTTTATCTGGAGAATCAAGAACCCTCGTCGGGACCGAAAATGTCTCCCTAGCGAGTCTCAGCGCACTCGATCCAGACACTGGTTTTCAATCTTCAATTGAAACATCAATCGCTCCAGTCTTTATCTATAATGGGCCAACCACGACCACCATTTTTGGAGACAAGCGACCCCATGACGACTATTCATTCGATCTTGATGCAAGCGGTTCAGCTCTCAGTTTTGGAGCAGGATATTCTCTTGAACTCGAGTTTACGGTCAATCAAGCCGATCTAGACGGCTCCATCCTCCTCTGGGACATTGGGGGCAGCAGTAACGGAAGTTCGGTTCTTCTTCTCAACGGCATTGCTCACCTTCTCGTGAAATCTGGCGGGGCACCTGGCGATGCCCCGATTGATGACAACCTTCTTGATAACGTCTTCCAAGATCTTGATTGGGCCGGCGACAATACCATCGTCGTCCCCTTGTCTGACTCGGTTGTCAAACTCGGACAACCCAACCGCATTGCCATTATTCTCAGCGACCTCAATAACTCGGTAACCTACTCGGTCAACGGAGCTGCCGCTATGACCGCTGTCCTGTCCAATAAAGACAACAATAACTGGGGGGGAGACCATACGGTTAATCTCGGCCAAAGCCAAAATACAGGAGTTGGAGGCAATACCAATCTTGCAGATACTCTCTTTACCGATGCCAATATCGTCAGCCCCTCGGGACGGCCTAGCTCTATTATCTCCGCTAAATTCTGGAACGACTCAACCGGCTCCCTAGCAATCAGCTCTCCCGCTTCTCCAGAACTCATTTCAGTGACCCTTTCGATTGAAAACTGGGAAGTCGGTGTTGGAGACCTCACTGCCAACAGTGGAAATGGAGAAACATACAGCAACGGTGTTTGGTCAATCTCAGCTGATCAAGACACCGTCAATCAGGCGCTTGCGGCTGCGGAGTTCGTGCCAGGATTCGCAACGCCAAATCCAACTCGTATCCAAGTCACCCTAGAAGATGGTGATGAAGACGGAAATGGCCCCACTCAAGATATCATTATCATTGTGCCTTCACCGCTAGACCCCATCTACGTTGACGATGATTTTGCGAGTTTGAGCTTCGGCCAAGCCATCGTGGATGCTGATTCTGGCCTTGAAGTCGCACCCGCTACGTTTGGGGTCAATGCCTTTGCCACGATCAATGATGCCCTTGCCGCAGCAACGACAAGTGGGACGGTCATCGTCAATGACGGAGACTACGGTATCGAAGATGTGAGCCTTCCAGACAGCCTCACACTTGCTCTCACCGGGACGGGATCGAGCACGATCACGATGAGCACGATCGCTTCCAACCCTGTCAATACAACTCTCGACCTAGGAGCTGAAACTCTGGTGGTTGGAGATTCTCATGGGGGGTCGAATTTTGACGGCGCCGTCATTGGCACGGGCCACATTGTTAAAAACGGTACGGGCCGCTTTATTCTCCGAAACACAATGACCTATTCCGGAACAACGACAGTCAACGATGGGTTTCTGAGACTCGGGTATGAAAGTGGTAAAGGAATTGTGGGTAATTGGGATGGAGACGGTCCTATCGTAGTGAATGCACCGGGAATTCTCGAATTTAATGGTGGCCCAGGATTAACTCAGACGCAAACTGGGGTGATTCGTGGAAACGGTGAAGTGCGCAAGCTCGACAATGGCATTCTAATCTTTGATGGGCCTGTGGGAAATAGCTTCAGCGGGATCTTCCAATTAGGCGATGGCGCTTCATCCACTTTTAATGGGGTTGATCAGGGTAATTCTGAAGGATTCGTTATCGTCAACCATAGCAATCACCTCGGAACAGGACTGATCCTGTCTCGAGGCGCACAGCTGCAAGCCGGAACACCTGAAGTGATCATTCCCAATGACATCGATATTACCGGTGGTGGATTGCGCTGCGGCGGCTCAGTCGACTTTGAGTTGAGCGGGAACATCCGCACCATCGACAACCAAACCCGAGGCTTTGGAAACTATGGTTTGGATGGGTGTGACCTCACCATTAGTGGAAATATCGACAACACTGGTGGCCAGATTAATTTTGAAGCGAGCAATGGTAAGGACAACGGGACTTGGAGTGTCACCGGGAATATTAGTGGCCCTCTCAATGTCGTTGTTACTGGTAGTTTTGATGATGGGATTGTGACCTTATCGGGTACCAACACCTATGAAGGAGCGACGAATATCGACGCCGGTATTCTCGTTCTCAACGGGACTCATACGGGAGGGCTCACCTATAATGTCAACGGATCATCAACCTTTTCCGGAAATGGTTCGACTACTTCAGATGTCTCCGTCGATGCTGGAGCCTTCATCGCTCCCGGGGATGGCGTCGGCCTTTTAAGTATTGGACACTTGATTCTTAATGGAACCTTAGCCCTCGAACTCGATAACACCCAAGGAACAGCAGGCACTGATTGGGATCAACTCGTTGTCACGGGTAACATTACCCTAACGAATGGAAGTCTTAATGTCTCAAGCGCTGCAAACGTAGAAGCAAACCCGAATGATATCGTCGTCGTAGCAAACGACCTCGATGATCCGATTTCAGGACCATTTATGGCGGGCGATCCCTTCTCGAGTAATTACTTTTCTTCTGGTCTCTCTGGAGTCGCCCTCTTCAACGGTGGGGATGGTAATGATTTGGTCCTCACAACCGCTGCACCAGATCTCATTGGAGATTGGCGCTTTGAATTCTTTAATTCTGACGAGAATACCGGGACCGGGGCCGACCTCAGCGACAGCGCCGATCGTGATGGACTCATCAACCTTTTAGAATTTGCCTTTGGCACGGACCCTACCCTTGCAGACAACCATCCTGCTTCTCTCGATGGCACATCAAACGGTGCGCCGTTTACAGAACAACTCTCTGACGGAGCAACACGGCAACACTTCGGCGTGTTTGTCAGAAGAGACGATTATGGTTCCCCAGGGAGCATCATTTACACGCCCCAATTTAGCTCAGATCTTGAAAACTGGTTCGACAGTGAAAACTCCCCGACATTTGTCGTGGATTCAACCGATAACCCCGACTACGAAATCGTCCGGGTCAGCTATCCTGCATCTCTTCCAGACGGCAAAGCCCCTCGATTCTTCCGCGTCAAGGTGTTGCTAAACAACTAAACAAAGTGCCTCCCTATTGAGGGGGGCATCGGTTTTGATACCTGCCTCCCCCTTGAATCGATTTTGTAAAAGCCCCTTTCCTTTTGATGGCGAATCCTTAAATTACCGCCATGACCCCTCTGAGAAAGCTCTCATCTCTCTTGGCTTGTTCAGCCCTCTTGGTTGCTTGCAGCCCCGAGCCTTCTGGGGTACCCCTCATTAGCGAAGCCCGAGCAGGTGAGTCACCCGCACAGGCTCTCTATGACCAAGCAACGACGGCGCAAGAAGAAGGCCGAATAAAAAAGGCTCTTAAATCTTACAAAACGATTAACACGAGATTCCCGCAATCCTCAATCGCTGCCGAAGCCACGTATCGATACGCTAAGCTTCTCGAAAGTGACAATGAGCTGCTTGATGCCTTTGAAGCTTACGACGATCTTCTCACAAAATATCCCGCTTCCACACACTATGGCGAAGCCATTGAACGCCAAGAAGAGCTGGCCCATCAAGCTGCACAAGGCGTCATCAGAAACACCTTTATTGGTTTAAGCACCTCGCTGGGTTCAAAAAAGATCACCGAGATGCTTGCTCAAGTACGCGACAACGCACCACAGGCTCCTTCTGCTCCAAAAGCACAATTTACCATTGCCGAAATCCTAGATAAGCAAAGCGGAAAAGCCGATGAAGCCATCGAGCAATACCGCCAACTTGTGCGTGATTATCCCGACTCCGAATATGCCCCCGAAGCTCAATATCGTATCGGAGACTCCCTAGTTCGCCAAAGTTCTCAAGGCAACGCGGACGCCGCCAATATTGACCGCGCACGCAAAGCCTTTAATGACCTTTTACTCAGATATCCAAATCACCCTAGGGCGGTAGACGCAAAAAAATCCCTAGAAAGAATTCGAATTGATGACATCAAACGTTCTTTCGAAATCGCTGAGTTTTACCGTAAAAAAGGACAACTAAGCTCCGCCGTTTTTTACTATCAAGAAACAGTTCGCAAATCGGACGATGGCGAACTTAAAACCCAGGCTCAAAACTGGATTAAAAAACTTGGATCTTAAAACTTGCTTCCATGCGCGCTTTCTTCGCTTTCTTAATTGCGATCTCTTCCTGCTTGCTTTGCTCTTGTGCAGGATATCGGTGGGGAGGGCAAAAAACGGGAAACCTCTCTGGTATTGAGTCGATCCACGTGCCGCTCGCGATGACTCGAGTGATTTTCCCTAGGATTGAGCCTCTCGCAACGAGTATTGTAGTCGATGCTCTTGTCAATGATGGAACTTATCAAATTGGAGCAGCAGCAAATGCAGATGCCACGCTGAAGCTCACTGTCGATTCCATCGAATACGCGCAAACCAAATCTTCTCGCGAAGATGTTTTAAGATCTGAGGAACTCGAATTCTCCGTTCTCATGAGCTTCGAACTGATTGATGCTCGACATCCTCAAACCCCTCTCGAAACGGGAAAAGTCCGTGGTGAAACGAGATTCTTTGTAGGAGGAAACCAACAAACTGCCCGCGCCAACGCGCTCCAATATGCCATTGGGCACGCCGCGACAAATCTTGTTTTAGAACTCTCCGATCGTCTTTAGAAACCATGGTGACTTTTGTTCCCACCCCTATTGGTAATCTCGGAGATATTACAATCCGAGCAATCGAAACACTCAAGGATGCGGACCTGATTGCTTGCGAAGACACTCGCCATTCAAAGCGCCTCCTTACTCATTTGGAAATTTCACGACCACTGATTTCTCTTCATGATCACAATGAGCAACAACGTCTTCCCGAACTGATTAGCAAAGCTCTAGAAGGCGTCAAAATTGCAGTGATCTCAGATGCTGGAACTCCCTGTCTTTCAGATCCAGGGCACCGCTTGTTAAAAGCCTGTCGTGATCAAAACGTTCCGTTTACCGTACTCCCAGGAGCGTCGGCAATCACCACCGCACTCGTTGCATCAGGTTACCCGCCTCATCCCTTTTCATTTCATGGATTTCTCCATGTCAAAAAAGGAAAAAGAGCAAAGCAACTGCAAGCTGCGATCGACTCGCCAGAAACGACTCTTTTTTTTGAATCACCTCATCGCCTCACATCGACTTTGGACATCCTATTGGAGATTGCGCCAAATTCAGCAATCTGTGTCGCCCGTGAACTTTCAAAAGCGTTTGAAACACTTCACCATGGAAAGTCTTTTGAATTACGGGACTACTTTATGGAAAGAAAAGTCAGAGGAGAAATCGTTCTACTCATCCCTCCCTGCTCTGATGCGAGTTGATAAATGGCTCTGGGCTGTTCGCCTTTATAAAACAAGAAACCAAGCTTCCCATGATTGTTCAGCGGGAAAGGTCAAACGGTTTGGAAAGTCACTGAGGCCAAGTGCCAGCCTAAAAGAGGGAGATACCTTGGAAGTCCCCTCGCATAATCATCTCTTTAAAAGAACCATCGTTGTGGTCGAGCTCATTGAAAAACGAGTTGCTGCTACCATTGCTCAAAGTGCCTATCTCGATCAAACGCCTGCGGAAATCTTAGCTGAAGCGGAGGCGCGCCGCCTTGCCCAAAAAGAAAACCGACAATTTCGAAAAGAAGGTGATCAGGGACGCCTGACAAAGCGTAAACGGCGCCGGTGGGAAGACAACGAAGGCACGTTTTTCTAAGACCTGAGCACGTTTCGTATCGCTTCCCGTTTACAAGAGTGAACTTCAACGCCGGCAAACAAAGCTCGTGAAGCTTCTATGGGGATGCACACGAGATTTCTAGCGAAGATTTTTAAGAGGCTTTTAGAGATTTTCTTTTATTTTTTGCAGAATTCTATGGACCTCTCCGTATAACAAGGGATTTTGGACTGAATCTATTTCCTGTTTTACGAGAGCGATACGCTCAGGTCTCGATATGCTAAAACTCAATTCCATCTTATTGGCCTTCTCTTGTCTTCTCCATGCAAATGAGCGGGTACAGTACAATGTGGATATTCGCACCATCTTTTCGGATAAATGTTTTATTTGCCATGGACCAGACCAATCAAAAATCAAAGCTGGTCTTCGGCTCGATACTCCAGAGGGCGCCTACGCTGCTCTCGCAGAATCGCCAAACAAACATGCCATCGTTCCGGGGTCTCTTGAACAATCGGAAGTCTGGAGTCGTATCACCTCAGCGGACCCAGACGAAGTCATGCCACCACCAGAATCAAATCTGATTCTCTCGGATCATGAGAAAACAATCATCTCAAATTGGATCCAACAAGGCGCTGAGTATGAAAGCCATTGGGCGTTTGTAAATCTGCCTGAGAAAGTGCAGCCTCCCACTGTAAAAAACCCTTCATGGGCTCGCAACCCGATCGACAAATTCGTCAGCGCAAAGCTTCAAGAAGAAGGTCTAGAGCCCTCGCCTGAGGCTCACCCACTACGCCTCTTCCGGCGTGCAACACTCGCGATTACAGGGCTTTCACCGACCCTTGAGCAAATCAATCAATTCCAAGATGACCTCAAGAAAGATAGCAACCAAGCCTATGAAAAAGCAGTCGATGCATTACTAGCCTCTCGCGCTTATGCGGAGCACGTCTCCACACCATGGTTAGACGCAATTCGATACGCGGATACTTGGGGTTATCATGCCGATTCCAATTTCACCGCTTGGCCCTATCGGGATTATGTCATCAATTCTTATCATCAGGATAAGCCCTTTGTTGATTTTCTAACTGAAAACCTCGCTGGCGACCTTTTGCCGAATGCAAGCAAAAATCAAAGACTCGCTACAGCCTCAAATCGCTTTAATCGAATGACCAATGAAGGTGGATCGAGTCAGCTTGAATTCTTCGTCGATGGTGTTTCAGATCGGGTCAATACCTTTGGAACCGCCATTCTTGGCCTCACCATGGAATGTGCAAAATGCCACGATCACAAGTATGATCCCATTCTCGCTAGAGATTACTTCCAACTCTTCGCTTTCTTTAATTCGATTAACGAAGATGGGCTCTACATTCACGGTAATATTTCTCCTCCCCCGAGTCTCCTTCTTCCCAGCAAGAAACAAGAAGAAGATTTACGCAAGCTCCTAGACCAATCGAATGATCTTCAAGAACAACTCGCTCAGATCAAAAAACAAGCTCAGCCCGAGTATGCCAGTTGGAAAACCTCATTCACTGCAGAAAGTTTCCCCGCTCTTTCTGATCAAACTAGCTACTTCTCATTCAATCAAAGCTTGGCCTCCGCAGATCAACCTCAGGACCAAAGTGAATCCAAGAAAGGCCTTTCCGTCAGTCTCAAGAATGTTCAATACATTCAAGGTCCCCCAGGACTTGGTGATGGTGTCGCATTGAATGGTGATGATGGTGCCACCATTCCAAATCACTTTCTAAAAGATCGTTATGACCCCTTCAGCATCGCGCTCTGGGTGAAGGACACACTCCAGGAAAAGCGTTCAGTTGTCATTGCTCAACGATGTCATGGAACTGAGGTGGGCTACAACGGAATCGATTTACGGATTGAAGATGGTTACCTCTCTGCTCGGGTCTTTCGCGCGTGGCCCGACAATGGAATTGGAATCCGCTCCATCAATAGGCTTCCGAAGAACAAATGGCACCACCTCACTC
>Ga0181567_10002638_pt1 | contig 13345 bp, 15 predicted proteins | sample 101ome_14_FD_133761 | JGI IMG/M metagenome (GOLD analysis project Ga0181567, IMG submission 133761) | Coastal salt marsh microbial communities from the Groves Creek Marsh, Skidaway Island, Georgia - 101403AT metaG (megahit assembly) | ecosystem: Environmental > Aquatic > Marine > Intertidal...
TGAGTTGCTGTATGATGTGGTGAGCGCATCATTCTTTGAGGTTCAAAGTTTGGCTCTACACCATCTAAGGTGTTTAATTTAGCAATCTCTAATATCTCAGATAGCTCTACTGGAGGTAGAATATACTGCAGTCTTTGTGCAATCATAGTTTTTCCAGATCCTGGACTCCCTTCAAGTAAAATGTTATGAAATCCTGATGCAGCAATTAAGGCAGCTCGTTTTGCAAATTCTTGTCCTTTTATCTCTATAAAATCTTTTTTATACTCTTTTTGATAATAATATTTTTTTGAATGAAGCTCGTAGAAACTATGCCCTAATTCTTGTGTATTTATAGTTGGTTTATAAGCATCATTGTTTTGTAAGAGATCTATTGCTTCTTTAAGATATGAGACTCCATAAAGTTCAAGTCTAGGTATTTTAGATAATTTTTCAAGAGACTCTTTTGGTACTATAGCTTTTTTGATCAACCCCTGATTTGCTAATGAAAGGATTAAAGGATATAAAGTATTATTTTCCTTTACACTCCCATCAAGTCCTAACTCACCAAACACAAACCAATCACTCAAATCTTCTTTTATATAATCAAGTGCAATAAGCAATGCAAAGCTTAAATCAAAATGTGAACCCTCTTTTTTTAAATCACTTGGTGCTAAATTGATAGTTATTCTTTTTGGGGGAAATGTAAACTCATTGCAAAGCAAAGCAGATTTCACCCTTTCTTTAGCTTCAGTTATAGCTGTTGAAGCAATCCCAACTATTGAAAAGGATGGCAACCCTTTTGTCAGCGTTGATTCAACCTCTACAACTTTAGCTTCAAGACCTTCATATGTTGCACAAGAAACCTTTTTCATAAGATTGTACCTATACAAATTGATTTAGTGAAGAAAATATACTTGTTCATTTATCCAACCTTTATGTTGAATAAAGTGTAGCATTATTATAAAATATTTTGAAAATTTTATTGCAGATTGCAATACTTTGCTTAACGTTTTTTCTCTTTTTGAGCTTTTTTATACTCTTTTTCAAATTTTCTTCTTCTTGATGAAGAGAGTTTATCTATAAATAGTATACCTAATAAATGATCATACTCATGCTGAATAGCAATACTCAAAAGCCCATCAGCTTCAAGTGTACAAGTATTTCCTTCTCTATCCTGATAATGAAGTGTTAAAAATTCATATCTATGAATGTCTTCATAAAAATTAGGTACACTCAAACAACCTTCTTGATATGTAGTTTCACCTTTCTTTTCACTAATAACTGGATTAATAATCTCAATAAGATTTTCTTTACTTTGCTCTCCCTCTTCATCAGGAATATTTAAAATGAAAATCTCTTTTGGAATACCTACTTGAATAGCTGCCAAACCTATTCCATTTGTTTCGATCATAAGAGGGTACATAGCATCTAAAAGTTCATGAAGCTCTTTATTAAAGTTTTCAACTTTCTCAGACTTTTGACGTAGTCTTTTATCGGGATATTCAACAATCTTTAGATTCATACTTATTCTTCTTGCTGTCCACCACTCATTCTAACAACAGCATAATCTGAATCTGGATCTTTGTAAGCTCTCTCAACACCATTCATAACACTAACAATAATCTCTTCAACAGAATAGTCGGGATCTACATCTGTAATTCCAATAGAAATTTTTAATTTAATCTCTCGATCTGCTAAGAAAAAGTTTGAATTTGAAACAAGGTAGCAAAGTCTATCACTAGCTTTTTTGGCACTTTCAATATCTGTATGCTTCAACAACATTGCAAATACACCATTTCCATAGTGAGCTACCGTATCACTCCGTCTGGATGTTTTAAGAAGAAGTCTTGCAATTGTTCTCGTCATAAGAACTAAAGCTTTTTCATTTGCAACACTCTGCTTTAACTCTCTTGATAATTCAATCATAATAAGAGAACTTTTGTGTTTAAACTCTTGAATAAGTCCTATTTCACGCTCTATTTTTGTCAAAAGATAACGTTTATTATAGACTCCAAATTTATTATCGAATATTGTTTCATTTTCAACACTTTTAATAATTGTTGCCGTTTCATCATAAAGAGACTTCATATGAACACTTTGTTTTTTTACAATGGCATGAAGCTTTGATATATCACTTTCAAGTGCAGTTGCAACTCCTACGACAGTGCTTAGTTCACCATTATCTTCAAGCTCTTTAAGCCTTTTATCCAAAATCTTGGTCATTAATGACATATTTTTATATAAATTTGCGGTAGTAGATAAAATATTTTTTACAGATGAAAAACCCTGTTTCAAGCTTTGTTCAAGTTCCAAAGTTGTTTCGGCATCGTTACTCTCTTCAAGTTCAAGCATTGAAGAGATCTGCTTTCTAAAATTTTCACTTTTATCTTCTAGCAATCTATCAAAATAAAGAGAAAAGTTATTTGGAGTAGGTGGTAGATTATCACGGATAAGAGACTCTAGAACCTCTTTAGAATAAACTTCAACATCACTTGTTGGATCTTCCATTCCCAAAGGGTCTACAGCAGCAGTAGCGTTATCATCTGATTTTGAGCGACGATTTCTAGTTCTTAATCCACCAGCCATTATCTTTTCTCTCTTTTACTTTTATTCTTTATCGTTTTTAACTAAAACTTCATCGATAAGACCGTACTCATGAGCCTCTTTAGCACTTAAAAAATTATCTCTATCTGTATCTTTTTCAACTTTTTTTATACTCTGACCAGTATTATCAGCCATAATCTGATTAAGTTCTTTTTTCATTCTAAGAATTTCTTCAGCCTGTATAGCAATATCAGAAGCCTGTCCTTGCGCACCACCAAGAGGTTGATGGATCATTATTCTCGCATGGGGTAATGCATAACGCTTCCCCTTAGTACCTGAAGAAAGCAAAAAAGCGCCCATAGATGCAGCTTGCCCAATACATATAGTTGCTACATCTGGGCGTATATAATTCATTGTGTCAAATATAGCCATACCCGCAGTTACAACTCCCCCAGGTGAATTGATATAAAAATATATATCTTTTTCAGGATCCTCTGCTTCAAGGAAAAGAAGCTGAGCCACAATAGTTGAAGCTACTTGGTCATTTACTTCACCACTAAGCATAATAATTCTGTCTTTTAAAAGACGAGAATAAATGTCATAAGAACGTTCACCACGTCCTGTTTTTTCAACTACGTATGGAATATAACTCATTAAATTATGCCTCTTTTATTCTTGAGTTTAAAATTGTTGTTAATACTCGATCTTCAACCATTGACATCTGAATCGCAGGAATATATCCAGCTTCTTTATATTTTTCATATGACTGAGCAGGATCTTGACCAGTCTGCATCGCTTCCATATAGATAGTCTGCATAACTTCATTTTCATCAACTTTAATATTTTCAGCTAATGCCAATGAATCAATAATAAACGTTGCACGAACACTTCTCTCAGCATCTTCACGGAAAGTTTCACGAAGCTCTTCAAGCTTATCAGCATTTTCGCGTAACTCTTTAATTTCCTCTTCACTCATTCCAGCTGCAGAACGGTTTAATGCCATATCGATCTCTTGTTCTACAACGAATTCTGGGAGATCGAACTGAGTATCTTGAACTAAAGTATCTAGTAACTCAGGCTTCATAGTTTCATTGTAAAGTTTTGAAAGTTCTTCATTTTCTAGTTGAGTTTTTACAAGTTCACGAAGTTTATCAAGAGATTTATCCTCTTCGCCCGGTAACATTTTCTCAGCTAGTTCATCATTGATCTCAACTTCTTCTTTCACTTGAACTTGATTCACTTTAACTTTAAACTCTGCATCTTTTCCAGCAAGAGCTTCTGAACCATAATTTTCTGGGAATGTAACATTAATTGTCACTTCTTCATCACGTTTTACACCAACAAGCTGATCTTCAAAACCAGGGATAAATTGTCCAGAACCTAAAAGGAGAGAAAAACCTTCGGCTTTTCCTCCATCAAATGCTTTTCCATCAACATAACCTTCAAAGTCGATTACTGCTGTGTCACCTAGTTTCATTTTTCTGTTTCTTTTGATATCCACAAGCGGAGCTTGATTTTGAGCAAGTTCTATTATTCTAGCTTCTATATCTTTGTCTTTAATAGCTGGTTTATCAAACTCTTTAACTTTTGAAGAGTAATCTCCCATATCAATTTCTGGTCTCATAGCAACTTTAATTGCCACATCTATTTTATCTTCACCCTTATCAAACTTAGAAATATTTGGTTCACCGATTAAAGATTCGTTTGAAATACCAAGCTCTTCCAAGCCTTTAGCAAGTACTTGACGTAATGCTTCAGCTTCAGCATCTTGATCTAATTTTTCACCATACTGCTTTTTTATAATTGCAACAGGAACTTTACCTTTTCTAAATCCTTGAACATTTGCAGTTCTAGCTAATTGTTTTGCTATTTTTTCAATATTTGCTTTAACCTCATCCATGAGAACTGTTGCTTCAATTTCAGCATTGGCACCATTAATTTTGTTCGATTTGATTTCCATCAATTTCCTTTTCTTAATTCTTGTTGCATCATTAACACAACTATTATTTTGGGCAATAATACCAAAAATCTACTTTAAATTGACTTTTTGTCACTCTTTACATAACTTGGGTTTGAAATTCAACACTAAAAACCACACAACGCCTAAATCTATCATCACATCTGCAAAGTTAAAAACTGCAAAATCAAATCCGCAATGCCAATAAACCATATCCACAACACCTTCGTGAACGAACCTATCATAAATATTTGAAATTGCACCACCTAAAAGCAATCCTGCTGGAAAAGCATAACAAAGTTCTTTTGTATAAATGATGTACCATAATACACCTGCAACCAATAAGATTTGAATATATTTAAGCCAGTCTTGTAAAAATGCAAACATTGAAAACGCCACACCTTTGTTGTAGACCAAAATTAAATCTACACACTCAGTGTAATAACGAAATCCATCGACAAAAAGCATCTTTATATTTTGATCAACAATAAAAACACCTAATAACGTCAATCCAAGAATGGAGTATAAACGTATGCTTTTTTTATCCATTTAACACATTGCCAAAAAAAGTAACCATCTCATCCATAGCTTTATTCATCACTTTAGAATCTTTTGCTTCAAGAAGAACTCTTAACTTGTTTTCTGTACCTGAGTAACGTATTAGGTGACGAATATTTTGAGCATCAAGATTTTTGAGTTTATCTTCCAAGCCATCGATTGTATCGAGAGGTTTTTTTACTTTTATATTGATGTTTGTCAATTTTTGTGGATATAAATCAAAAGGTCGTAAAGCCTCAGAAGCTCTCTTTTTAGTATTGATCAAAAGTGCTAAAACTTGTAAAGCTGAAACTAGACCATCTCCAGTTTTTGCAAAATCATGCATAATCACATGACCACTTTGTTCGCCTCCAAAGTTTATACCCTCTTTATTCATAAGCTCTAAAACATATTTGTCGCCAACATCTGAACGAAATAACTTCAGACTTTTCGATTTCATATAATCTTCTAAACCTTGGTTACTCATAACAGTTGAAACAATTCCATTACCTTTTAGAAGCTTCTTTTCAAAAAGATATCCACCTAAAGCACCCAAAAGCTGATCACCATGAACCACTTCACCTTTCTCATCAACAACTACCAATCTATCTGCATCCCCATCAAGAGCTATTCCAAGGTCTGCACGAAATTTTATTACATGCTCACAAAGATCTTTTGTATGGAGTGCTCCACAACCTTCATTGATGTTATATCCATTTGGTGAATCATGTAAAACAATTACATCTGCACCTAACTCTTCTAAAACAGTTGGACCAACTTTATATCCAGCTCCATTTGCTGCATCTAAAACTATTCTCAAACCATGAAGTGAGATATCTCTTGGAAAAGAATTTTTCAACTGCACAATATAACGGCCAATGACATCATCAATTCTTTTAGCTTTTCCAATTGATTTTGCGATTGTCTGTGCATCGTCTATTGTCTCATCATTAGCATAAATTGCTTCTATCTCTTTCTCAACCTCTACAGAAAGTTTATCCCCATAAGAGTCAAAAAATTTAATCCCATTGTCCTCAAAAGAGTTATGAGAAGCACTAATCATGATTCCAGCATCACAGCGCATATTTTCAGTAATGAAAGCTATCGCTGGTGTGGGCATAGGACCAATCTGGATAACGTCATATCCTATTGCAGTAAGACCTGCAACAATTGCATTTTCAATCATGTAACCGCTTCTACGTGTATCTTTTCCAATCAAAATTTTATTTGTAACAGAATGTTTTTTAAAATATATACCTGCAGCCATTGCAACTCGCATAGCTTTTGAAGCAGTTAAAAACGATCCTGCTTCACCTCTAACTCCATCTGTACCAAATAGTTTGTTCATTTTTATTCCAATTTTTTAAGTAAAGAATTTTAACATAAGTTTGTACATATGATAAAAACGGCTTTGTACAATTAGTTTAACGTAACTTTAATTATCTTTAAGGTATGATTCCGAACTTAATTTACAAAAAGAAGGACTCACAATGGCAAATCATAAGTCATCGATTAAGAGAATTCGTCAAACAATCGTTCGTACTGAGCGTAATCGTTTTTATAGAACTCGTCTTAAAAACATAGTTAAAGATGTTCGTTCAGCAATCGAAGCTGGGAACAAAGAAGAAGCGACAGCAGCTCTTAAAGTTGCTAATCAGCAAATACACAAGTTTGTAAGCAAAGGTGTTCTTAAAAAAGAGACTGCAGCAAGAAAAGTAAGCCGTTTGCACAAAGCTGTTAACGCACTGTAAGGCTAACACTATATGTTAGCAGATAAACTCACACCGTTTATCAACCGCTATAATGAGCTTAGCGATCTGCTAAGTTCCCCAGATATCACATCTGACATCAAAAAGATGACAGAACTTTCAAAAGAGCAATCCTCAATACTTCCAATCGTTGAAAAAGCAAAAGAATACAAAGCACTTATTCAAGAAATCGCTGATTCTAAAGAGATGCTAGGTGATCCTGAAATGGGTGAAATGGCTAAAGAAGAGTTAAAAGAGCTTGAACCAAAAATACCAGAGATGGAAGAAGAGATAAAAATGCTTTTACTTCCAAAAGATCCAAATGATGATAGAAACATTATTGTTGAACTTCGTGCTGGAACTGGTGGAGATGAAGCTGCTCTTTTTGTAGGAGATCTTTTTGATGCGTATACCAGATATGCTGATTTGAGAGACTGGAAGATTGAAATTATATCAACTTCACCATCTGACGCTGGTGGTTTTAAAGAGGTAACAGCTCTTATAAAAGGGGAACAAGTTTATAGCAGGTTGAAATACGAAGGTGGAACTCACAGAGTTCAACGTGTACCAGCAACTGAATCTCAAGGACGCGTTCACACTTCTGCTATAACTGTTGCAGTTATGCCTGAAGTTGATGATGTAGAGATACAGATAAATGATAATGATTTAAAAATCGATGTTATGCGTTCTTCAGGTTGTGGTGGGCAATCTGTAAATACAACAGACTCAGCTGTTCGTATTACCCACCTACCAACTGGACTTGTAGTTACAAATCAAGATCAAAAATCTCAGCATAAAAACAAAGAAAAAGCTATGAAAGTTCTTAAGGCTCGCTTGTTTGATTTAGAGATGCAGCAACAGCAGTCTGAAAATGCAGCTGAACGTGCAGCACAAGTTGGTACTGGAGATAGAAGTGGTCGTATTCGAACATACAACTACCCTCAAAATAGAATGAGTGACCATAGAATCAACTTAACACTTTACAGACTTGGAGAGATTATGAGTGGTGGACTTTTAGATGAAGTAATTGAACCGCTTATAGCAGATACTCAAGCAAAAATTGTAGAGGCTGCAGGTCTTTAAAAGTAACTAACACTCTATGTGTTAGTTATCAATATCCCACTCTGTTATAAAAGTATTTTTTACTTTTCCTTTAAATGTTATGGTTCTTTCATTTGTCCCAAGATATAAAGTTTCACCACTCGTTGGATACACCTCTATAGAACCGCTCACTAAATTTTCTTTCAAAGCTCTATAATAAGAAGCTGCCATTCCAGTACCACAAGCAAGTGTTTCATCTTCAACACCCCTTTCATAGGTACGAACTCGAAGATTTTTGCCATCTACAAAAGCAATATTTACATTTGCATTATAGATTTGTCGAATCTCTCTTGCTTCTAAAATATCAAACTCTTTAATATTATCAGTTATGTGTACCATATGTGGAACACCTGTGTCAATTTTCCACCAACTTTTACCATTGTGAACAATTTCTTTTTCTAAAATAACAGGCGGAGTCAATTCACTCAGAACCATTTCATCTTCCACTTCAGCATGTATAACACCCGCTTCAGTCAAAAAACTCATTGTTTTCTCTGCTAAATTATGTGTATAGGCATAATGCGCACATGCTCTACTTCCATTGCCACACATCTCTGCTGAACTTCCATCTGAGTTATAAAATTGCCATTCAAAATCGTAATCATCATGTGGAACAATTACTATAAGTCCATCTGCCCCTATCCCATTTTGACGATGACACAGCTCTTTTGCAAGATCATTTCTCGGCTTTTTTTCATCTGTATGGAAAATGACAAAGTCATTGCCACTTGCACTATATTTTGAAACCTGCATCTTCTCTCCTACAAATATTTTGCTTTGATTTTTGCTACAAAATCTTCAACTTCTTGCTGAAGGTGTTTTAAGTCTTTGGAGTTATCAATAACCCAAGTAGCTCTTTGCTTTTTCTCATCGATTGGCATCTGAGAGGCTATGCGACGAAGTGATTCCTCTCTAGAATATTTATTTCTATTTATAAATCTTTCCAGCTGAATATCACTCGGAGTATACACAACGACACTGTCATGTATTTCATATGCATCATTTTCAAAAAAAAGTGGGATATCTATAAGGTATGGAAAATTAAATCCATCCTGTTTTACACTTTGTTTCTCGATCTCATCACGGATTTTAGGGTGAAGAAACTCTTCAAGAATTTTCTTATTTTTAGAATCTGAAAAAATCAATGTTCCAAGTGACGTTCTGTCCACTTTATTGTTTTTAATATACTGAGGTCCAAATGTATCTGCAACCCAAGAACTATTTTGATCTAAGATTGTATGAGAAATTGTATCAGCGTCAATAACACGCATCCCATTGAGTGCCATAAGTGAAGCAACTGTACTTTTTCCAGTTGCTATCCCACCCGTAAGTGCTATAGCGTACTGAAATGCCATTAGTTTTTGATAATACCTAAATACTCTTTTCTAACATTATTACCCATTGCGAAAGCTGCTGGATGAATATCACAGTTATAGTACTCCAAACCATCAAGCATATCTACTCGGTGAAGTATTAAGTCTGCAGTTGGATGATACTCTTTTGAGCATAGAAGTGCTGTTTCACCGTTACCTAAATTATAAGGCATAATCACTTTGAAGTATTTTCCAAGTATTTGCATAAGCGATTTATTTTCATCAACTTTATTAAGTGATGGATGACTTAATGAAGCAACACCATCTTCTTTAAGAACACGTGAAATATGAGCAATTACAGCTGGGTCTTCTGCTGATTCAGCTACAACAACATCATATGATGCATCAGCTTCATCTCTAATAGCATCAAGACCACAAGAAATACTTTTTTTCTCCATCTTGGGATGTTTAGCGATTTCATTTTCTAAATTTCCTGCTTCATCACTAATCACAAGCACATTCTCAGGGCTCTTATTTGTACAAACAGGTACATGAACCATCATTTCATTATATATAAAATTTTTCATTCAAACTGTTCCTAATTATTAAATTGGATAGGATTTTAGCATATTTGCCTTTATTCGTGTTAAAAACCTTAAAAATTACATATGTTTAAGGGTTAATTCATTTTTACTTATAATTTTTATTCATAAGCTGTTATAATCTCACTTTTAAAATAAATAACTAAGGATTAAAAATGAATGTAAATAAAATCAGAAAAGTTTGTAGAGTAGTTCGAATTGTTGTAGGTTTAGCTCTTATAGCTGTTGGTGTCAACAGCGTTATGAATGCTACTCCTGAAGCACCAGCTGTATATTGGTGGTTCTTAGGTGCTATACCTTTAGCAGCTGGAATCATTAACTTTTGTCCATTGTGCATCATTACTAAACAGTGCGACCTTCCACAAGAATCTCAATCTTAATTTTCTAGCTCTTTAGCAGAGCTAGTACACTCTCCCTTAACACTTATCTAAACTCTACTCGGTTATAATTTCATAATTTATTAACGGAGCCATATATGAGCCAAATTAGCTACAAAGATGCTGGTGTCGATATTGATGCTGGAAATAGTTTTGTTGAAAACATCAAACCACTTGTTAAATCTACAAAAATTCCAGGTGTATTAGGTGGAATAGGTTCTTTTGCTGGTGCTTTTGAACTTCCATCTGGATTTAAAGAACCTGTCATGCTTGCTGCTACAGATGGTGTAGGTACAAAACTAAAACTTGCTATTGACTCAGGAATCCATAACACCGTAGGGATTGATCTTGTAGCAATGTGTGTAAATGATCTAATATGTAACTTTGGTACTCCATCATTTTTCTTAGACTACTATGCAACTGGAAAACTAGAAGTTAATGTAGCAACAAATGTTGTAGCAGGTATAGCTGAAGGATGTCGTCAAAGTGAGTGTGCACTTATTGGTGGTGAAACTGCAGAGATGCCGGGGATGTATTCTGAAGATGACTACGATCTTGCAGGTTTTGCTGTTGGAATCGCAGAAAAAGCTCAAATGGATAGAGTTTCTTTAGTAAAAGCCGGTCATAAACTTATTGCACTTCCAAGTTCTGGTCTTCACTCAAATGGTTTTTCTCTTGCTAGAAAAGTGCTTTTCGAAAAAATGGGAATGAAATTTGATGATGAATTTAATGGAAAACCACTCATTGAGACTCTTCTTACTCCAACAAATATCTATGTAAAAATGTTTAAAGCACTTAAAAACGAGATCGTTGCAATGGCACACATCACTGGTGGTGGACTTGTAGAAAATCTTCCAAGAGTTCTTCCTGAAAACCTTAAAGCGGAAATTCAAAAAGATTCAATCAAGGTGCTTCCTATTTTTGAGTTAATGTCTGAGCATGTAGACCGTGATGAGATGTTTAGAGCATTCAATATGGGTGTTGGAATGGTACTAGTCGTAGATGAATCAAATGTTCAAAAAGTTCTAAATGAAACTGATGGATATATAATTGGTGAAATTGTAGAAGGAAAAAGAGAAGCAGTTTTACTCTAACTGCTTCTTCATTTATTTTTTATTTAAAAGCTTTCTCAAGCTCAGCTAAGATCTGGTCTGGAACTTCTGAAATCCCCATAAAATCTCCCATTGACAATTTAGGATATGAAACTGCAAGATAGTATTTTGCAGCTAAAGCAGTAGCTTTTCCATCTTCAATAGAGATACAGTAAGGTAATACAGCACCATTCGCACGACCAATTGTTGAAACAAATCCACTTGTTGCATCAGATAATTTATACCCAACTAACGTACTATTGTCAGATATTTTAAGTTCAAAAATAACATTATCTTTATTCAGCTTTGAAAGCAACTCACTGTTTGAACCTTTAGCAAGAGTTTCAGAATCCTCATAATAAGGCATACCGAACATAAATCTATATCCAGAGATGTCTCCTTCATCTAAAGTATCTTGCGTACCTGTTAAGCCCGGAAATAAACCGTTGAGTTTTTCTAATTGTGCATTATAAACATTTTCATTGTAGTCGTCTTGCATAAATGCTCGACCAAAGTAAACAGGATTCGTAAGGCTAATCTTATTTTCTTGATTATCTACAAATAAACGTAGAACTGCAGCGTGTGCACGGTTTTCTTTTGAAGCTTGTGCTTTTAAATCACTGTTTGTAAAAACAATCGTTTGACCATCTTTAACAGAATCGTATGTAGCTACAATCTCGTAACCACCACTTTTTAGTGCTTTTCTTGCACTTGTAGCATCCATATGCGCACCAGTTAAGTACGCGCTCACATCTCCAGCATAAAGGCTAGATAGTGTAAGCCCAACTAGTGCAAATAATGCAACTATTTTTTTCATTAACAACCCCTTGTATAAAATTACTTTTTATTATACTAAAGATTGTTAAATAAATGTGATACTTAGATCTCTTTTGCACCTAAAGATTTCATTATAGAAACCATCTCTGCATCTATTTTTTTAATCCACTCTAACTTTGCAGGATCTTTTATATTCATAACAGCAGCCCAGTTAGCAAGTGTTGGCATTCCAACTCTCATAATATTTGAATCTTTTTTGATGTACATGTACATAGAACATGGTGCAAAAGCTCCAGCATCTGGACGTCCTTTGTTGAACATGTTATATGAAAAAGTAAAATGACACATTGAGTAAACAAAAAATTTATCATATTCTGAAAAATCCATTTCTAATTCATCTTCATATGTTTCTTTGAAGTTTTTATATCCAGCGATGATATATTTGTTCTCTTCAAATGTTCCTTCAAATTTTTCTTGGAAACTATCTATAAAATCACTCACTTCACCACTTCTATCTACAGCAATTTCAAAGTTCATCATTGTTTTTGAAGGAAGAGCGTCAAAACTTGATGTCTCAACACTACCACCAAGTTTTTCTGAAGTCCATTTATCAAGAGGCTCAAACATTGCTACAAACTCTTTTCTTACATTGGCATCTTTCACGCCAACAATATCCAGCATAGTATTAGGATCTAAATGCCCCACGTATGTTTTATTTTCACCAGCTTTTTTATAAATAAGTTGGTTAAAAGGTGCAAAACCTGCAACTTCCGGAGCCGCTTTTAAAAGAGGGTACAATGCTTTATCATTTGTAACAGCTATGAAGCTTAATTGATCAAGATTTACTTTACAATCTTTATCATAATCTGGATTTTGAGGATCACCATAACGCTTAGCATATGCATCATGTATATTCTCATGTGGATCAGAAACACCAAAACCTGTGCTAGCTTTAAGACTACTAGCACGCTCTTGTTCATACTTTCCACTAGCATCGCCATCTATAACATTCAAACGAACACCATTAGCACCAAATACAGTTGTAGCAACTAATGAAAGAGCAACAACAAATCTTACTGATTTTTTTAACATTTACATTCCTTTCGACCGTTTTTGTGAAAATTATCACAAAGTAGTCACATAAATCACGAAAATTGTAGCATAAAATTGTAGATTAAAAGTGAAATTGAGGGTAATTATCTATTAGAGCATGAATAATGTAGAATCTAGAAACTAAATATGAAGTTTCTAGATTTATCTAATTTAGAAGTTGATTGTAACTGCAGCACTTATACCAGTTTGCGAATGCTTTACAACAA
>Ga0181567_10002640_pt1 | contig 13342 bp, 10 predicted proteins | sample 101ome_14_FD_133761 | JGI IMG/M metagenome (GOLD analysis project Ga0181567, IMG submission 133761) | Coastal salt marsh microbial communities from the Groves Creek Marsh, Skidaway Island, Georgia - 101403AT metaG (megahit assembly) | ecosystem: Environmental > Aquatic > Marine > Intertidal...
AGTCCACTACAGGCGCAGTACTGTCTGAAGGGTCTGGATGTGTTAAATAGAAGCGATCAAGATTGGCAGCCTCAAGGCGGAGATCAGTTTCTTTGAGAATGAGGGGTGTTAGGCCATCAATCATATCCTTTAGTGCCACACGGCGCAAAAGCGGAAACCATTTTTGCCCAAGCTGACAACAAGACTGAATGATTGCAAGATCAGATAGCAAATGGTCACGGATAGCAGGCCGAAGACGCTTGATCGCTATGTCATTTCCATTGTTATCTTTTGCCGCATAAACTACCGCAATAGAACCACTAGCAAGAGGGCGCTGATGAATATCAAAGACATGATGGGCCAAGCCATCTGAAAGATCAGATAACATATCTTGAAACTGAGAAGTTGAGAGTGGCGGCAAATCATCATGCAAAGACGAGAGCCGATGGCATAAGGAGCGGCCAATCAGGTCAGGACGACAGGCAAGCATCTGACCAAGCTTTACAAAGCCCGGGCCAAGTCGCCAAAGCCGGTGCGGTAAATCCTGCCAAACCGCCTGACGGCGATAGGCAAAAAAAACATCCAGGAATAGCCAGAAACGCTGACGCAAAGGAGAGAAATGAGCCTGCTTGGCAATATGGTAAAGCACGCCCAATCGCAGCGCAAGATAAAGAAAAGACAATAGCCGGAAAAAGCGAAAGATCATGTCGATTCTTTCCAGCCGCAATGAATAGCCGCAATGCCTCCACTAAGATCGCGATGCCGAACACGGGCAAAACCTGCCGCACCCATCATGGCGGCAAGGGTTTCTTGATTGGGAAAACGCTTTATGGATTCAACGAGATACCGATAAGAAGCGGCATCCTTTGCAACAATAGCCCCTATTCCCGGAAGAAGTTCTGACCAAAGCGCATAGATCGCAGATAAAGACCGTTTGCGTACTTGGCTAAACTCAAGACAGAAAAACCTGCCAGACGGTTTAAGCACACGGTGCGCTTCGGCGAGAGCTGCATCTCGATCGGTCACATTGCGAAGACCAAAAGAAATCGTGATAACATCCGCCGACGCATCAGGAAAAGGAAGCTTGCTGGCATCACCAGCAACCCATTGAAGATGGTCTTGATAAGGACGCATCAAGGGGCGATCCATGCCAGCGCGCATCATCGCTGGATTAACATCACAGATCACGGCATCCCCCCCACCACGGGATAAAAATCGAGCGGCAATATCACCAGTTCCGCCAGCCAGATCAATAAGCCGATGGTTAGGCTGAGGGGAAATGAGATTGATCAGACTATCTTTCCAAAGCCTGTGGATACCAAGACTCATAACATCATTCATGATATCATAGGATGACGCCACTGAACGAAAGACATCGTTAACACGTTGCTGTTTTTGGGTGGCTGGAATAAGCTCCTGCCCAAAATCAATCAGCTCTTGCGGTCCATCGTGAGGGTTAGCTTGGTCGGAGGTACGTCTGGTCATGCCTCAGCATATACCAGCTAAGGAAAATAAAGGAAGACTATAAATATGCCGGAATTGCCAGAGGTAGAAACCGTCCGCACAGCGATGGAAAGTCAGATGAAGGGATTGATAATCCGCAGGGTTATCATCTCAGACAAACGGATGCGCTGGCCAATCCCTGAAAACCTGCCAGAACAACTCAATGGTGGCGTGATCATGGGGGTAAGGCGACGGGCAAAATATCTGCTGATAGATATTGATGTCGGGCGAGGAAATTCAGAAAAATTGACCCAAGAACAGAGTGCAAATAAAACCACAGAATGGTGCCTTTTGCTGCATCTTGGCATGTCAGGGTCGGTGCGAATCTATCCCCCTGATCATCATCCGACACAACAGCAAAAGCATGATCACTTAATAATTAATGCAGATCACGATCAAAGTAATGACATGGATACAGCATGGACAAAAATGGTGCTGAATGATCCGCGACGGTTTGGTGGGGCTCAACTGATCAAAAGGCAAGACCAAGATCAGCATCCTTTGTTAAGGGCGTTAGGGACAGAACCGTTGGGCAACCAATGGAATGGGGAGGCGCTGAAAAAAGCCATAAAAGGGCGAAAAACCAGCATCAAGTCCGCATTGCTAGATCAAAGGGTGGTGGCAGGTATCGGGAACATCTATGCGTCAGAAGCGCTTTATCAAGCAGGAATATCCCCAAAAAGGCAGGCAGGGAAGATAAGCATATCCCGAATTGAAGCCTTAACAGGGGCGGTAAAGGATGTCTTAAGGCGAGCAATTGCTGCGGGGGGAACAAGCCTGCGGGATCATGTTCAGCCAGGTGGTGAAATAGGCTATTTCGTGCAAAAACTGCATGTATATGGCCGCGAAGGAGAAGCATGTCATCACTGCAAATCCCCTATTAAACTGATTCGGCAGTCAGGTCGGTCGAGTTTCTATTGCCCTCAATGCCAACGATAAGGTAAGAAAGAGGAATGAGAGTTCTTTTATCAATCGTCATGATGCTGTTGGTCACAACAGCGCTTCGCGCCGAAACACCGCAACAGCGATGGATTGGTGATGTTCCGGTGATGCCGGGGATGGAAATTGAAACAGATCTGGGCTTTGCCTTTGATAGTCCGGATGGACGCATAGTCGTGATCTATGCCTCAGGACAGCTGGCCAGTTCTGATCTGGCAAAATACTATGATATGGCTTTGCCGCCCCTTGGATGGAAGTCTGCTTCAACGCTCGTCTGGACCAGGGAAGGTGAGCAAATGATGATCAGTTCCGCCAAAGCTAGCGGTACGCCATTATGGAAAATCACCATCATGCCGCGATAGCCTTTGTTTCGTCTGCGCCACAGTGAGACGAATAGCATAAGGAATATCCAAGGAAAGCCTTGACAATCGCCGGATCTTGGGGCATTACACGCCATCTTAATGAATTATTGGATGAGGACTGGCTCATGGCCAACCATAAATCAGCAAAAAAGCGAATTCGTCGCAACGAGTCTTTTGAAGAAATTAACCGTGATCGCCGTAGCCGTATCCGGACTTTTATCAAAAAAGTAGAATCGGCCATTGCAAAAGGTGATGAAGGCGCTGCGCGCGAAGCTCTTAAAATGGCTCAGCCAGAAATGCATCGCGGTGTGACAAAGGGCATTTTCCACAAAAACACAATGTCCAGGAAATTGTCGCGCTTATCTGCACGCATTAAGGGTCTTGCCGCCTAAATCTGGCCTTTGGCTATTCTTATAAATCATGGGTGATAACCCTTTTTACAAAGCCTGTCGTATGACAGGCTTTTTGCTTTGATGGAATCGCAGAATCATCATTAAGGCTCATTAAGCAGGTGTTCCTAATATCAATTCTTATGTTGTTCGATTCGACTACTGATTCTCAACAATTTTTCGGATGAGGATAGAAATCCAACAACTGTGAATGCTGTCAAAACTTCTTTTTTTGATCTGAAAAAAAATATTTTTTTATAATCGGGAAAAGGCGACAATCCCTTGATAACTCTTGATCAATTTCCGTAAAAAAAAACTTGACGCGGTTATGTCGTGCCCTTTGTCAGAAAATGTCTTGAAGGCTTCGGCTAGTTCTGAAAATATGACGACTTGTGGCAAGGAATAAAAAAGCCGATTTCGCAAAGTGTTCGGTGAAAACATCGTTGTCACACCATAAATCATTTGATGGTTATTCCCATCTTTGTCAGGGCCTTTTCAAGGCCATTGCCAGAGTTAGGTAAGGTTTTGACAATAAAACCATCACATGAGCAAAAACATGAACAATGGCTTTGTCAAAAGCTATGAGCGAGGGAGCGGTAACATATGGCATCATCTGACCAAAACAAATCGCTCCTAAACCAGAACTTACCGAAAAGCTCCCTTGACCAATCAAATGCGGGATCACACCCCAAGACGGATGATGTTGATCATCAGATCAATGACCAGATTGTTGCGGGGTGGAGCCGGGTTCAAGATAGAATGCGGTCAGATCTAGGCGATAATGTTTGGCGCAACTGGATCAAAGGCCTTGATTTTGGCAAGATGGATCATGGGGTGATGGTCCTCTATTCAGGCTCAAGCCTAGTGGCCTCACGGGTGAATAGCCAATATGCGGATCGGTTGCGCATGTATTGGCAGGCAGAAAGCCGAGAGATTAGGCAGGTTCGCGTTGAGCATCGCCAACACACGCCAGTTATGCCTGAAAAACCCTATGATAAACCGGTCGCGTCACATCCTGTTGATGCGGATCAAGGCGCAACGTACTCACCACAGCTTTCTGCTACTCGGCGCACGGATAGTGGGGATGAGCTTGGCGGTGTTCTTGATCCGCGCATGACGTTTGAGAATTTTATTGTGGGAAAGCCAAATGAATTGGCCTATGCCGCCGCTATGCGAGCAGCGGAATCTGATGCCCCATCATTTAATCCGCTATTTTTACATGGCGGGGTGGGGTTGGGCAAAACGCATTTGATGCACGCTATTGCTTGGCAAATCCGGCGGCGTGACCCATCGCGTAAAGTGGTATATCTGTCAGCAGAAAAATTCATGTACCGCTTTATCCGTGCGCTTCGGTATCGTGACACCATGCAATTTAAGGAACAGTTCCGGTCAGTTGATGTCCTGATGGTTGATGATGTTCAGTTTATCAGCGGAAAAGACAGCACCCAGGAAGAGTTTTTTCATACCTTTAACGCCTTGATTGACCAAAACCGGCAAATTATTCTTTCTGCAGATAAATCCCCTACCAATTTGGGGGGGATGGAAGAGCGCCTAAGGTCACGGCTAAACTGGGGTATGGTGGCTGATATTCAACCCACAACGTTTGAATTGCGGTTAGGAATTTTGCAATCACGAGCAGAACAAGAGAATATTGAACTGCCGCAAAAAGTGATGGAATATTTGGCGCATAAAATCACCTCTAATGTGCGTGAGCTTGAAGGGGCGCTAAACCGTTTGTCGGCGTATTCTTCTCTTTTTGGAATGCCGGTAACTATCGATACTGTGCATGAGGTGTTGAGCGATCTTTTACGGGCCAGTTCCGTTCAAATATCCATTGACGCTATTCAGCGCGAAGTCGCCCGTTATTATAATATTCGCCAAACAGAAATGCATTCAAAGCGCCGTGCCAGAAGCATCGTAAGGCCTCGGCAGGTGGCAATGTATCTTGCTAAAAACCTGACGAATTGCTCTTACCCTCAGATCGGCAGTCGTTTTGGTGATCGGGATCACACCACAGTCATGCACGCGGTGCGCAAAGTTGAGGATATGATTGCCGAAGATAAGCAATTTTCCGATGATGTGAGTATGATACGCTCTCTTCTCAACAGTTGAGGCATCTGACCGCCCCCTAGCCCAATCTGATCGCAAAACCACATAATATAGTGGCTTTACCCCTGCCTTATATGCTACAATTTGTGGTGTAAAAGGGTATATGATATCCCATAAATGCTCATCAAACGGGATGATATTTGCTCAGCCGTGTTGCCGCCGTAAATGTGGTGGCAACCAGGTGAGAAAGAAACAGGCAAAAAGCCAAGCATGAGAAAGGTCTCGCCATGAAATTAAGTATTGATCGCGCGGCGCTGATAAAGCCGCTAGGCCATATTCAAGGTGTGGTGGAAAGGCGAAATACGATCCCAATTTTGTCTAATTTGGTGATCCGCGCTGAAGCAGGCCAATTGCGGCTAACCGCCACGGATATGGAAATGGATATGGTCGAAACGGTAAGCGCCTCGGTTAGCGAAGAAGGCGTGATTACCACACCAGCGCATATGCTTTATGATATTGTGCGAAAGCTACCTGAAGGCTCAGAAATTAGCTTAACTGCGGATAATCAGGGTCAGGCGCAGATTAGTGCAGGCCGATCGTCGTTCCGCTTGCCTACACTATCGGTTGAGGATTTTCCCGCCATTAGCGCAACGGAAATGCCAGTTGTCTTTCAATTGCCTGCCGCAGACCTCAAGGACATGATTGAATTGACTCGCATGGCAACATCAACAGAAGAGTCGCGCTATTATCTTAACGGAATTTATTTTCACCAATCCCCTGACCGTAAATTGCGCGCTGTCGCAACAGATGGTCATCGGTTAGCGTTAACCCAGATGGATTTGCCTCAAGGCGCAGAAACCATGCCTGCGGTAATTATTCCGCGCAAAGCTTACACAGAGCTGTTTCGCTTGATGGAAGACTATGATGGTGATGTTGAGGTAGGGCTTTCTGATAATCGTGCTCGGTTCTCACTTGGGCAAGTGGTGATGACCACTAAACTGATTGACGGCACCTTCCCTGATTATGAACGTGTGGTACCAAAAGACAATCAGCGCAAATCGGTGGTTAAAGTCGCTGATTTCAGTGCTGCTGTAGATAGGGTATCCACGATTTCGGCAGAAAAAACCCGAACCGTTCAACTGACATTTAGTAATGGTGGCCTGACCATCTCTGCTTCTAATACGCAAGACCAAGCGTCTGCAACAGAGACAATTGAGACGAACTGGGGCGATGATGACATGAAGATTGGCTTTAATGCCCGGTATCTTTTGGATATTACCAACCTGATCGAAGGTGATGATATGGAGTTTGCTTTTGCCGAGCCATCAAACCCAACCCTGATCCGTTCACCCATGGATGATGCTAGCTTGTTCGTGGTCATGCCTATGCGCGTCTGATCTGGCATGCTAGTATGAATATTATTGCACCAGAAACCTGTCTTCAGCCTGATGTGAAAACACATTTGGCATGGATACGCCATCTGGTGCTGACCCGATTTAGGAATTATGAGCATCTTGAAATTGCTCTTGATGCGCGCCCTGTGGTGCTGATTGGCCCTAATGGTGCTGGCAAAACAAATATTATGGAAGCGATATCATTGCTTGCCCCCGGCAGAGGATTGCGCCGCGCTCGCCGTGAGCAATTGGTGAAAACAGGTTTTCCCCAAGATCGGCCACATGAAAACTGGCTATGGGCAGTCTCTTCTGATGTCATGACTGAGTATGGGCAATTCAAGGTTGGCACCGGGGAAGAAGCCTCGGATGATACGGGGCGGCGTGCTATTCGTATTGATGGCGTGCCTGCCTCACAAACAGCTTTGGCAGAACTCTTGGCCGTATCTTGGTTGACCCCTGATATGGACGGGGTGCTAGCAGCAGCGCCAAGCGATAGGCGGCGGTTTCTTGATCGGTTGGTTGTGGCGTTTGATCCAGCGCATACAGGGCGATTGTCGCGATATGACCGTGCCATGCGGCAACGCAAACGCCTGTTAGAAGATCAGGCAGAAGAAAGCTGGATTTCTGCGATTGAACAAGAAATGGCTGGAACAGGGGTTGCCATCATTGCGGCGCGTCTTGCCATGGTTCATGCGCTTGACCTCGAAGCTTCAACCCCAATGGCAGGGTTTCCGGAAGCAAGGTTAAGGTTGCTGGGTGAGGCTGAAGAGTGGTTGACACATATGCCAGCGGTGGATGTCGAAGATCGGATTATGGCAACTGCGCGGAAATCGCGGCAGGATGGCCAGACCACCATGCCCGGGCCCCATAACAGCGTGCTTGAGGTGCGCCATTCGCGCACGGGAAATACGGCTGAAGCCTCGTCCACAGGTGAACAAAAAGCCCTTGTGATTTCTGTTGTGCTTGCCCACGCGCGGATGCAAAACCAACGCCTTGATCGGCCGCCAATCCTATTGCTTGATGATATTGCTTCGCATTTAGATGCGGAAAGACGGCAAGCGCTTTTTGATCTGACCGCAGAACTTTCAGGTCAAGTGTGGTTCAGCGGAACAGATCATGTCAGTTTTTCGCCAATTAGCCGTGATGCCACTGTGATCCGTTTGGATCAGGGGAAACTCTTATAATGCCGATGATATGTAACGCAACGCATTGGCAAAGGAAGGAAAAGTAAATGAGCGATCAAGATCAACCCACCGCAACCGAAAATGAATATGGCGCGGATCAGATTAAGGTTCTAAGAGGCCTTGATGCGGTTCGTAAGCGGCCTGGGATGTATATCGGTGACACCGATGACGGGTCAGGATTGCACCATATGATCTATGAGGTCGTGGATAATGCCATTGATGAGGCATTAGCCGGATATTGCGATAAAGTCACGATCACCCTTAACGGCAATGGTTCCGTTACCGTGACTGATAATGGACGCGGAATTCCCACGCAGATACATTCCGAAGAAGGCATTTCCGCCGCTGAGGTAATTATGACTCAACTTCATGCTGGCGGTAAGTTTGATAGCAATACCTATAAGGTTTCTGGTGGATTGCACGGGGTTGGTGTGTCTGTGGTTAATGCACTGAGTGCTCGGCTAGAGTTAAACATTAAACGTGATGGCAAGCTTCATCACATGGCTTTTGTTCACGGAGAATCCGAAGCCCCACTAGATGTCGTTGGCGATGCTGGGGACGAAACAGGAACCGCCATCACCTTTACCCCTTCAACAGATACCTTCACCAATGTGGAGTTTGATTTTTCCATTTTGGAACATCGGTTGCGCGAATTGGCGTTTCTTAATAGCGGGGTTTCCATCGTCCTCACGGATGACCGACAAGCGGAACAAAAACAACGAGAGTTTAAGTTTGATGGGGGTTTGCGCGAATATGTCACTTGGATAGATCGGACACGCCAATCCCTGCATGACCCGATTACCGCGAATAGCGAAAAAGAAGGTGTCGGGGTGGAATTGGCCTTAGAATGGACAGATTCCTATCATGAAACCACAATGTGTTTCACCAACAACATTCCTCAGCGAGATGGCGGCACGCATTTGGCGGGATTTCGGGCGGCGATGACACGGGTGATTAATAATTACGCGCAAGAAAGCGGCATTGCCAAGCGTGAGAAAACCCAACTATCAGGGGACGATGCGCGTGAAGGGCTAACCGCTATTATTTCCACTAAAGTCCCAGATCCTAAGTTTTCTTCACAAACCAAGGATAAACTAGTCTCATCAGAAGTACGCCCAATTGTTGAGCAGGCTGTGGCAGATGCGTTAACGCAGTGGCTTGAGGAACACCCTGCAGAGGCGAAAAAGGTAGTATCCAAAGCATATGAAGCTGCCGCTGCGCGTGAAGCCGCTCGCAAAGCGCGGGAATTAACAAGGCGCAAAGGGGTGCTTGATATCACCAGCCTGCCGGGGAAATTAGCAGATTGTCAGGAAAAAGATCCTGAGAAATCTGAGTTGTTCTTGGTTGAGGGGGACTCAGCAGGAGGGTCAGCAAAACAAGGGCGAGATCGTGCGAATCAGGCTATTTTGCCGTTGCGCGGAAAAATCCTCAATGTTGAACGCGCAAGAATTGATAAAATGCTAGGTTCAGCCGAATTAGGAACATTGATTACTGCTATTGGCGCAGGGGTTGGAAACGCTGAAATTGACCCTGATAAGGCACGCTACCACCGTATCATCATCATGACTGACGCGGATGTGGATGGCAGTCACATTCGGACATTGTTGTTGACCTTCTTCTTCCGCCATATGAAACCTCTGATTGAGAGAGGTTATCTGTTTATTGCTCAGCCGCCTTTGTTCCGGGCTAAGCGTGGGCAATCCGAAGTTTATCTCAAAGATCAGCCTGCTATGGATCTTTACCTTAAAGAACAAGGGTTGAAAGATGCTTTTCTTGAATTGGCTGGCGGACAACAGATTGGCGGCGCTGATCTCGACGCATTGATGATGACGGCGATAAAGGCAAGCAAGAGCATTCATTCCATGGCACGCATCGTTGGATCAGTTCATGTATTGGAACAGGCGGTGATTGCTGGCATCCTGTCTAGCGAAAGCATCACAAATCATGAAGCTGCTGATTATCTGGCACTGCGGCTTGAAGGCTTAGCTGAACCGCTAGAACGTGGTTGGCAAGGGACAGTAGTGGAACAAGGGGATATCCCTGGAGGTAAGGTGATGGAAATCACGCGAACCCTCCGTGGTGTAACCGAACGTTATCATCTGTCCCCGCGGCTTTTGACCACCGAAGAAGCGCGCCATCTAGACCCTATCACCGCTATTTTGCAAGACCATTTTGCCAAACCTGCGCGGTTGATTGCGGGCAGCAAAACCCTTCAGGTGCAAGGACCGCTAGATATGGTCAATCATGTTTTTGAATTGGGCCGCAAAGGGGCGCAAGTCTCCCGCTATAAAGGGCTTGGGGAAATGAACCCTGAACAATTATGGGAAACCACTCTTGATCCCAATCAACGCACGCTCTTAAAAGTGACCATTGATCATGAGGATGCGGCCGAAGAATCCTTTGCTATGTTGATGGGCGAAGCGGTGGAAGAACGCCGTAACTTTATTCAAGAGAATGCGTTGAAAGTGGCTAATCTAGATGTCTAAACACCCTCATTGAAGGTAAGACACTGATGTTACAGCAGGATTATTATTTTCTTCAAATCAATGACCTGATCAATAGTAATCAGCTAGCTATTGTCCGCTGGATTGCGCTAGCAGGTCAGTTGCTGACTGTGATTATTGTTTATGTCGGTCTGGGGTATGAACTGCCGTTATTCGCAACGCTGGGTGTAATTTTGCTGGCAGCGGTAGTGAATATTGGGCATCTTTTCTATAACCGTAATCGAACGCGGATGACAAATCATGAAGCGTTTGTTTTGCTGACCTTTGATACCTTACAGCTATTTGCATTACTGTTTTTAACTGGCGGATTAACCAATCCGTTTGCGGTATTGTTGTTGGCACCTGTGACCGTATCAGCATCACTGCTATCGCTACGTTACACCTTTTTGCTAATGATGATGGTGGCGGTGCTTGCCAGCCTGCTTTCTGTCTATCATCTGCCCTTACCATGGGGTGGTGATACCCCACATTTGCCCCTCGTTTATCTTATTGGGTTATGGGTGGCTCTGGTGCTGGCGGTAGCATTTATTGGCATATATACAGGTCTGTTAACCAGTCATGCCAGATATATTGTAAGGGCGCTTTCTGATGCCAGATTCAATATGGCTCAAGAGCAACAAATGCTCTCACTTGGCAGTCTTGCCACGGTAGCGGCGCATAAACTTGGCTCTCCTCTTAATTCAATCACTCTGATTAGTCATGAATTAGAAGAGCTGTTAGAAGAAAAGGCAGATCGCGCCGAGTTAGCAAAAGAAATTAGAGCCCTAAAGATAGAAACGGAACGCTGTCGGCAGATACTTGCCGGACTTAATGAAGATGCTAACCAAATTGACCAGATGAGTCATGACCCTGTTGCTGCTATGGCACTGATACAAGGCTTGGTGGATGACCGCTTTACGGATATTCGTGATATCATTCATTTGAGTTCAACTGGACCACGTGAAGGGCCTGCCCCTGTGTTGTCCAGAAGGCCGGATATCAATCATAGCCTTGAAATGGTCATTGATAACGCGGCACAATTTGCCAAAACAAAAGTTACAATTGATGTCAGTTGGGATAAAAATAGCATTATTATAAAGGTCAGCGATGATGGACCCGGCTTCAAGACAGCGATTCTTAACCGGTTAGGACAGCCCTATAATTCAAGCCGTGCTGGGGCTGACGGTCATATGGGTTTAGGTCTATTTATCAGCAGCACAATGATAGAAGGCTTGGGCGGCAGACTTGAAGTGTCAAATAAGAAAGAGGGCGGTGCTATAGTCACTTTCATTTTACCACGCGCAAATGTTGATGTTGGCTGGAAAGCTTGATGTGCTTGGCTTGTGTTTTTCAAAGAAGAAACTATGTATAAATAAGATTGAGGAAACCCATGATGACGCTAACCGAACGAAAATTGCTTATTGTAGATGATGATGAGCCGCTATTAGGCCGTTTAGCGCGAGTGATGGAACGCAAGGGCTTTACAGTGACAATGGCATCAGGGCTTTCTGACGCCAGAACCAAAATTAAAGCTGACCGTTTCTCTCATGCTATTCTTGATCTCAAGCTTGAAGATGGAAGTGGTCTTGATATTGTCCAGATGCTTCATGATCATCAGGCAGATTGCCGGGTCGTGATTTTGACGGGATTTGGCAATATTGCTACAGCAGTTGCGGCGGTTAAAGCAGGGGCAATTGATTATCTGCCTAAACCTGCTGATCCAGATGCGATTGTTGCAGCGCTTCTGCAAAAAGGCGAAGCTATGCCGCCACCACCCGAAGACCCTATGTCTGCTGATAGGGTTAGGTGGGAACATATTCAACGTGTTTATGAACAATGCGGCAGGAATGTTTCAGAGACGGCAAGACGGTTGAAACTGCACCGCCGCACACTTCAGAGAATCCTTGCCAAGCATGCGCCAAGGCCTTAAACCAATTTAGGCACAATTTTGTGGGCAACAGCTAATCATAAAGACTACGGCAGAAATAAAAACTATGACTAAAAATCCTGTCTATCATCCGGACACCATTGCGGTTCGTGGGGGTCTGCAGCGATCTGAGTTTGATGAAACCTCAGAGGCGCTTTATGTCACCTCAGGTTATGTTTATTCCTCTGCTGAGGAGGCAGAATCGTCCTTTAACGGGGATAAAGATCGCTTTGTCTATTCTCGCTACAGTAACCCTACGGTGCGAATGTTGGAAAACCGTTTGTCACAGCTTGAGGGGGCAGAGGCATGCCGGATGACGTCCTCTGGCATGGCGGCGGTATTTGCTACGATGGCAAGTCTGTTAAAGGCAGGTGATCGGGTGGTGGCAAGCCGGGCACTGTTTGGGGCATGCTATACAATCTTGACAGAAATTATGCCCAAATGGGGAATAACTACCGAATTGATTGATGGCACGGATATGTCGGCATGGAAATCCGCTTTGTCACAACCTGCCCAGATGGTTTTTGTAGAAACACCATCTAATCCTTTGCTTGAGCTGGTCGATTTAGAGGCGGTTAGCACGCTAGCCCATCAAGCAGGTGCATTAATGGTGGTTGATAATGTTTTTGCCACCCCATTGGGACAGAGACCTCTAGCTTTGGGCGCTGATGTGGTGATTTATTCTGCGACAAAGCATATGGACGGTCATGGCCGTGTTCTTGCTGGGGCGATTCTTGGCTCGAGCGATATTGTTGATGATGCGATTTTTAAGTTTCTAAGCCGAACTGGTCCATCGCTTAGCCCATTTAACGCTTGGGTTGTCCTGAAATCTTTGGAAAGTATGACGTATCGCGTCGATCGTATGGTGACCTCAGCACATCATATCGGCCAATATCTGGAAACTCATTGTCCTGATATAAAGGTGTATTATCCTTATTTAGAAAGTCACCCACAATATGATCTGGCTAAACGCCAGATGAAGCATGGGGGAACGGTGGTTGCGTTTGCCTTGCCTGGGGGGAAAGAAGCTAGCTTTACCTTTTTAAATCATCTCAAGCTGATTGATATCTCGAATAATCTTGGTGATGCAAAATCCCTGATTTGTCATCCTTATACCACTACCCATAGCAGCC